>Ga0256830_1000722_pt1 | contig 24779 bp, 21 predicted proteins | sample 128326metaG_FD_190537 | JGI IMG/M metagenome (GOLD analysis project Ga0256830, IMG submission 190537) | Hydrothermal vent microbial communities from Lau Basin, Pacific Ocean - 128-326 | ecosystem: Environmental > Aquatic > Marine > Hydrothermal vents | place: Pacific Ocean: Lau Basin | collected... | reverse complement strand
GTCGAACTCCGGCTTGTGGAACGGCTGGCGTTTCACGTCGCGCAGCATCTTCGGCGGCTTGCCCAGCAGCACCTCCATCGGCATGTCGATGGGGCTGTTGTCGAAATAACCGTCGCCGAGGATCAGCTGCTGGGTCTCGGTGGCCTCGCCGATCACCGCGAACGGGCAGCGCTCGCGCTCGCAGATGGCCTCGAACTCGGCCAGCCGGTCGGCGGACACCGCCATCACGTAGCGTTCCTGGGATTCGTTGCACCAGATCTCCATCGGGGTCATGCCGGGGTCGTCGCTGGGGATGGTGCGCAGCTCGAAACGCGCGCCGCGGCCGCAGTCGTGCACCAGCTCCGGCATCGCGTTGGACAGGCCGCCGGCGCCGACGTCGTGTATCGAGATCAGCGGGTTGTCCTCGCCCATCGCCCAGCAGCGGTCGATGACCTCCTGCGCGCGACGTTCGATCTCCGGGTTGCCGCGTTGCACCGACGCGAAGTCCAGGTCCTCGTGGGAGTCGCCGGTGGCCATGCTGGACGCGGCGCCGCCACCGAGGCCGATCAGCATCGCCGGGCCACCCAGCACGATGAGCTGCGCGCCGGGCGGGATGACGTGTTTTTCGACATGCTCGGCGCGGATATTGCCCAGGCCGCCAGCCAGCATGATGGGCTTGTGATAGCCACGCACCTCGTCACCGGCGGGGCCGGGCACCCTTTCCTCGAAGCTGCGGAAGTAGCCGCAGATGTTGGGCCGGCCGAATTCGTTGTTGAACGCCGCGGCGCCGATGGGGCCTTCGAGCATGATGTCCAGCGCCGACACGATGCGCCCGGGGCGGCCGTGGTCGGTCTCCCAGGGCTGCGGGGCGTCGGGCAGGTTCAGGTTGGACACCGAAAACCCGCTGAGCCCGGCCTTGGGCTTGGAGCCCCGCCCGGTGGCACCCTCGTCGCGGATCTCGCCGCCGGAACCGGTGGCGGCACCCGGGAACGGCGCGATGGCGGTGGGGTGATTATGGGTCTCCACCTTCATCAGGATGTGAATATCCTCGTCGTGGTGGGTGTAGCGGCCGCTGCCGGCGGCCGGGAAGAAACGCTGGCCGCGGGAGCCGGTCATCACCGCGGCGTTGTCCTTGTAGGCGGACAGTGTGCCTTCGGGGTGGTGGTCGTGGGTGTTGCGGATCATGCCGAACAGGCTGTGCGACTGCGGCTGGCCGTCGATGATCCAGTCGGCGTTGAAGATCTTGTGCCGGCAGTGCTCGGAATTGGCCTGCGCGAACATCATCAGCTCGGCATCGGACGGGTTGCGCCTCAGCGCGGTGAAGTTCTCCACCAGGTAGTCGATCTCGTCTTCGGCCAGCGCCAGGCCCATGTCGCGGTTCGCGCGCACCAGCGCGTCGCGGCCGCCGGTGAGCACGTCCACCGTGGTCATCGGCCCCGGCTCGGCGTGGCGGAACAGTGCGTCCACCTCGTCGAAGCCCATCATCACCCGCTCGACCATGCGGTCGTGGATCAGCGGCCGGATCTGCGCCAGCTGCGCGCCGGCCAGCGGCCGGCCGTCGGCATCGTGGAAACGGTAGGCCACGCCGCGCTCGATGCGCAGCACATGCCTGAGACCGCAGTTGTGGGCGATGTCCGTGGCCTTGGACGACCACGGCGAGATGGTGCCCGGGCGCGGCACCACCAGCAGCAGCCCGTCGTCGCTGGCGTCCGCGGTGTCGCCAACCACCACGCCCTGTGCATCACCGTAGCTCAACAGGCGCTCCAGCACCGGCATCTGCTCCGCGCCGAGGCGGCACTCCACGTCCACGAAATGCACGAAATCGGCCCGAATCCGCGCCACCCCGAGCGCCGGCAGCTGCTCCCGTATCAGGGCCAGCAGTTTGTTGCGACGAAACTCGGAGAGTGCGGCACCACCACGCAATTGCAGCATAGGTCTTCCCGTTCAGGTTTTTCGGAATTCGGAGCCCCGGGGGCTCGGGCAAGGGCGTTCACGGACGCCGGGAAAGGCCGCAATGATACGGCATTTCGAGGCGCTTTTCTCGCCCGTCGGGCCGACAAAAAAACCCCGGCCGGGCCGGGGTGAAGGAGAGTGCAGGAGTGGCTAAATCGTAATCCAGGTCAAATCTTGAACTGTTTCACCAGTCCGGAGAGCTGCGAGGCCAGTTCGTTGAGTTCGTTGCTGGCAGAGGCGGTCTGCTGGGCGCCGGCGGCGGTCTGTTCGGTGACCTCGCTGATACCCACCACCGAGCGGTTGATCTCCTCGGCGACGGCGTTCTGCTCCTCCGCCGCGGTGGCGATCTGGGTGTTCATCTCGTTGATGATGCCCACCGCGCCGGAGATGGACTCCAGCGTGGAACCGGCCTTGACCGCCTGTTCCACGCTGTCGTCGGCGTGCTGCTTGCTTTGATCCATCACCTGCACCGCCTCCTGGGCGCCCTTCTGCAGGCGTTCGATCATGGTCTGTATCTCGGCGGTGGACTGCTGGGTGCGCGAGGCCAGGGTACGCACCTCGTCGGCGACCACCGCGAAGCCGCGGCCCTGCTCGCCGGCGCGGGCGGCCTCGATGGCGGCATTCAGGGCCAGCAGGTTGGTCTGCTCGGCGATGCCGCGGATCACGTCCAGCACGCCGCCGATGGCCTCGCTGTCGTTCTCCAGGCGATGGATCACCTCGCCGGCCCGTTCCACCTCGGATGCCAGGCTGCTGATCGCCTCGATGGTCTGGCCCACCACGCCACGGCCATCGCTGGCGGCGGCATCGGCATTCCTCGCCGCCTCGGCGGCGGCCTGGGTATTGTTGGCCACTTCGTGGCCGGTGGCGGCCATTTCGTTCACCGCGGCCACCACGCCATCGGTCTGGGCCTGCTGGCGATCGGCGCCACGGCTGGTCTCTTCGGTGATGGTGGTAAGCCGGTCCGCGGACTGACTCAGGCGCTGAGTGTAACCAACCACTTCGCTGACCATATGGTGCACCAGGCTGGCGAACATGTTGAAGCCGTGCGCCAGTTGCCCGATCTCGTCCTTGTGGCTGTCGTCCAACCGCCGGGTCAGGTCACCCTCGCCGCCGACGATATCGGCCATCGCGTCCAGCGCGGTCTTCAGCGGTGCAATGATCATCGCGGTAATCGCCCAGGCGATGACCGCGCCCAGCACCAGCCCGATCACCAGCATGGTGATGACCAGGGTGTTGGTAGCGCCCACCTGCTCCACCAGCCCGTCGCTGGTGCTGGCGACCTGTTCACGCAGCCCGCTCACCAGGGTGCCGAGTTTCTCGTCCACGCCGTCCAGCAGCGGGCCGATCTCGGTGCGGATCAGGTGGGCGTCGGTGCGCCAGGCATCTCCACCATGAATGGCTACCAGGCGCCCGAAGCGGCCGGTGAATTCCTCCTCCAACTTCACGGCCTGATTCAGGGCCCGGAGCTGGGACCGGGTCAGCAGGTTCCGCTGTTGCTTAACCCGTGCCAGGGCGGACTCGATGCCCCCCAGGTGCAGGTTGACCTCGGCCAGTGCACTGGGCTCACGCGAGGCCAGGAACGCGCGCACACCGCTCATCACGTTGGTCCAGCGATAGCGCGTGGCCTCGATGTCCATCAGCAGGGCGCGGCGCGGCGCGTTGGCCACCTGCTTTTTCTCGTCCTGGATCATGCCGTTCAACAACTGCAGCATCTCGTCACTGAGAGGGTTGATGCTCTCCGCGGCGTACCGGGTGGCCGGGATGTTGTCGGCGGTGCTGCCGGCCAGCCGCAACATGCGTTCCTGGTAAGCTTTGAAACGCTCTACGTCGGCGGCAATGGAGGCCACCTGGGCGGTCATTTTGTCGTCGCCGGCGATCAACGGCAGGGCGCGCAGTTCCGCCAGCAGTTCGTCCAGCCGGCGCAGGCCGGCGAGATAGTTCTCCTTGTGTCCTTCCTCCTTGCTCAACAGGTAGAAACCCAGCGCACTGTTGGCCTTCTCGAGCTGGTACTCCAGCTCACTGGCGATGCCGGCTGCCGGCTGGATATCCTCGACGATGTAGACCACCTCGTCGTTCACCTGCGACAGGCTCAACCAGGCACTCGCGGAGATCACCAGGATAATCAGCTGCATCAGCGCGAAGCCGGCCAGGATCTTGATCTTTATGGAAATATTCGACAGGAACTTCACGATGCCTCCCACCTTTCATTGGTCCCGGGCGATGTGCCCGGGCGCGGCAGCGGGGTCAACCGGCACTCGGGCGCCCCCTTTCTTTCCTTCCTATCGGCAGTGGCGAAGAACATCTTTAAGGCACGCAAAAAGAAAAAAACCGCGCAGTCCCGGCTGGGAAAGCGCGGTTGATAAGCGGTCCGGCCCGGAATCAGGACAGGTCCACCCCGAGGCGGTGGGCCACTTCCTCGTAGGCCTCCACGACCCCGCCCAGGCCCTGGCGGAAGCGGTCCTTGTCCAGTTTCTTGCGGGTCTCGGCGTCCCACAGGCGGCAGCCGTCCGGGGTGAACTCGTCGCCCAGCAGGATCTCGCCCTTGTAGCGGCCGAATTCCAGCTTGTAGTCCACCAGCAGCAGGCCGGCGTCGGCGAACAGCCTGGTCAGGGTGTCGTTCACCTTGAAGGTCAGCTCCTTCATGGCCTCGATGGCTGCGTCGTCGGCCCAGCCGAAGGAGCGGATGTGGTATTCGTTGATCATCGGATCGTGCAGTTCGTCGTTCTTCAGGAAGAACTCGAAGGTCGGCGGGTTCAGGTCGATGCCCTCCTCCACGCCCAGGCGCTTGCAGATGCTGCCGGCGGCGATGTTGCGCACCACGCACTCGATGGGAAACATGTCCAGTTTCTTCACCACGGACTCCTCCGCGGAAAGCAGGCCCTCGTGGTGGGTGGGCACACCGGCGGCCTCCAGCTTCTGCATGATGAACGCGCTGAACTTGTTGTTCACCTCGCCCTTGCGGTCCAGCTTTTCTATCTTCTCGCCGTCGAAGGCGGAGGTGTCGTTACGGTAGTGCAGGATCAGCTTGTCCGGGTCGTCGGTGAGGTACACGGATTTGGCCTTGCCGGCATAGAGTTCGTCGAGTTTTTTCATGGTTTCATCTCTCTCAAAAAAGGGCTCAGGACACAGGACTGAGTTGGCTTCAACGACAACTCAGTCCAGAGTCCTCAGCACTCGTAATCAATTAAACATCCCGCCATTCAAACCCTGTTTGCTGATCGGCGACAGTGATCCAGTCGTGTGCGCAACCCAGGACATCGGCCAGCGCGGCCCGTGCCAGCGCCGGTGTGTTGTGCTTTTCACTCAAATGCGCGGCCACCAGTTGCGTCAGTCTCGCGGTGTCGATGCGGCCCAGTATCTCCGCGGCCTGGCCATTGCTCAGGTGGCCGTGGTCTCCCCCCACGCGGCGTTTCAGCGCCGGTGGGTAGTCGCCGTTGGCCAGCAGATCCGGGTGGTGATTGCACTCCAGGATCAGAGCGTCGCAGGCCGCCAATTGTTCCTCGATATGCGGCGTGCGGCTACCCACGTCGGTGAGCATGCCCAGCCGCCGGTCGCCGTTGCCGAACACGAACTGGCAGGGCTCGCGGGCGTCGTGGGGCACCGGAAACGGCTGCACCTCGATGTCGCCGATCGCAAACGCGGTATGGCTGCAGATGCGTTGCACCCGGGTGCTTCCCCGCGCCCCGTCCCCGAACCGGTCCGCCGACACGGTGCCGCCAGTGGCCCACACCGGCAGCCGGTATTTGCGCGCCAGCGGCCCGACGCCGCTGATGTGGTCGCCGTGTTCGTGGGTCACCAGCACCGCGGTGAGCTGCTCCGGCGCCAGTTTCAGTCGCGCCAGGCGCTGTTCGGTCTCGCGGGCCGAGAACCCGCAGTCGACCAGCAGGCAGGTCTCTCCGTGCTGCACCAGCGTGGCATTGCCGCGGCTGCCACTGCCCAGGGAAGCGAAACGCACGGGCCCGTTGCTTACTGCAGTTGTCCGCCGATCTGGCTGAGCAGGTGGCGTGCCGCCTGCGAGTTGTCTATCTCGCCCTTGGGGGTGCGTATCCCGACGCGGGTCTGCTCACCCGTGGCGACGAGCCGCACGGTGTATTTTTCCTGCACGGTGCCCTTTTGCGGGCGGCCGTATTTCAGCTCAGTCTCGCTCTTGCCAATGGATATCTCGTTGTAGATGCGGTAGTTGCCGTTGCTGCGGTCACGGTCCTCGATCACGAAACCGAGGTTGTCCAACGCCAGGCCGATGCGTCGCCAGGCCGTTTCGTACGGTGCGTCCACCACCAGCACCGTGGCGCCGTCGTCGCTGTCCAGGCGGCTGTTGATGCCGTCCAGCGACACCGCGTCCTGCACGTCCTCGGCGGCCAGATACTGCGCCAGGCGGTTCAGCATCTCTATCGCGCGTTCACGGTCCGGGGCCTGAAGCTGCCAACGGGTTTCACCGTCTTCGCCGGTCACCCGCTCGCTGCTGTGCTGGCTGAGATACAGCTCCGTGAAGCCGGCCTGCTCGGCGGGTTCGACGCGGATGCGCAGGCGCTCGCGCCAGTCGGTGGTGTTGCCATCGGCGCCGGCAATGGGCTTCCAGCCGGTCTCCAGCAATCCCACCGCGGGCTCGTCGGTGTTGATGCGGTAGCCGCGCATGTCGAGGAACTTGCGCACCAGCGGCCACACCTGCTCCGGCTCGGCGGATACCCGCAGCCAGCGGTTCTGGCCCTCGCGTACCCGCTGCACCCCCTTCCCTTCCGGCAGCACGCGCTCGCCGATGCGTGGCGGCTCGTCGCAGCGACAGGGGGTTCCCGCGGGCGCCTCGGTCCTTGCCAGCGCTGCGGCCGGCAGCTCGGGGCGGGCCAGGCGGGGATCTCCCTGGGGATGGATCAGGTCCGGCGGGACCTCCAGCGGCGGCAGTACCGGCGCCTTGTCGTCCTTTGCCGTTTCCTCGGCAAACCAGCTGCATCCGCCCAGCAACAGTGGCAACAGCACACTGGCGATGCGCGGGGCGTACGGACGACGGGGTTTCGGTAACTTCGACATGGGCGGTTTCTCGGGATGTCTGGTGGATTCGGGGTGGCCGGCGGCGGGACGGCGCGCTACAGCACGCCCGCCTGCTGCATCGCGTCGCGCAGCACGGGCTGACAGTCGGCCGCCAGCGGGGTCAGCGGCAGGCGGATTCCCTCGGGAATCAGCCCCATCTGCTGCAGTGCCCATTTCACCGGGATCGGGTTGGCCTCCAGGAACAGCTTCTCGTGCAGCGGCATCAGCCGGGCATTGATGGCCTCGGCCTCGGCGCGGTCACCGCGCAGCGCGGCGGCACACATCTCGTGCATCGCGCGCGGGGCGACATTGGCGGTCACCGAGATGTCGCCCTTGGCACCGTCGAGGATCAGTTCCATCGCGGTGGCGTCGTCGCCGCTGTACAGGTCCAGCCGGTCGCCGCACAGTTCGAGGATACGGCGGCCACGGGCCAGGTCGCCGGTGGCTTCCTTGATGCCGATGATGTTGGACACGTCGGCCAGCCGTGCAACGGTCTCCGGCAACATGTCCACCGCGGTGCGGCCGGGCACGTTGTACAGGATCTGCGGCGTCGGCACCGCCTCGGCGACGGCCAGGAAGTGCCGGTACAGCCCCTCCTGGGTGGGCTTGTTGTAATAGGGGGTCACCAGCAGGCAGGCATCGGCACCGGCCTCCATCGCGCAGCGGGTCAGGTCGATGGCCTCGCGGGTGGAATTGGCGCCGGTGCCGGCGATCACCGGCACTCGTCTGGCCGCCCGCTGCACCACCCGGCGGATCACGTCGCAGTGCTCGCGCTCGTCCAGGGTCGCGGATTCGCCGGTGGTGCCCACTGCGACGATGGCGTCGGTGCCGTTTTCGACGTGGAAATCCACCAGGCGGTCGAGGGCCGCATTGTCCACCGTGCCGTCCGCCTGCATCGGCGTCACCAGCGCCACCATACTCCCGTGAAACATCGGTATTCTCCGCCTTGTCTCTGCAACGTTCCGCGCAGACGCACCGCGCTAAAAAAGCCGCGATCGCGGCCTCGAAATTCAGAAGACGCAATGGTACTGACCCGCCTATCCCATGACAAGACGGCAGCCCACATTCCCGCTTTGGTGGTAGACTCCCGCATCAACGCACACGGCGAAAAACACGAGCAAACGAGAAGAACCGCATGGACAGTCTTTTGGTGATAACCGCCCTCGGCGAGGACCGACCCGGCATCGTCGACAGGATCTCGCAGACGGTGGTGTCCTGCCACTGCAACATCGTCGACAGCCGCATGACCGTGCTGGGCGGCGAATTCGCGGTGATCCTGATGGTGGCCGGCAAGTGGAACGAGCTGGCCAAGCTGGAGGACGCGCTGCCGGCGGTGTGCGCCCCGCTGGGGCTGATGGTGAACTGCAAGCGCACCGAGCCGCATCCCCCGGCCACCAACCTGATGCCGTACGCGGTGGACGTGGTTTCCATCGATCACCCGGGCATCGTCTACGAGCTGGCGCATTTCTTCTCCAGCCGCAATATCAACATCCACGAGTTGAACACCACCCAGTACGCCGCCGCACATACCGGTGCGCCGATGTTCGCGCTGCACCTGACCGCCAACGTGCCGGCCGACATCCAGGTGTCGGTGCTGCGGGACGAGTTTCTGGATTTCTGCGAGGCGCAGAACATGGATGCCACCATCGAGCCCATGAAGCCGTAGCGGGCAGGGGAAAGACGCGTTATTGACCCGACAATATCCATTGCCGGGTCAATAGTGTCTCGATCCGTGATTCCGGCCGGCACCGGAACGATGGAAAAACCACTTGATTTCCACGAACCAACAGAGAAAACCATGAGCACAGTAGAGATCGACAAGAAGGTTCCCGACTTCGAAGCCCCCGCCACCGGCGAGCAGACCATCAAACTCAGCGACCTGAAAGGAAAGAAGGTGGTGCTGTATTTCTACCCGCGGGACAACACCCCGGGCTGCACCACCGAGGGGCAGAATTTTCGTGACGACCACGGCAAGTTCAAGCGCGCCGGCGCCGTGGTGCTGGGGGTGTCGCGCGACAGCATCAAGTCCCACGAAAATTTCAAGGCCAAGCAGCAGTTCCCGTTCGAGCTGCTGTCGGACAAGGAAGAAACCCTGTGCCGGCTGTTCGACGTGATCAAGGAAAAGAACATGTACGGCAAGAAGGTCATGGGCATCGAGCGCAGCACCTTTTTGATCGACGCGGACGGCGTGCTGCGCGCGCAATGGCGCAAGGTGAAGGTGCCCGGCCATGTCGAGGAGGTGCTGGCCGCGGTGAAGGCCCTGTAGGCCGCCGGCGCGATTCAGCCCTGGTCGTCGTCCTCCGTTGCGGGGACGTACACCTCCGACGGCCAGGCACTGAGCACCGCCTTCACCAGCGTCGCCAGCGGGATCGCGAAGAACACGCCCCAGAAACCCCACAGGCCGCCGAACAGCAGCACCGCGACGATGATGGCCACCGGGTGCAGATTCACCGCCTCGGAAAACAGCAGCGGCACCAGTACGTTACCGTCCAGGGCCTGAATGACGCCGTAGGCCAGCATCAAGTACGCGAACTCCGGCCCCCAGCCCCACTGGAAAAAACCGATCATCGCCACCGGGATGGTCACCACCGCGGCGCCGATGTAGGGCACGATCACCGACAGCCCCACCAGGGCACCCAGCAATGCCGCGTAGTTCAACCCCATCATCACGAACACCACGTAGGTGGTGCCGCCGACGATCACGATTTCGGCAAACTTGCCGCGCACGTAGTTGCCGATCTGCTGATCCATTTCGGTCCACACCGCACGGGCCAGGTCCCGCTGCTGCGGCAGATAGCCGGCCACCCAGCCGAGGATCAGGTGCTTGTCCTTCAGGAAGAAAAACACCAGCAGCGGCACCAGGATGAGGTAGATCGCGATCGCGATCAGCCCGGGGATGGACGCCAGCGAGATCGACAGCAGCCGCTGACCGAGGTCCGCGATCTCGCTGCGGATACTGCTCATGATCTCGTTCACCTGCTCCGGTGACACCAGCCGCGGATACAGCTCCGGCAGGCGCATCAGCAACTGCTGGCCGGTATCGAAATGGCGCGGCAGTTCCTGCACCAGCTGGGCCACCTGCCCGGACAGCAGCGGGATCAGCCACAGCATCAGAAACAACAGCAGGGCCACGAACACCAGGAACACCACCAGCACCGCGACGATGCGCGACAGGTTTTTCTGCTCCAGCTTGAACACCAGCGCTTCGAGCAGGTAGGCGATCACCACGCCAGCCAGCAGCGGCGCCAGCATGCGCCCCCAGAAGATGACCAGGAGGAATCCGCCCACCAGCAGCAGGGCGAGGATCACCGCCTGGGGATCAGAGAAGTTACGCTGAAACCAGGCGCGGAAGACGTTAGTCACGATGCTTCCAGTTCTCGACCAGTTCGTCGTAGAAACGCCGGAACAGTGCCTCCAACTCGTCCACCACCTCGGCGGCGGCACGCCCCTGCATTACATGCTGTGTCATCAGCGTCGACGACTCGTTGAGCAGCTCGGGCCGATCCAGCATCGGATAGGTGGCGGACAGGCGCTTGATCGCGGCCACCACGCTTTCGCTTTCGGGCCGGGGAATGGGCTGTGGCTCCGGTACCGGCCCGCCGGGCGCTGCCTCGTCACGGGATCGCAGGAATTCGGCGAAGGCCATCAGGCTCTGCCGGTCGGTTTCCGACAGGCGCTTGAACAGGGTGAGCAGTTTCTTTTCCGCGGGGCTCATGGCTGGTGTGCCGTATCGCTGGGTTCAACCATGCCCGGCGGCTATTCCGGGATATCCGGATGGGTCTCGCAGTAGTTGCGCGCGAACTCCAGCAGCTCGTCCATTGCACGCTGGCGGAACTTGTGTTTCTGGTGCACGAACGAAAACGGCCGTTCCAGCGGCGGGTCCAGGTCCAGCACCTCCAGCGAGCCCAGCTTGATCTCCTTGATCAACGTGGCGCGCGACACGATGCTGACGCCGATACCCGCCTCCACCGCGCCCTTCAGCGCCTCCAGGCTGCCCAGCTCCATGATGGTGTTCATGCGCGTGGGTTCCACGCCGGCCTCTTTCAGGTAGTCCGCGATAACGTCGCGGGTACCGGACCCCTCCTCGCGGGAGATGAACGGGTATTCCACGATGGACTGCACCGGGATCGTCTTGCCCTGCTTCGCCAGCTCATGGCCGGGCGGGGTGATGGCCACCAGGCGGTCGGTGCGACAGCGCTCCACGGCCAGGTTCTTGTTGCTCACCGGGGCCTCCACCACACCGAGGTCGATGACGTTGTTCTCCACCATGTTCACGATGCCGTCGGTGTTGGACACCTTGAGGCGGATGCTCACGTCCGGGTACTTCTCTTTGAAATCTCCCAGCAGCGCCGGCAACATGTATTCGGCGATGGTGGTGCTGGCACCCAGTATCAACACGCCGCTGATCTCTCCGGTCAGCTCGCGCACAGAGTTCTCCAGTTCGCCGTAGAGTTCGAAGATCTTCTCCGCGTAGGCATAGACGCGCTCGCCGGCGGCGGTGAGGCTGATCTTGTTGTGGGTGCGGTCGAACAGCCGCGTGTTGAAGTATTCCTCCAGTTGGCGCACCTGGAAGGTTACCGCCGGCTGGGTCATGTGCAGGGTTTCCGCCGCCTTGGTGAAGCTCAGTTGGCGGGCGACACTGAAGAAGACATGCAATCTGCGATCAGCCATGTTGTTGGGCCCCGTACTGCTGGTTACTACCCGTTTGTTCTCTCACTACCTCAGTGGCAAATCATACCAACGTCTCGTGGCAATAGAAAACGTCACCGGGCTCATTATTTTGTTTAATGGAGAGGGTAACACTCCCGGCCACGGGGCTATCTATCGCTAAAGGCATAGAACATCACCGGGATCACCAGCAGGGTCAGCACCGTGGACACCAGGATGCCGAAGATCAGCGAGATGGCCAGGCCGCTGAAGATCGGGTCGTCGAGGATGAACAGGGCGCCGAGCATGGCCGCCAGCCCGGTGAGCACGATGGGTTTGGCGCGCACGCTTCCGGCGCGCAGCACCGCTTCTTCCAACGCGATGCCATCGGCCCGTTGCTGATTGATGAAATCCACCAGCAAAATGGAGTTACGCACGATGATGCCCGCCAGCGCGATCATGCCGATCATCGAGGTGGCGGTGTATTGCGCACCCAGCAGGGCATGGCCGGGCATCACGCCGATGATGGTCAACGGGATTGGCGCCATGATGATCAGCGGCAGCCCGTAGGAACGGAACTGCGCCACCACCAGCAGGTAGATCAGCACGATGCCCACCGCATACGCGATGCCCATGTCGCGGAAGGTCTCGAAGGTGACCTGCCACTCGCCGTCCCATTTCAGGCTGTAGTCGTACGGGTTCTCCGGCACGCTGAAGAAGTACTGCTGCATGCCGGCGATGGCGGACGAGGTGTCGCTGGCCAGCCGCGACGAGATGTCGAACATGCCGTACAGCGGGCTGTCCAGTGTGCCGGCCAAGTCCCCGGTCACGAAGGTCACCGGCAGCAGGTCCTTGTGATAGATCGCGTGCTCGCGCTCGCTGTCCACCACGGTCACCAGGTCACTGAGGCTCACCAGGCTGCCGTTGCCGGCGCGCACCTTCAGCGCCAACAGGGAGTCCAGCGAGTCCTTGCGCGAGACCGGGAATTCCATCCGGATCGGCAGCGGAAACTTGACCCTGGCCCCGTGCAGGTAGCTCACGTCTTCGCCACTCAGTACCGTGGCCAGCGCGGTCGCCACGGTCTGCTGCGAGATACCCAGCAGCGCGGCCTTGGCGCGGTCAACGCGCACGATGACCCGCGGCGTCCAGCTCTCCACGCTGTCGTCCACGTCCACCACGTCCGGCGTTGCGTCGAACACTGCGCGCACCGCGCGGGCCCGTTCCCGCTGCCCGGCGTGGTCGATACCGTAGATCTCCGCCACCAGCGGTGACTGCACCGGCGGCCCCGGCGGCACCTCGACGATCTTCACATTGGCGTCGTAACGCTGGCCGATGGCGACCAGCGGCCCGCGCACCGCGGTGGCGATCTCGTGACTCTTGCGCTCGCGTTCATGCTTGGGCGCGAGGTTGACCTGGATGTCTCCCAGGCTGGCATCACGGCGCAGGTAATACTGGCGCACCAGCCCGTTGAAGTTGATCGGCGCGGCCAGCCCGGCGTAGGCCTGGTAGTCGGCCACCTCGGGCACCGTGGCGAGGTGCTCGCCCAGCTCCCGCAGCACCCGCGCGGTCTGCTCCACGCTGGTGCCCTCGGGCATATCCACCACCACCTGGAATTCCGACTTGTTGTCGAAGGGCAGCATCTTCAGCACCACCAGCTTGAACACCGGCAGCGCCACCGACGCCGCGATCAGCCCCAGCACCGCAACCAGCAGCAGCCAGCGATTGCGCCGCCCGCGGCTGCCGGCCAGAAACGGACCCATCACGCGCCGGAAGAAACCGTACAGCCGATCGTCGCCACCGTCGGCCGCGGCCGCCGGGTGCGCGCCGTGGGACAGGTACTTGTTGGCCATCCACGGCGTCACCACGAAGGCCACCGCCAGCGAGATCAGCATGCCCATGCTGGCGTTGATCGGGATCGGGCTCATGTACGGCCCCATCAGGCCAGTGACGAAGGCCATCGGCAGCAGCGCGGCGATCACCGCGAAGGTGGCCAGAATGGTGGGCCCACCCACCTCGTCCACCGCCAGCGGGATGGATTCCAGCAGGGTCTTCTTGCCCATCTGCATGTGACGGTGGATGTTCTCTACCACCACGATGGCGTCATCCACCAGGATGCCGATGGAGAAGATCAGCGCGAACAGCGACACGCGGTTGATCGTGAAGCCCCAGGCCCAGGACGCGAACAGGGTCACCGCCAGCGTGATCACCACCGCCATGCCGACGATGAAGGCCTCACGCAGCCCCAGCGTGAACAGCACCAGCAGCACCACGAACGCGGTGGCGAACACCAGCTTGCCGATGAGCTTCTGCGCCTTGTCGTTGGCAGTGGCGCCGTAGTTGCGGGTCACCATCACCTCGACGCCGTCGGGAATCACCGTGCCCCGGATCTGCTCCACGCGATCGATCAGCTGGTTGGCCACATCCACCGCATTGACCCCGGCCTTCTTGGCCACCGCGATGGTCACCGCGGCATGCTCGCCGGACAGTCCCTTGCCGGCCGCCGGCCCGAAACCGGTCCACACGTAGTGCTCGGGCTGGTCGTTTCCAAGACGCACCGTGGCGACGTCCGACAGCCGCACCGGGCGGCCGTCGTGCACGCCCACCACCAGTTGCGCCACCTCTTCGGCGGTGGCCAGGAACTGGCCGGCGCGCACCGCGATCTCGCGATTGTCGGCGACCAGGTTGCCGGCGTTGGTCACCTGGTTGCCGGCCTGCAATGCGCGACGCAGGTCACCGAGGGTGATGCTGAAACCGGCCAGGCGGGCCGCGTCCGGCAGCACCTGCACCACCTGCTCGGCGCCGCCGACGGTGTAGATGTCCCGGGTGCCCGGCACCCGCTTCAGCTCGGCCTCCATCGCGTGCGCGACCTTCTGCAGCGCGACACCCCGGGTGGCGGCATCGTCGCCCTTGGTCCACAGGGTCAGGGTCACGATGGGCACATCGTCGATGCCCTTGGGCTTGATGATGGGCTGGGCCACGCCGAGATTCCGCGGCAGCCAGTCCTGGTTCGAGTAGATCGCGTTGTACAGGCGCACGATGGCCTGGGTGCGGTCCTCGCCGACCTCGAACTGCACGGTCAGCACCGAGCGCCCCGGCATCGACACCGAGTAGACATGCTTGACCCCGTCGATCTCGGACAGCACCTGTTCCGCCGGTGTGCTCACCAGCTGTTCCACCTCGGTGCTGGTGGCGCCGGGGAAGGCCACGAACACATTGGCGAAGGTCACGTTGATCTGGGGCTCTTCCTCGCGCGGCGTCACCAGCACCGCCAGTACGCCCAGCAGCAGGCCCACCAGGGCCAGCAGGGGGGTGATCTGCGTGGTCAGAAAGGTCCGCGCGATGTTGCCTGAGATGCCGAGTTTTTCACTCATGGGGTTTGGGTCCGAGCAGGGTTTCGAGGAAAGGGACTATTTCGTCGCACGTTGCTGTTTCAGGCGCACGCCGGCGGCCACCGGGTCCAGCGCCACCCGCTCGCCGTCACTCAGGCCGGCCAGCACCTCGCGCCGGCCGTCCGGAAAAACCTCGCCGAGGCGCACCGCGCGAAAACCAACCTCGCCGTTCTCGCCGACCACGTACACCGCGGTCACCTCGCTGCGATGCACCACCGCGGCCGCCGGCACCAGCAGGCGCGAACGCTCACCCACTGCGAACTCGGCCTTCGCGAACATGCCGGGATAGTAGCCCTTGGCCGCGGCGCCCAGCTCCACGCGCACGGTGAAGCTGTGGCTGGCGGGATCGGCGTAGGGGTACACGGTGAGCCTGTCGCTCTCCAGCCGCGAGCCCTGCGGCGCGGAATCCAGGTACACCGCGGCCCGGCCATGGCGACGCACCGCCTCCACCAGGGACTGCGGTACGCTGGCGGTGGCACGCAGCTTGGCCAGCGAGTAGCCGGTCATCAGCGGCGTGCCCGGCCGCACCCGCTCGCCGACGTTGACGTGGCGCTGGGTCACGATGCCGGCGTAGGGGGCGCGGACCACCGTGTATTCCAGCCGCTCGCGCGCCTGCTTCACGTCGGCCTCGGCGGCCTTCACGCGCTCGTTGGCGGTCTTCAGATCGGCGGCGGCCTTGTCCATCGCGGACTTGGCTACCAGCTTCTTCGCAAATACGGATTCGATGCGCGCGTATTCCGCCTGCATTTCGCGCTGGCGGGCCATCGCCGACTTCAGATTGGCCTCAGCCCGCGCCAGCCCGGCGCGCTGCTCTTTGTCGGTGAAACGCAGCAGCAGGTCGCCCTTGGCCACCACGTCGTCCACGTCGAAATTGATCTGCCTGATACGCCCGGTGGTCTCCGCCGCCAGGGTCGCCTGTTGCACGGCCTCGATCACCGCCTCGGCCACGTACACCGTGGGCATCTGGCTGCGCTGCACGTTTACCGTCTGCAGGGCCGCCTCGCCGGCGCCACTGTCCGCCGCACCATGGGCAGCCTGGGGAGGCAACGTTACCCAGCCGGCCAGAACGAGAACCAGCCCGGGCAGCGTCCTGCGAAAATGGAATACACCGGAGCGGACCATTACGGACCTCCTGCTTGCTTGTCGTGTTCGTAATAAAAGGTGAAGAGTGGCCGTAGCCAGGTGAAATCATAGCAGGAATTACTTTATTAGCAAACTCTAATATTTGGGCCGATCAGTACCGGGGCCTATACTTGAAGGCCAGGCCGCGATGGCAACCATTTTCGCAAGGACACGAATCATGAACAGGCTTTTGATGTTGTTGCTGCTCGCGCTGCTGGGGGGCGCGCTGGAGGGCTGCTCCAGCGGGATACCGGTGCGAGTCGATGCCATTGCCGAAACCACCGCCCCGGCCGGGGAGATCCGGTACGTTCTGGTAAACGGCAACGCCGGCGAGACCGAGGACGACCTGTTCTTCCGCGAATTCTGGTCCTATTTCGCGCCCATCCTGGCCGAAAAGGGCTACCGGCGCGTAGCGGACGCCAGGCAGGCCGATGTGAGGATCCGCTTCCGCTACGCGGTCTCCGAGGGGCACACCGGCATCAGTACCTTCACCCACCCGGTCTACGCGCTGACCGGCGGCGAGACCATCAACATCACCGAAACCAAGACCGATGCCAGCGGCAAGACGACCACCACGCGCAGCACCGTGGAGGTGCCGGTGCGCGAGCGCTACGTGGGTACGCGGGTGGAAAGGCGGCGCTACACGCTGTTCACCAGTTCAGCCGTGCTGGAGGCGCGCCGGATGCGGCCGCCCAAGGGCAGAAAACCGCGCATGCTGTGGAAGACCCTGATCAGCAGCACCAGCGAGTCCAACGATCTGCGCGCCATCATGCCGGTGATGGCCGCCGCGGCGCGCCCCTACCTGACCGGCAACAGCGGCGCGCGGAAAAAACGCTGGCTCAAGCTGGATGCCCCGGAAGTCAACGCGGTGCGCGAAGCGGCGAGGCAAGGAATCCGCGAGTAACTGCGAGTGGGGCCCGCCCGTCGCCGCAGCATCGACAACAAAGACAACGCCATCCCCCCGGCCACAAATAATTGCAGACTGCTGGGCGCAACCACCGCCATCGCCGACGACGCCGAAGTATCCACAAACGACTGGCCGGGGTTGATGCCACCGAAACTCGCGGCCATCGGCCCGGCACCCCAGCGAAAGTCTGCGTAGTCGCGCCCCGTACCGGTCAGTTGCAGAGCGTACCCCGGTGGGGTCTGGGCGTCCTCGGCCACGCCGATGTCCACGCTGGCGAGGCCGGCAGCGGGGCCGGTTGCCGCGACAAAGCTGCCTTCGTAGCCGAGAAACTGCACCACCGTATCGAAGGCATCCACCAGCGCCACCGCGTCCGGACTGCCGTTCTGGATGCGAAAACCCAGGTCATCGAAGACCAGCACCCCGAAACCATTCTGCATGTCGCCAAATACCCCGGACAGTGCATAGGTCGCGTACGGGGAACGGCGGTCGGCCCGGCCGTTGTAGAACACCAGCGACCAACCGGCCAGGTCCTGGCCGGCAGCACCCGCAAGCTCGATACCCTCCGCGACATCGGCGCCGGCGTTGTCGTAGTGAATCTCGTTGATGAACACCGCCTGCGCGGGCATCACCCACAGCACCGCGGCGAGCCCGAGCATCACCGCCCATGGCTTGAAACAGAAAGCGCATATTCCCGTTGCAGACGTCTTCATAGTCCCCTCCCTGGGTCAATGTTATGAAAGCAGATCCTGGCGGACCTTCCTGATCCGACTCAACGATGCCCGAGGAGCAACGGCAAAAAAAGGCCGAATTACCCCGCATGCACGGTCAATTCCCCCAACTGGAAAGCCCAACAAAACTGGTCAAGATTTGATCAATTTTTTGACACTGCGCCAGAAAACCGGCGAGAATGCACCTAAACTTATAATTGGGAACCAGAAAAACCAGGCACGGCCGACCGCCGTGCGTGGGGGGTGCCGCATCACCGGGATGTGTCTTTGACGCGGGGGGGCGTCGACATCATCCGGGGCGAGCCAGGAAAGGCCGTATGTATCGCCTCGAATTTCAGATGATGGAGAGTGTAATGAACGACAAGCGGTGCCACATGAACATCCCGGATTTCGACCAGCTCATGGCCCTCGCCCAGGACGACCCGGAATCCTTCGAAACGGTGCGACGGGAGTGCATCGACTCATTCATCCAGGGCGTTTCCGAACACAAACGCCAACGCCTGATCGGCCTGCAGTGGCGCATCGACCAGAGCCGGCAACTGGCCAGCAATCCGATGGCCGCCTGCATCGCCATCAGCAACATGATGTGGGACTCCCTGCACGACCTGAACGCACACCAGCGTGAGCTGATGTCCCTGTCCCTGGGGGAACACAGGCGTCCCGATACGCAATCCCCGGAAGACGATCAGGGCCCCACGGTGATCCCGTTCCGTACCATTCAGTGACGCCAGCCATCCCGCGGCCTGCCGCCGGGAAATCATCGCCCGTTTTTTGATATGATCCCGGCCGCGCCCGCCACACCGGCGCGCGTACCAGACTAACAGCGCAGTCCACGTCCCTGTTCCGACAACGCCTCCGACAACGCCGGCCGAAAAAGCTACCATGCCCTACCCAATCTCCCGCAGTATCTGCGCGCTGCTCATGGGCATCACCAGCCTTCCCGCGTCGGCCATCGTCAACCTGGACGCATTGCACTACCAGGGCAAACAAGAGGGCCTGTCCGGAACACTGAACGCCGCGTTCTCCGGCAGCTCCGGCAACACCAGCAAGAGCCGCAGCAGGCTGGAGGCCAGCCTGCGAAGGGCGACGGGCCACGCCGTGGACTACCTGTTGCTGAACTACCAATACGGCCAGAGCTTCGGGCGCACCGATACGGACAAGGCCTTCCTGCACCTGCGACACATTCAGGGCATTTCACGCGGCACGGACTGGGAGGTCTATACCCAGGGCGAGCAAAACCGCTTCGCACGCCTGTCCTTCCGTGGGCTGCTGGGCGCAGGTCTGCGACTCGGCCTGTACAAGCGTGACCCAAACGCGCTGTACCTGGGCGCAGGCGGGTTTTATTCGGAGGAAACCCTGGAACGGCGCAGCGGAACCGACGACGCGAAACGAGAGATACAATGGCGCGTCAACAGCTACCTGCTGCTGCGATACGGCATCAACGACAGCGTACGTTTCAGCAACACCCTGTACTACCAGCCCCGCATCGACGACTCCCGCGACTACCGGCTGCTGAACCAGGCGCGGCTCACCGTCGAACTCTCCCGGCACCTGGCAATCACCCTGACGCTGGACTACAGCCACGACAGCAGGCCACCGGCGGACGTGAGGCCCACGGATTTCTCCTACCTCACCGGCCTGAACCTGAAATTCTAGGGGCCGTTTTCAGGGCAATAAAAAACCCGCGAACATTACTGTCCGCGGGTTGTATCTTGGATGGCGGCGGGAACTCAGCCGTTCATCACATCCTTCAGCGTGACCAGCGAAATGAGACCTCCAACAGCGGCGACAATGATCAAACCAGTAGCGAATGTCATGAGCATTTACCTCCTGAAAAGTTATCGTTTCAGTACCCAACTATGCGACTCAACTAAACCGCATAACATGTACGGTTTAATAGTACACCACCCTAATTCCCTGTAAAGTATATGGACATAAAAAGTATCTATGGGTGTTTTCCTGATGAACTCCCCTTAGTCACGAAACCACTGGGATTCCCAGGCTCAAGCCCCACTTGGCAACTACGAAATTCAATCAAAATTACTAATACCCTGGGTTAATGCCCGAAGCCGCGGGGTTTCCAGCCCCCGCGTTCGGGCCCATCGCCCGCACATCAGGCCGCGCTGGCGCTGACGCCGGGCTTCTTGCGAAACACCAGTTCGCCGTCTTCCTTGTCCACCAGCACGACATCCCCCGGCTGGAAATGACCGGCGAGTATCTCCTGCGCCAGGTGGTTTTCGATGTGCTGCTGAATCGCCCGTTTCAGCGGCCGCGCGCCGTAGACCGGGTCGAAGCCTGCCTCGCCGAGCACGTCCAGCGCCGCATCGGAAAGCTCCAGCTCCATGTCGCGGTCCCGCAGGCGCTCGCGCAGGTAGTCCACCTGGATATTGCAGATCGCGCGAATCTGTTCCCGGCCCAGCGGATGGAACACCACCACCTCGTCCACGCGGTTGATGAACTCGGGCCGGAAATGGGAACCGACGATCTCCATCACCGCGCCCTTCATCTCGGCATAGTTTTCCTCGCCGGCCATCTGCTGGATGATCTCCGACCCCAGGTTGGAGGTCATCACGATGACGGTATTGCGGAAGTCCACCGTGCGGCCGTGGCCATCGGTGAGCCGCCCGTCGTCCAGCACCTGCAGCAGGATATTGAACACGTCGGGGTGGGCCTTCTCCACCTCGTCCAGCAGGATCACCGAATAGGGTTTGCGGCGCACCGCCTCGGTCAGGTAACCGCCCTCCTCGTAGCCTACGTAGCCCGGCGGCGCACCGATCAGTCGCGCCACGGAGTGCTTCTCCATGAACTCGGACATGTCGATGCGCACGATGGCGTCGTTGGAATCGAACAGGAACTGCGCCAGGCTCTTGGTGAGCTCGGTCTTGCCGACACCGGTCGGGCCCAGGAACAGGAACGAGCCATTGGGCCGGTTCGGATCGGACAGGCCGGCACGGGAACGACGGATCGCATTGCAGACCACCGTCACCGCCTCGTCCTGGCCCACCACGCGCTCGCGCAGCTTGTCTTCCATCTTCAGCAGTTTCTCGCGCTCGCCTTCCAGCATCTTCGACACCGGGATACCGGTCCACTTGGACACCACCTCGGCCACCTCTTCCTCGGACACCTTGTTGCGCAGCAGCCTCATGTCCATCATTTCCGCCTGGGCGGCCATGTCGAGCTGCTTCTCCAGCTCGGGGATGCGGCCGTACTGCACCTCGGACATGCGCGCCAGGTCACCGGCGCGACGCGCGGTCTCCAGCTCCTGGCGGGCGCGGTCCAGGTCTTCCTTGATGTGCTGCGAGCCCTGCAGTGCCGCCTTTTCAGATTTCCACACCTCGTCCAGATCGGCGTACTCGCGCTCCAGGCGGGCGATCTCGTCGGCCAGGTCCTCGCGGCGACGCTCACTGGCCGCATCGGTCTCTTTCTTCAGTGCCTCGTGTTCGATCTTGAGCTGGATCAGGCGCCGGTCCATGCGGTCCATCTCCTCCGGCTTGGAATCGATCTCCATGCGGATCAGGCTGGCGGCCTCGTCGATCAGGTCGATGGCCTTGTCCGGCAGCTGGCGGTCGGAGATGTAGCGATGCGACAGCGTGGCCGCGGCGACGATGGCCGGGTCGGTGATATCCACGCCGTGATGCACCTCGTATTTTTCCTTCAGGCCGCGCAGGATCGCGATGGTGTCCTCCACGCTGGGCTCGTCCACCTGCACCTTCTGGAAACGGCGCTCCAGCGCGGCGTCCTTTTCGATGTACTGGCGATACTCGTCCAGTGTGGTTGCACCCACGCAATGCAGCTCGCCACGGGCCAGTGCGGGCTTGAGCATGTTGCCGGCATCCATCGCGCCCTCGGCCTTGCCGGCGCCGACCATGGTGTGCAACTCGTCGATGAACAGGATGATCTGCCCCTCCTGCTTGGCCAGGTCGTTGAGCACTGCCTTCAGGCGCTCCTCGAATTCGCCACGAAACTTGGCGCCGGCGATCAGCGCGCCCATGTCCAGCGACAACAGGCGCTTCGACTTCAGGCCCTCGGGCACCTCGCCGTTGACGATGCGCTGCGCGAGGCCCTCGACGATGGCGGTCTTGCCGACGCCGGGCTCGCCGATCAGCACGGGATTGTTCTTGGTGCGACGCTGCAGCACCTGGACGGTGCGACGAATCTCGTCGTCGCGGCCGATCACCGGGTCCAGCTTGCCCTGCTCGGCGCGCTCGGTCAGGTCGATGGTGTAGCGTTCCAGGGCCTGCCGGTTTTCCTCGGCATTGGCGTCGTCGATCTTTTCGCCGCCACGCAGCTCGTCGATGGCCTGCTCGATGGAGCCCTTGGCGGCACCGGCCTTGTGCATCAGATCGCTCAACGTACCCTTGGTTTCTATGGCCGCCAGCGCGAACAGCTCGCTGGAAATGAAACTGTCCTTGCGCTTCTGCGCCAGCTTGTCCGTCACATTGAGCAGGCGTCCGAGCTCATTGGAGATATGCACATCGCCGCCCATGCCCTCCACGGTGGGCAACTTGTCCAGCGCCTCGTCCAGCAATACGCGAAGCTGGTTCACGTTGACCGCAGCCCTGGTCAGCAGGTGGCGCACCGAGCTGCCTTCCTGGTCCAGGATGGCGCTGAGCAGGTGCACAGGCTCGATGAACTGGTGGTCTCGACCCACGGCGAGACTCTGTGCGTCGGCCAGTGCCGCCTGAAATTTGCTGGTGAATTTATCCATTCGCATTGGTTTTCCCCTGAATGCCGGTATGACGTATGTCGTGAATATTGGTTACCCCGTAGATGGGGGCGCGCTACCACGATTCAAGAGCCGGCACAACGGGTCAGAAATGCCAAGGGCGCCACGCGGGCGCCCTTGGAGAGTCCTCGGCGGTGGCCGGGGCTACAGCTTGTCACGCAGGTGCCAGCGCTCCAGATCCGAGCGCCGGTCGTTGCCACTGCGCCGATCACTCTTCATCTCGAAGCGGATCATGCTCCTGCGATCCACCGTCACCCGACGCTGTGCCACGCGCCGTTCCGGCCCCTGGTACGGCGCGGGTTTCGCCGCATCGTCCTGTGTTTCTTCCGCTTTGCGCTCCGGCTCGTCGTCCGGCACCAGTTCGAGTTCCATGTATCTACCCTGCCTGTGTCGTTGAGGGACAAACCCGGGGGAACACCGTCTGACCCCCAGCCTTGTACCCAATATTAGTCACCGACACGAACCCGGACAAGCCGGATTCCGCCCCCTCGCCAGCGGCTGTCAGCCATCGCCGGGCTCCAGCCGTTGCGCAAGCAGGGCCAGGCAATGCTCGTGGTCCAGCCCGTTGCATTCCAGCGGTGGCCAGGCCTTCAGCCGGGCCTGGCTTGGAAGCAGCAGCGACAGGAACACATGGCCGGCGCCGCGCACGTCATCCAGGCGTACCGGGTAGATGGGCAGCTCCATCTTCTGTGCCAGGCGCACCGCCCCCCCCTTCAGCTTGCGCGGCGGATCGCTGTCCAGATGTATCTTGCCATGGGGGAACAGCGCCACCACGTCGCCCTGTTTCAGCGCCACCAGTGCTTCCCGCAGCGCCTTCTCCGGGCGCCGGTCGCGGTCTACCGGGATACATCCGGCGCGGCGGAACAGCCATCTCAGGCCGAAGCGCTCGTACTCCTCACGTGCAATCAGAAAACGCAACGGGCGGGGACTGGCGGCAATCAGCAGAAACGGGTCCAGCCCCGACATGTGATTGGCCACCACCAGCGCTGCCCCCGTTTCGGGCAGCGGCAGCGGCTCGCAATCCAGGCCGTGCAGGCGGCGACAGAACAGGCTGACGAAGCCCGCGATGCGATTACTCAGTGCGTCACCCCAGTCGGCATGGGGCGCCCGGGCGGCGGCCCGCAGCAGGCGATACGCCAGCCAGAGCAGCAGGACAGCGAGGAAAAGACCGATCCAGGGCATTGAATGCTACGGATTGAAGTTTCGAATACCGGCCGCCGCTTGCGGCACCGGCGATGGCAGGCCAGTTTAAGATATGCCTATTTCTTTTTCTTCTTTTTCTTTTTCTTCTTTTTCTTCTTTTTGCCGCCACCCTCGTCCTCGGCTACCGCGCCGGCGGCCTCCAACAACTTGGCCACCTGGGTAAAGCCGCGGGTATTGGCGTTCTTCAGTGCGGACATGCCGGTCTTGGACTTGGCATTGGGGTCTGCGCCCTCGGCCACCAGGGATTGCACGACCTTGAGATTTCCGCCAAAGGCCGCGGCCATCAACGCGGTGGATTCGGCGTTGTCCTTCGCGTTGACGTCGGCACCGGCGGAGATGATCAGGCGCACCACCCGTTCGTTGCCGAAATAGGCCGCGCTCATCAGCGGTGTCTTGCCGCTGGGGTTGCGGGCATTGACATCGGCACCCTCGGCCAGCAAGGCACGCACCATCGCCAGGCGGCCCTCGCGGGCGGCGGCAATCAGCTCGGCATTCAGGTCGCGTTCCACGGCCGGTGCCGGCAATGCCGCCAGCAGCAGCACGAGCAGAAAAACGGTACGCCGAAAATCGAACATGGGTCTCCTCGGGATGGTGGTCCGCAAACGGCGGCCCTGGGCGGCGTGGATCCGGGCCAGGGCCCAGCAGAGATATCGGCCGCTACCCGGGAAGCTGAAGCCCTGCACCGGTCCCAGCGCGGGGCACAAAGAAGGCCTGCACGATGTAACCGACGATGATGAACCACTACAACGCATACCCGGTGATGGTGCGATGGACCCCGACGGAGATGCCGATCACCGGCGCGACGGCCGCCCAGGCGCCGGGGGTAGCGGAACGCCGACCCCCATCAACGGTGCGGATCGCCGGGGGTCGCCCCCTTCGGCGCCATTTTGCCTCGCGATCGTCCCCTCACCGCCAGCCGGGTCAGGTCCAGCAGGCGATCCCAGGCGATGGGCTTGGTCAGCGATGCCAGCGCCCCCATGTCCAGCGCCAGCGGCTTGTTTTCGACAATGCTGACCATGATCACCGGTATGTCGCGCAGTGCCGGGTCGGCCTTCAGCGTCTTCAGCAGGTCCCAGCCGCTGATGTCCTGCATCATGATG
>Ga0256830_1000721_pt1 | contig 24792 bp, 20 predicted proteins | sample 128326metaG_FD_190537 | JGI IMG/M metagenome (GOLD analysis project Ga0256830, IMG submission 190537) | Hydrothermal vent microbial communities from Lau Basin, Pacific Ocean - 128-326 | ecosystem: Environmental > Aquatic > Marine > Hydrothermal vents | place: Pacific Ocean: Lau Basin | collected... | reverse complement strand
GCCCATGATTATGGAAACAAGTGTGCAAGCCCAGTTCCTTATCCCTATGGCTATCAGCCTTGCCTTTGGTATTCTCTTTGCCACAGGCATAACTCTTCTTCTGATTCCTGCTCTTTATCTGGTACTGAAGGATATCCGCAGTTTGTTAGGGTTAAGAACTCGTTTAAAAACAACTTAACATTTTCGCATTTCGTCCTCGGGCAGTCTTTGACCATTTGTTCGGTCTAAATGTCTTTTTTTATAACAACCCTGTTATAGAACTCGCACTTTTTACAGTCACCTATTTTCTGTGCAAGAACACCTTTAATTTTTCCCTCGCAAAAAGTTCCCGCCACGGCCCAGCAGATCCTTCCATAATTGGGGTATGCCGGACAGAGCCTATTAATAGCATTTTCCGCATTTTCTGCCTTATCTATACCACATTTAGTGTATTCCCAGCACTGTGTTTTAAATGTGTCTTTTACTGACACACAGGGAAAATAAAGGCTGAAGGTGGATCCTTTCCCTACTGCGCTGACGACTCTTATCAAGCCTCTATGTTCATCCATAATCTTCTTGCATATTGATAATCCAAGACCCGTGCCCTGTCCGATCTGTTTGGTCGAGTAAAATGGTTCAAAAAGCCGCTCCTGTTTATCTTCTGGAATGCCGATACCTGTGTCAGATATATCGAGTACCACATACTCTATATTATTTTTTTGCTTCATATAAGTTCTGACTGTCAGAGTACCACCATTCTGCATTGCATCAATGGCATTGATAATAAGATTACTAATTGCCTGCCGGGCCTGATCCTTATCTATCAGAACATCTGAAAGATCTGAGGTTAACTCCTTTTTTGCCTCAATGTCCTGTTCTATGCATAGCTCATGGAAGACACTCAAAAGCTCTAATACTGTATCATTTATGTTTTCGTAGTTAAGGTGATACTTGGCTTCTCTTGAAAAACTCAGGACATCTTTAAGTGTCCGTTCAAGCACTCCCACCTCTGAGACTATTATTTCCGCATATTCCCATTCCTTTGTGTTTTTCTGCATGCGTTTCTCGAGTCTTCTTGCAAAACCACCGATAACAGTCAATGGGTTTCTTATTTCATGAGCGATATCAGCAGTAATTCTTCCAAGCGCAGAGAGTTTTTCAGCTTTAATAAGTTTGTCTTGCAGCTTTTGTAGTTCATCGATTGATTTAAAGAGTTCTTTGTTTAGCGATCCTATCTTTTCCTTGTCTTTTCTTAACTTATCGGATAACAGTCCAAGTGGTAGAGCTATTAGAAATAAAAAAGATGTCCGCAAAGAAAACTCAGTCCAGTGTAAAGAGGTAAAGTCGAGGTTGCCGCTGAACATATAAATTATGGTTGATACAGCCGCAACACAAAGACCATAAATGTAGCCATAATAGAACGAGTGTAAGGCTGTTAAGAGATAAAATGCGATAAAGAAACTACTGGCAAATCCCCCGGAATACTTTACCAGCAAATAGACAAAAGAGAGGTCAAAGATCAATGAAAGCAGATAAATAAGTCTTTTATTTGAGAAACTTAGAAATAAAAGAAGATAAATCAAAAGACAGTATACAATGAAATAACGTAGGATTGATGGAAACAGCTTTATATTTTCTTCGGATACATCTGAAAAAAACAACCAGCCATACCCGCCAACCAAAACAATAATTCTAAGTATTAAAAACCCAAGGTCGGCAATTTCGGAGTTTCTTTTAATAAATCTCCACTTTTCTTTAAATAATGTTAGAGACCGGTGCAAAAGAATTGCTCCTTAATTTTTCAGATAACATTTCAGAAGAGTCATGCAATTGTTAGGTCTGCGCTTTCAGGTTGTCGCTATTTAGATTAAAACTGCACTCTGCATGGTTCAGTCTGAAGAAACTCAGGGCTTTTTGAGCCGCTTCGTTAATGTTTTCTGTATTCTGAACAGCAGATGCAAGGTTATGGCCGAACTTAAAATTTTTCGCAAAATAATGTGTAAACATCTTAAGCCTGCCGATCCTTCGTTCATCTGGAAAATGTTCCTCAAGCAGGTGGATAAACTCAAGGTAAAGTTCTTTAAGGTTAATTTTTAAATTAACGCTTTTATGGCTTTCAGCGCCTGATATCACGTTGAAAATCCATGGTCTGCTTATGGCAAGCCGTCCTATCATGATTCCGTCACATCCTGTTTCCTTCATTCTTTTTAAAACATCGCCTGAAGAGTTGATATCACCGTTGCCAATAACTGGAATACGTAATTCATTTTTTATCATACCAACATATTGCCAGCGGGCGCGCCGCTTGAACTTTTCTTTTGCCAACCTTGGATGCAGGGTAATGGCATCTATGCCTTCATCTTCAAGCATTTGGGCAAAACGAGTCAACTCACCGGGTTTTTCTTGTTCCCATCCAAGGCGTATTTTTGCGGTAAGTGGAAGCGAGGTGATCTTTCTGCAGGCTGCCACGACCCTTGCGGCATTGCCTGTGTCGCGCATAAGACCGGCCCCGGAGCCGCTATTGCGAATTTTTGGTGCTCCGCATCCAAAATTGATATCGAACCCGTCAGGTCCCTGCCCTGTCTCATCCACCGTATTTTCCAGGTGCTCTACAGCTTTTGCCATGGTCTCAGGCGTGTTACCTACAAGTTGGTAGAAGAAAGGCCGCTGACTAGCGAGCCGCTTTAGAAAAAAGGAATGTTTCAGGCTATCATGCGGTATCGCCCGGCATGATAGCATCTCTGATGTAAAAAGACCGCAGCCGCCGAACCCTGATATCAGCTGCCGAAGGACCACGTGTGTAAGGCCGGTCATAGGTGCAAGAACCAGCGGCGGATCTATGGTCAGTCCTCTTATTGAAAAAGGTTGGAGACTCATTAATATTGAATCTTACACCATAGCGGAAGTAGAATAAAACTGATGAAAGACGAATTAATTCCTGACGAAACAATCGAAGACCTGGTTGTGGAGCCGGGTATACGGCCTGACGGATTCAGCGATTTTGTGGGACAGGAAAGCCTGAAGGAGAATCTTCGCGTCTATATCCAAGCGGCAAGAAACCGCTCTGAAGCCTTAGACCATGTTCTGCTGAGCGGCCCGCCGGGCCTTGGAAAAACCACTCTTTCGCATATACTGGCCAACGAGCTTGGAGTTGGAATCAAAGCTACTTCCGGCCCTGTGATCGAGAGGCAGGGAGACCTGGCTGCAATTCTCACGAATCTCGAAGAGAGAGAGATTCTTTTTATAGACGAGGTTCATCGCCTGCCCAGGGTAGTGGAGGAGGTTCTTTATTCGGCCATGGAAGACTATAAACTGGATATTGTTATCGGGCAGGGGCCATCTGCCCGGAGCATCAAGCTTGACCTGCCGCGTTTTACCCTGGTTGGAGCTACAACCCGTACCGGACTTTTAACCTCTCCGCTAAGAGACCGTTTCGGAGTAGTTGACCGTCTTAATTTTTATGCCCCGGTTGAACTGCAGAAGATAATCAAGCGTTCAGCCGGTATTCTCGAAGTTCCGATAAGTGATGAAGGCGCCGTCGAAGTGGCTAGGAGATCCCGTGGAACTCCCCGCATAGCTAACAGGCTGGTACGCCGTCTAAGAGATTTTGCACAGGTAAAGGGGACGGGCATTATAGACCTGGATCTTGCAAAAACAGCGTTGGCAGCTATGAAGGTGGACGAAGAAGGACTTGACGAGATGGACCATAACCTTCTTCTTACCATAATCGAAAAATTCGACGGTGGACCGGTCGGACTTGAAACACTGGCAGCATCGCTTCGCGAGGAAAAGGATAGTATTGAGGATGTATATGAGCCTTATTTACTGCAGAAGGGTTTTATCGAGCGCACTCCAAGAGGGCGGATAGCGACGTGTGCCGCTTATGAGCATTTGGGATTTAAACAGAAAAAGCAAAAGCTGTTTTAATTCAATCTGTTTATGCTGAAAATTAATGAAAATACTCCTGCATATTTGTTGTTCTAATTGTGCTGTTTATCCATTTGCCCTGCTTAGAGACCGGGGGGAAGAGGTGACAGGCCTTTGGTCTAATCCAAACATCCATCCTTTACAGGAATACGAAGCGAGGCTTCAATCCGTAAAAAAACTCGAGTCGTTGTTACAACTGGATATGTGCTATAAAGATGATTACGGCCTCGATGATTTTGTCCGCGTCGTAACAGGCAGTGAAAAAAAACGGTGTCTACATTGCTATACTATGCGCCTTGAGGAAGCCGCCAGGGTCGCCTCAAAAAAAGGGTATGACTGTTTTTCCACCTCTCTGCTTATAAGCCCTTATCAGGATCAGGATTTAATAAGGGAAATAGGTAGAGTTCAGGCTGAACGCTATAATGTAGAATTTTACTTTGAAGATTTCCGAAGCGGTTTCAGAGTGGCCCGCTCTATTTCGAAGGAACTGGGCCTGTATAGACAGAAATACTGCGGTTGTATCTATAGCGAAAGAGAAAGCCAGGCAAGACGAAAGGCAAAAAACAAAAGGCGAAAGGCGAAAGGGGTGAAATAAAGAAGTCTTTACATTATGGCCCCCTCACGCCTCATTGTTTTTGCATTACAGCGGTCTTTCGATTGCTCCTTTTACCTCTTCAAACTCTGGGGCGTAGGCTTGTGGCTTTCTGCCAAAGCAGATACCCAGGTTTTCGTAAAGCGACACGAGGTCTAAATCAACATGTCGTTGTTCAATAGCATCGGATGTAGGCATATAGCGAATGTTTGTTCCCTCTACGCCAACCACAGTCACACCACTGATGCCGGCCCGCAGAAGATGTACAGCAGCAGCTCCTGCCTGTTTACCGAAATTGGCATCCAATGCAGAGGTGTGGCCTGACCTGACCAAATGTCCGGGCATAACTTCACGAACCTCTGGAAGTTCACAAACCCCTGGCACGTATGAGCCGATCCTCTTCATAAATTCCTTCATGTCAGGATCTGCTTTCATGCGTGCTTCAATCTGCTGCCGCACGTATTTGCCGGCGCCTGCAAGTTTTTTATGGCCGAAAGAGTCTGCCCCGCTGGATTCGTCGGTTATGTGGCCTCCCTCAATGCTCTTTAGTCCCTCCGAAGCTACAATCATATATGTGCCGGCCCGCACATCGCTTGATTCTACCCGCCTGCAGTAAACCCGTTTAATGTCCTTATAGACTATATCGAAGTCCACCGGAATCTCGGGCAGTAATATACAGTCTGCATCAGCCGCAACTCCTCCCCTGAAGGCTGTATGTCCGGCATAACGGCCGAAAGCCTCGAAAACCATGATCCTGTTATGGCTTCTCCCGGTTGTTTTGAGCTGTGAAACAAACTCTGAAACTCGGTTCACTGCCGAATCTCCGCCAACGCTGTAGGTCTGAAGATCAAGATCCATGGTTTTAGGGGCATGAACGCAAGGTATTGCATTACCGGCCAGATCAACTATTACGCTGCCGGTATCATCTCCACCACTTATAACCAGAGCGTCGATACCATGCCTTGAGAGACCTTTTTTGATACGCTGATACTTGTTGTCGTTCTGAATTTTTTTAATCTTAACCCGGGAATGACCGGCCTCTGAGCCTGCAAGATTAGCATCTATAAGGTCTGTTCTTTCCTCGTTAAGAACTGCAAGAGGCTCTATTTCAACTAAGTTGTAAAGACCTCCATAACCATTAGGAATTACAACGGTCTCTATTTCAAAAGAAGCGGCCATGCCGGCAACTCCTTTGATAACAGCGTTAAGTCCACCACAGTCACCGCCACTTGTAATAATACCGATGCGTTTGATTCCCATGTTTCAAAACCTCCTAAGATCTCTCTAGTCATGGATTTTATAACCCAATATGAATCAGTATACATAAAAAAAAACGTCTTTGTCATGCACTGAGAATTTCCTGGAATACGAAAAATACAGACATGTGACGACACGTGATTGTGTCACTTTGATACATGCTGAGTCCCGTAAACACTAGGAATTGGGCATTAAAAGGCCAGGCATCTTTTTTGCTAGAAAAGAAAACGTGATTATTCAGCATACAATTAAACGTGAAGTTCGAACAAAGGGCATAGGGCTGCATTCCGGCCGGGAATGCTCTATTGCATTCAGTCCTGCCATACCGGACACCGGTGTTGTCTTTCGAAGAAATGGTGTGGAGATGAAGGCTCTGTTTAAAAACGTCACTGAAACCATACTTTCGACCAATCTTGCTTCGAACGGCGTAAAAATACGCACTATAGAACACCTCTTGGCGTCTCTTGGCGGACTTGGAATACATAACATCATAATTGATGTAAAGGGACCTGAACTTCCTATTATGGATGGCAGCGCAGGGGAGTTTGTCAGCCTCTTACTTAAAGCAGAGCCGGTAAGCCAGAGTAAGCCCCAGCCTTACATAAAAATACTCAAGCCTGTGCTTTTAAGTGAAGGCGGATCTTACGTTATGGCGTTGCCAAGTAAAAAAGGATATAGTATTTCCTGTCGGCTTAAGTATAATCATCCGGTTATACGGGAAGAAAAGATGAGCCTTAAAATAAACAAACGAACTTTTGTGAATGAACTGGCTACCGCCAGAACGTTCGGATTTCTTAAGGATGTTAACAGTATGCGCGCAAGGGGACTCGCCAGGGGCGGATCGCTGGAAAACGCAATTGTGATAGGGGATGATCGTGTTCTAAATAAAGAAGGATTGCGGTTCAAAAACGAGTTTGTAAGACACAAGATGCTTGATATAATAGGAGACATGGCTCTTTTGGGCTATCCTATAGAGGGGCATATCATCGCAAATGAATCCGGACATAGGCTCAATATTGATTTTTTGAAACATCTGGATAAAGCTCGTGATGCCTGGGAAATAGTAGCAACAAAACCACAAAGAGAAATTCCAGGAAAATACTTTCACCTTACCCAAGAAGTGGCCGCATAAAGGCCCTCAATTTTTTAACCGGAAAAAAGGCTGGAGATGACCTCCAGCCTTTTTTATAAGTTCAACCAAAGCCCAGCGATTGCCTTGCCTGATCTTGTGTTGATGCCACTTCTGGTTAATACGCAAAAACTTTTTTAGAAAACTCTACAGACCTTTCAGGTATGTCTGTATTTTTTAAAAATCTTTTCGCATCAAGATATCAGCATATCTCTTTGCGACAAATCGCTGGGCTTGGGTTGCAATAAAAATTTTGTTAATCTTATTTCCTGGTCTTTTTCCTTGCTGTTTTCTTTTTTGATACTGTTTTCTTAGCCGCTTTCTTAGCTGTTTTCTTTTTTGCCGTGGCTTTTTTCTTTGCAGGAGATTTCTTTACCGTAGCCTTATTTTTGGTAGCGGTTTTTTTAGTCGTTTTCTTTTTTGCCTGTTTTTTAGTTGTTACCTTCTTTTTTGCTGCTGCCATTTTTCCTGCTCACCTCCTTTCTCTAGCTTGTTTGAAATGCGCTACTAGCGCATTTTGCTGGGAACATATACTGAATTTTTCTTCTAGTACAACCTGTACTATATAATTTAAATGCCTTTAGAACCGGTAAAAGGCAGGCTTAAAGCTCTTATCGGTAAGTTTTATATAATATTTATTCAGCATATTTTAAAAAGACGATTTTAAAAAAAGCTGCCATCATACTTATGGCAGCCTTAAGAGCGTTTTCAGCTTTTTTCAAGCTCGAGAGTCATAAGAAAATTTAAGAATTCCCGGCAGAGACGGCAGCTATGATTAAGCGAGTTGTGTTTAGAACTGCTCGATGTTTCAAGATTTACAATATTCATGTATTCATTTGGTAACAACCGCTCAATTAGTGTTCAGAGGCTCTTAATTTAATCTTATACAACAATTACTGATTTATTGTCAATAAAACATTCATAATTATTATTTCACAATCCGCTATAAAACCATGTTATTTAAATTTGCTGATATGCAATTTGCTGTATAATTTGTGATTACTGTTTAGGTTGCAATTCAGGTTAGAAAAAATAATGGAAAGACCAACTGTTTCTGAATATATTGAAAGATGTACAAGATGCGGAGCCTGCAAAGCTAAGTGTCCCACATACCTGGAGGAACTTGATGAATCCATGAGCGCTCGCGGAAGGCTCAGGTTACTTCATGAATTCGAGGGCGGGCGTCTTCAACCTTCCAGCCTTTTAAAACACAAAATAAACGCTTGTCTGCACTGCGGCGCTTGTGATGCAGCCTGCCCTGCAGGGGTGGAAATTCAAGAGGCGATATTTAAAGGCAACAGCTTGCTCCGCCCAAGGTCTTTTTGGTTCAGGCAGATTAACCGAGGGGCGCTGTCGGTTTCACGTACCAACCTGTTTTTTAAGATAAGCCGTTTTATGCACTTCCTGATTTATAAACCGCTAGGCTTTGATCGCAAAATCAGGCGAATTCCTTCCCCAACAGCAACTCCTTTTAGACAAAGACAGATGCTTTTCAGAAAGGGAATTTCAAAAGGCCGGGTGGCGTTGTTCGTAGGTTGCAGCATCAACTATCTGTATCCGGATATTGGAGAGGACCTTCTGGATATACTACTGAACCTGGGCTATGAAGTAGTGCTTAGGCAGGGGGAGGTTTGTTGCGGCGCGCCTGTTCGTGAAGCAGGGTATGACGACCTGGTGCTCGATCTGGCACGAAAAAACGTCGATATTTTTTCCGGAATGCATGTAGAAGCCATTCTCACCGCTTGTCCTACCTGTACTCTTACCTTAAAAGTGCAATACCCTAAGTTAATAAAGGTTCAGAGTGACTTTATAGATAAAATTATGGATGTCAACCAGTTTCTGGCCGACCGCCTGGATATTAAACTTGGCTTCAGCGGCCGGGTATTTTACCATGATCCATGTCACCTGCTTCATGGCCTTTCCGTGCGTGCTGAGCCGCGAAAACTAATCAAGCAGACCGGAGCAGAGCTGGTTACGGCACAAAACGAGATAGGATGTTGTGGTTTTGGAGGTATTTTTGGTTTCACTAACTATGGCCTTTCTAAAAAAATAGGCGATAGACGGCGTGATGAGATCATCAGGACCGGAGCTGGTACACTGATAACACCGTGCCCTGGATGTAAAATGCAGTTTGAGGATAGTTTTAAAAATGATAAAAAGATGCGAATTATGCATAGCGTAGAATTTTTACACGAAGCTATGACATCGTTCCGTTCCAACAGTAACAAACAGTAATTTTACCCGCAACTGCCACAGTTTGATGAGGTGCAGCCGGAACACCCGCTTCCACCAGAAACTGATGTAGCCGGTTTCTCAACACCGCTCATACCGAACATTGACATCTTTTTTACAATTTTTAAAGAACCGCACTCAGGGCATTTTATTTTTGGCGATGTTGATGATGTTCCAGAGACAAGCTCCTCGAACTCTTTATCACACTTGCTGCAGGAAAATTCATATATCGGCATAGTTTTTCCTTTCAGAAACATATTGCAGATTAGCGGAAACAGATGTTGGCACCGTTACTTCCTGGCAACTCCATAGTGAACCAGAACACTGTCTCTGCCCAGCCTGCTTAGATTTAAAAGTCTCAGGGATGTTTTTTCGAACTCATCCCCAAGTAAAATACCCCGTCCGAAGAGAACGGGCTCTATTGTCAGGTATATTTCATCCACCAAACGGTCACGAAGAAATTGACTGTATACCAAAGAGCCTCCCACAACAGCAGCAGCGCCATATCCCCTTAGTGATAAGTTTTCAATAATTGCGGAAGGCGGCATACTTGTAAATTCGATCAAGCCCTCTTTCTGTTTATGGTTATAGAGTTCAGGTGACTTTGTCATTACTATCGTCAACCTGTCGTTAAGGGGCTTGCCTATGGTTTCAAAAGTTTTTCTGCCCATTATAACAACACCCAGCTGTTTTGTTTTCCGGATGAAAAATTTCGTATCATCTTTAGATGTCCAGGATAGGGTAAGCTGTTCTTTAGACTCAGCAATTCTTCCGTCCGCAGATACGACTGCTATAAAAACCACTTTTACCTGGCAAGATATAGTCTTACTACTTATCACTTGGCAAAAACCCTTACTGTATAACCTTCCTCGGCAAAGGCTAGTGCCATTGACAGGGCTTCCGACCTGGAAGAAAAAGTTCCCAGGCGCACTCTATAGTACTTGCGTCCCTTTACCATGACTTTGCTTATGTAAGAAGCTCCTGATCTGGTAAAATCCAAGGCCTGTTTCAGTCGTAACGCGTTTTCTCGGTTTTGAAATGCTCCAAACTGGATAGTGAAAGATGGAGCATTGTTGCTGCCGGAACCAGCAGCATAATCTATAGGTGCACCAGAGTCTGCCTCATCTATGTATTTTACATAGCGCAGATCGCGTTCAAGAAATATTACTTTAACTTTTCCTACACCGTCTTTATCAAGCCCAATTTTATGGGCTGCACCATAAGATAAGTCCAGGTCTCTGCCGCGGATGAATGGGCCCCGGTCGTTGATTGTGACGTCAACCGTCTGCCCGGTTTTTTCGTATGTAACCCTTAGACGTGCCCCAAATGGAAGCCGCTTGTGAGCCGCAGTTAAAGCGTACATGTCATATACTTCACCCGAGGCGGTTCTGCGGCCGTGAAACTTATCCCCATACCACGACGCTGTGTAATAAGTTGTTCTGCCTGGAGCCGGACTATAGTTTTTTTTAGACTGATCATGCCTGACGTAAGAGGGCCGTCCACAAGATGAAAACAGAAAAAGAATAATAAAAACGGGAAGAAACCTGACAAGCATAGATAAGTTCATTTTACCTTGCCGGATAAATTTTCAAAAACCTGCGTTTTCCTACTTTAAGCAGATACTCACCTCTTGAAAGTTTTTCATCAGGAGATGTCCATTTATTGTCATCGATTCTTACGGCTCCCTGGCGGATAAGACGCATAGCCTCTCCGCTTGATTTTACCGTACCGCTTTCCCTCATCGCTCCGGGCAGCCAGAGCCCTTCATCCGGCCAATCCGGGATCTCGAAAGTCGGCACATCATCCGGCATCCCCTTGTTTTTGAAAACATTTTCGAACTCATTTTGTGCTGCTGCCGCAGCTTCTTCTCCCCAGAACCTGGAGGTAAGTTCAATTGCCAGTGCTTCCTTGGCCTTTTTGGGATGCAATAATCCCTTTGCCATTGCACGTTTCATGTCTTCGATATCCGAAAAGCTTAGACGGCTAAGAAGAATATAGTACTTGAACATAAGCTCGTCACTTATAGACATCACCTTGCCGAATATCTCACCTGGGGGTTCGTTTATTCCTATATAGTTGCCCTGGCTTTTAGACATTTTTTTAATACCATCTAGTCCTTCCAGCAGTGGTAAGAAAACCAGGGCCTGGGGCTGCTGGCCGTATTCTTTCTGGAGCTCTCTGCCCACGATAAGGTTGAAGCGCTGGTCTGTTCCCCCAAGTTCCACATCAGCCTTGAGCATTACGGAATCGTAGCCCTGAATCAGGGGATACATGAACTCATGAATGCTTATTGCGCTTTGCGACTGGAACCTCTTTTTAAAATCCTCACGTTCAAGCATTCGGGCTACTGTATAGCGTCCGGCAAGTCGTATCAGCTCCTCGGCAGGCATACCGCTCATCCATTTGCTATTAAACTCTATTTCGGTCTTATCCGGATCAAGGATCTTGTATATCTGCTCACGATAGGTCTCGGCATTCTTAATAATCTCTTCCCTGCCAAGCGGCGGGCGGGTCTCGTTTTTTCCCGAAGGGTCGCCGATCATTCCTGTAAAATCACCTATCAGAAATATTACCTGATGGCCTAATTCTTGAAACTGGCGCATCTTTTCAAGAAGCACTGTATGCCCGATATGTATATCCGGAGCTGTTGGGTCAAACCCGGCTTTTATCCGAAGCGGCCTGTTTTCCTTATACGAGGCCCTAAGTTTATCAATAAGCTCGTCTTCAAGAATGATCTCAACCGATCCCCGTTTGATGATATCCAGCTGTTCCGCTGGTGACTTAAATACAGTTGCCAAATCTCTCCTTACGTTATGCAGTAACCAGATTTATCTTTTAAACTTTTCATTATATAATAGCTTACAGCCGCTATGCAGTGCTAACTCAGGATATAGCCCAAAAGTTATTTATCCGAGACTCCGAAGGATAGCTTTTTCGATCCGCACTATTCGCCTAATTTCTAAAGGTCAAATAAGTTTAGCAGCGCATGATTGATTTTTTAATTTGGAAACTTACAGCCAGATTAAAGATCGGCAGAGCCTATACATGCACTTGGGCAGTTACTATGTCCTTAACGGATTCCGCCACAAAGGAGACCTGCTTTGCAGTCAGCTCAGGATACATGGGAAGGCTGAGTATTTCGTCTGAAGCTGTTTCGGCAACAGGGAAATCCCCTTTCTGGTGGTCGAGGAACTTATAGGCAGTCTGTAAATGAAGGGGTACAGGATAATGCAAGCCCGTACTGATGCCTTTTTCAAGGAGTTTTTTCTGAATAATCTCACGGCCTTTGAGCCTGACCACGTAAAGGTGAAAGGCGCTCGCTGACCAGTCATGTTCATAAGGAATCACAATTGCCTGACATTCATTTAAAAGTTCGTTATATAAAGCGGCGTTAGTTCTTCTTTTATTAACCCAGTCAGGCAGCTTCTTCAGTTTGATCCTCAAAATGGCAGCCTGTATGGCATCAAGACGACCATTGTACCCTTCGATTTCATGGTAATATTTTTTACTCTGCCCGTGATCTCTTAACATCCTGATTTTTTCGGCAATATCAGGATCATCTGTTGTAACAGCTCCGGCTTCGCCGCAAGCGCCTAAATTCTTGCCCGGGTAAAAGCTGAAAGCTCCGATATCGCCCAGGGAGCCCGCTTTTCTGCCTTTATATAAAGCTCCATGAGCCTGGCATGCATCCTCCAGAACAAACAAGTCATACTTTCTTGCCAGTTCCATGATAGGGTCCATATCCGCACACTGCCCGTAGAGGTGAACCGGGATGATTGCCTTGGTTCTTCCGGTAATTTTTTCTTCCATCCTTTCAATATCAATGTTATAGGTGTTTGGCTCTACATCCACAAAAACAACTCTGCCTCCTGCCTGGCTTATGGCTTCGGTGGTGGCCACAAAAGTATTAGGCACTGTAATCACCTCGTCACCGCTTTTAATACCGCAGGCCAACAGCGCCAATCTCAGGGCATCTGTTCCGCTGCCTACACCGACGCAGAATTTTGTGTCGCAGAAAGCGGCAAACTCTTCCTCGAACGAAGAAACATTCTCTCCGCCGATGAACGCCGCATTAAGAATCGCCTCTTTTATCACAGGCTCAATCTCAGGCAGAAGAGCCGCATTCTGGGATTTAAGGTCTAAAAATGGGATGTTCATAACAATATTGCTAGCTCCTAAACCGGCTGAGCCGGAACCAAAGTGTTTATTTAGCTGCAAACCACGCCATGGCATGGTGTCCCACTTACATACAAAATTATGTTCCTAAGAGACTAAACCGGAAGGTGGCACTTTACCTAACATTTGCATAAAACTATGCAACGATGAGGTTTACTTCTCAGTAGGCTCATTGAGTACTTTTTTTGGCCGTATTCTTCTGATAGGCTTAGCTGGATGCCCCATTGCAACCACACTTGGTGGAATGTTTTTTTCTACAACAGAACCTGCCGAAATGATCGATTTTTCACCAATTTCCATCCCGGGCAAAATTGTTACATTCTCACCGACTCTTACGTCGTTTTTTATGGAAGGTGGCTCAAGTGCATCTCTGTGCTCAGCGTCCATATACTTATCACATGCAGTTGAAACATGAGGTCCAATTAACGTATTTTTCCCTATAGTCATAAACTCACCTATAAGGACCTGTGCTTGCACACTTACATTCTCTTCGAGGACAACCTCGTATTCAATGATTGAATGTTTACCAATCTTTACGTGTATGCCTATCTTGCATCCCTCCCTTATAATCGCTCGGTCCGCAAGTATGGATTTTGAGCCTATTGTTGAGCCGGCATAACATATAACACCGGTTCCTATAATCACATCCTCATCAATTATCAATGGAGCGACATTTTCAAAGAATTTACGGGAAGAACCGGTTCCAGTCGATACAAAATTGCGTTTGCCTAAAACCACATTATCTTGTATCTGGACACGATTCCCTATCCGCGTATCCGGATAAATGATAACATTGTTTCCTATATCTACATTATCTCCGATAATAACATCCTCAAAAATCAGATTATTGAACCCTACTTTTACATTATCACCTAGTTTCACAGTTTCGTGTATTTGATTGTTTCTGTTCACCCTATCCTCCGCTTTAGATAAGCTCTTTGCATCCATTTTTTAAGCGATCCTTAATTGGGGCCGCCTAAGCTAACCCATTTTACACATTTTTGCAATACGAATACCCCGTCCCAGGGATCTTCAAAATGTGTCATTAAGCCTACTTCCGGGAATCTCTGGGCGCCTCTCTCCGCTGCTTTAGCGGCATAGTCGAACCTTCTTTTGCCTTTTAATTCAAGGCCAATTGTTTGAATATCCTCATGTATTAAAGCAATCGTATCAAATACATCATCAACACCTTTAACACTTATCACCCTACCATAGGTAGGAGCCGGCAGCGTTAGATTTTCGTCATAAAGCACTGTCCAACGAAGATCATTTGAATTCCAAACATCTCCAATAAAGTTATACGAAATTCTCTTGCTTTCAATATTAGTTTTTGTTTGGGTGTTAATTTCCGAAGGAGGTATTCTAATAGATGTTTTTTCCATTTCTTCTGCAAGTCGCGCTGCAAATTCCTTAGGCGCTATATCTCCACCCTGTTCAACAAATATTGTGTGTGGAGATGCACAAGCAGTTTGATCGAAAACGGACGAGTCCACCGATGCTTTTCTAATAAGCTTTTTTAATTTTCTATCATCTTTTAAAAGCTCCTTACCAACAACCATAAAAGATAACTTGGGACCAAAAATTATATCATCAACCATATATTTCTTAGGCAGATTTGCTACGGAATAAACCGCATCACGTCCACCCCAAGCAATTCTTATGTCAGCTTCGGTTGAAAGTAATTCGGCTGCGCTTTTATTCTTTCTACTAAAATAAACCGCCAAAATAGTTTTTAGTAAATCATTGCCATTAATGGTTTCGCCACCGGGACTGGTATATTCTTCATTTTCAAAGGATTTCAAAAGTGCTGGAATAGCAGAGGAGTAATTATGCGATGCCTTTAATATATTAGTGTTTTTCGAGACTATACTTTGAACCAAAACCAACATTCCAAGCACAGGCACATTTCCGGATAACCAATGGGCTGCCAGACCTTTTGGTACTGCCTTTATGAACTTCATGCTATTATCATCAATTTTTAAAAACTGGTCCAGATATGCACGTTTTTTTAATGCATTTTCAGCCAGTTTTTTCAAGTTATCAGCACTGCACCAACTTGCCAAAAATAATAACCCCTGCTGCTGAAATTCATTCAGTTCAAACTCCTGATCTCTCCATTTTGTAGCAACCCTATCAATCAAGCCAATTAACATATCAACTTTTTGCTTTCTCAACCAACCAGAAGCTTTTTTCACTTCTTTGATCCTGTCTCTAAACTCATCCAAGTTTATTTTCTCATTTTTTCCATGAAACTGATATAGGACTTCAATTTCATTGTCTTCCTCTGCGATATTTTGACTGCTCTCTCTCGGGCTATCGATTACTTTAGATGCCATAACATCACCGCATCCTCTTACTTCAGTCTTTTGAGCCCTACCCAAAAGTTTAAATCTCGTTCCGGTTCTATTTGCGCTACAAGGCGTTTCCCCGTCTAGCGCCACAATCCCTATATCATCAGTAAGGATAGCATTCCCGGGATATGAGTGTGGGATAGGTGTTATTAATTCGATAAGACCTTTTTGCCCCCGACTTAACAGGGAATGGTCTTCTTCCCGTCTTATGATTATTTCCGAAAAATTGGGAGTATGTTTCCAACCACATTCGCAGTCAGGATAGGTCACACCAAGTTGTTCAGTGAAGCCATAGAAGTCAACAACGTTTTCAGGCCCAAGGCCAAAGACATCTACTGCCTGAGAAATAAAAACCGTCCTGTCGACCTTCTTATGCTCAAGTTTCTTCCAGCCTCCTATGTGAACCAGCATAGAGCCTTTTGGAACCTCGAGTCTTATATTTTCAGATGCAAATTTTTCAATGAGTTCTGAATATATTACGTATGTAAATCCGAAGATGATTACCGGTTGATTCGAGTCAGTATTTGTTAGGTTCTTGATAAATTTATCTTTATCGAACCAAAGCATGTTGTCATCTTCAGCCTGCATAAAATACTCAGCTTTGCTTGCCAGGTTCAGAAAACCCTTTATAGCAGCGCCTCGTGCCCCAATTGACATTGGGTTTGCATGCCTTGGGTCAACATCTATTATGAAGAAAGGCCTTCTTTCTTTACCGAGCCTGTTACCGAGCACTAAACTAAGGGCCTTGACTTGCCTTCTCGATGTGATTTTATCTATTTTTACGGTACTGGGTACGCCGCTGGTTGCTGATGATTTAAGTTCAACCGTTATCTCGCCATCACCAACAGAATTCAAATATGCACCCATTTCTTTGAAAGCTATCGCTGGAATGTATGGCAGTTCGCCGTACTCGTTAATCTTTTCAAAATTGATACCGATCTTATCGCAGTACCGTTTATAGTATTGATTGTTATCGTAGTGAAACTTCAACTCTGTCAGCACAGAACTAAGAAGAAGACTTTTTTTGGTATCTTCGTTCAGCTCATATACGGAAGAAGAAAACAATTCTTCTAATGCAGGATTGTTAAAGTTCATAGGCTCTTTCGATAATATTTTTTATATCGACTTCTGTCGGCATCACAGGATTTGATTCGGTTAACTTGTCACCAAGTATTTCATCAATTACCTCTTTAGCCGATAGATCATTTAAGTCAATAAAGTCAGAGAGCTTTTTACTGCTGAGCTGCTTTAAACTTTCCACAAATTCCAGCCCTTGATCTAAACTTGAAAACCCGGCCTCAGTAAATAATTTCTGATATTTTTTTTCTATACTTTCATCATGAGAATTGAATTTGATCACATTTGAGATCATACACATGTTCAAAAAACCATGAGAGACATTAAATCTACCAAGTGCATGGGAGATTGAATGACACAATCCTACTAAACAATGATTTTGAACAAGTCCGGCTAACATGGCAGCCATTTGAAGATTTAGAAGAAACTCTTTGTTTTCAACGTTATTTATGGACTCAAATATGTTGTTCCTGATTAAACTCAAAGCGCTTACTGAAAAAACATCCATTAAAGGATTGCTGATGTTAGAGACATATCCTTCAACCGTGTGCGTTAAAGCATCAATGGCAGTTTCTATTTTTATATCTTGGGGTAAGGAGATTAAAAGATTTGGATCAAGCATGAAAGCCTTTGGAAGAAAGTCATGTGTAACAACAGGTATTTTTTTGTTATCGTCTGTTAGAATCGCTGCTGAAGACACCTCGCTTCCAGTTCCGCATGTAGTAGGCACAGCATAGAAATCGACCCTACTAAGAGTCCCTGGAGACTGAATCCTTTCATAAATATTTTTTGAAACATTGCCTTTTTCATAAAAATACCAGATCAATTTAGCTCCGTCTATTATTGATCCACCACCTACTGCTACAATGACATCCGGCTGAAAATCTTCAACGACTTTTAATGCCTCAAAGACCTCGTCTTTTCTAGGCTCACCTTTAAAAGGCGAAACAACTACTTTATATTCTTCAGATTTAACGAAACTAAGCAACTTTTTAAAGTATTCAAGCTTAAAAACGGATTTTGTAGTTATTATCAATGTCTTTGCGTTTCTAACAGCAGACAGAGCCTTAACGCAACCATCTCCGTAAAAACTTTCATGGGCATTCAAAAATCTATGTAGATAAAATCTTGGTTTAAGCATTGTTCGTCATTTTCTTATGCATGTCTACGATTTTTGATTTTAAAATTTTTCCGGTCTCACTTTTGGGTATTTTATCAACGAAATAAAGCTCTCTTGGCAATTTGAACGTTTCCAATGTATTGCTCAACCTGCTTAAAAGATCGTCTTTAGTAATATTTTTCTCTAATACAGCAAATGCAATCGGCACTTCTCCATTTAAATCATCATGCACACCAAACACAAATGCCTCTTCCACCTCATTAAAACTCTCTATAGCACGTATAATCTCTTGAGCAGTTACTTTCAGTCCGCCAATATTAATCTGGTCTTTAAGTCTGCCGGTTAGAAACAAATAGCCTGCCTCATCCAGGTATCCCTGATCGCCGGTTCTGAACCAGCCATTAATCGTTGATTTTTCTGTCAACTCCGGATCATTCCAGTACTCTTTGAGTAAAGTCCCTGAGTTTACTATTACTTCTCCTTCTTTGTTTGGCCCTAAATGATTTCCCTCACTGTCCATAATCGCTACTTCTACATTAGGCGCTGCTGTTCCGACCGAGGAAAGATACTTTTCATCTAAATCTAATGAATGTGTATGGAATGTAGAACGTGACACCTCCGTAAGTCCGTAATAGATTATTAAGTTAATATTTGGTAACTCTTTTAACATTAAGCTTGCATCTTTAGGAGGAAGTGGGGATGAATTTATAATGATATCCGTCAAAGACTTGCCGGCCTTTTTGAAGTGTTCCAAATATTTATCCATGACTAATCTAAAACTGGTTGGAGTGCCGGGAAAGCACGTCATCTGTTCTTGCTCCAGAATGTTCAAAATCTGCTTTATCCTTCCAAACCCCTTTATTATATAAGCAAACCCACCATTTAAAAGGTTAGATAATACCTGGTTAAGTCCAAAACTATGCGTTAAAGGCAACGGCACCAGCTCTCTGAAATTGCTGTTGTATTTTATATATTTGGATATATTAGCTAAGGAGGCATAAACGTTACGATGCCTTAAAACAACCCCCTTTGGAAATCCGGTTGAACCGGTTGTATAAAGGATGCATGCCGTATCTTCTTCGGCAACATCTTCAACATCTACTGTCCTGTCAGAATTTTCCACCAGGTCTTGTAAAAAAAGCCCGTTCTTCCCCACTAAATCCCTTGTAAAATCAGAATAGACGATATGCTTCACCGAACAATCATCTACAATAAAATCCACATTATTTTTATTTAAGGTAACATCAATAGGAACAACAATGGCGCCGACTTTTAAGAGGGCTAAATAAACAATTATATATATAGCACTGTTTTCAACTGCAACAGCTATATGATCATTTTTTCTTATCCCTATATTTATTAAGTTCTGCGCAGTTCCGTTTATGAAAGACTCAAGCTCTCTGAATGTAAATCGTACTAAAGGATCAGCCAAGCACTCCTTCTCGGGGCAATGACGCAAAGAATCTGAAATAACATTTGACAGACGACTCACTGAACTTAGTCCCTTACAAAAATATTGTACACAAATTGGTTATAAAATATAGTTAGCACTTAATCAAACTCTTTAATTCCGGGTCAGTTGGGTTATTGGGTTAGGACCTCTCTTTAATTATTTCCAGGATATCACCGATACTCTCCATTTCTAATGTTTCATCTATATCAAATTCACAACCGAACTCCTTCTCCAAAGCAGAGATGAGACTAACTTGGCCTAAAGAATCCCAGGTTCTTACATCACCAATAGATAGTTCCTCATTTAATATAGACCGATCTAAATCTAAAACTTTAGTTGCAACATTATAAACTCTATCTCTGATTTCCATTTATGCTCTCCTTTATTAGCAAATCTTTTAACTCCCTTTATAGTATTGACATTTATACCTAATTTTACAAGAGGATTAACAGGCAAATGCGATAGTGTCCCAACAGGGAAGTTGCTTCGATTCGAACCCCATTTTTGAGGCGAGTAAAACCAGCACGTTTTGTAATGCAGGAGTCGGAATTCAGATGTCAGGGAAAAAGTAGTTACTACATTACTACAATTTTTATATGAAATTAAAGAATCACAAGTGCCTTTTACCGTTATTATTTTACAATTGTTAGGTTTATTCTTTTAGAAAACCATTTTACACGAAATGATAACAAAACATATGACTGCTCAGGTTCAAAGTTCAGAGTTGGAAGCCTTGCGCTCTTCACATCTTTTTGTAAGGCCAGCCAATACCTGATTCCCTTGTAGACATAGTTCAAATCCGTTGATCAATCATCGCTTTTTAACCTTACTAATATTAATCATGAGTCCGGAACCTTAGACCTGAGCAGTTAGCAATCTTTTTAGTTATCCATCCTAATCCCGTTTAATTCCGGCCCGGCCGGCTTAGACACCATCACAGTCTCCATCTGGGAATCTTCCCGGAAATATCCTACACTGGAACCATCTTCACTTAAAATGTTTCTTACGAGTATATTCGAGGACAACTCATTGTTGCCGCCACTACTTAGGTAAACCTTTCTTCCATCATTAAGAATAGAGGTGTTGATGGCCTTTAAAAGCTTAACAACTCTCAGGCCCATACGACCATCGGTCATAGGCCTGCTTTTCGTCTCAATGCAGTCAATGAAATGCCGGCATTCATACTTCAAAGCTTCTGTCTGGTCAATCTGCGGCGCCCACATATCTCCTGTTCTGTACTGCACGAGCGTCTTATATATTCCGTCGACATCACCATTTTGTATGGAGACGCCTTTATCATAAACTTTTATTTTTTCACTTGCCTCAAGGTCATCAAAAACCAGCATCTTTTTTGAACCACCGATAAGTATTCGCCTGATTTTTACAGGAGAAAGCCAGTTCAGATGAAAATGGGCGATCCGGCCGGAAGCAAAGTAAATTGTTATATATGCCAGGCTTTCCAGGTTGCTGTTAAAGCATGACAGACCCGAAGCAGAGACCGCAACAGCGTTATTGCCCAGGAGATAATCCATAATAGAAAGATCATGAGGGGCTAAGTCCCAGATCACATTTACATCATGTTGAAACAGCCCTAGGTTAACTCTTACAGAGTCAAAATACAAGGTCTCGCCCAACTCGTTGTTATCGAGCAGCTCTTTTATCTTTCTTACAGCGCCCGTGTAGATATAGGTATGATCTATCTGCAGGGTAAGGTCGTTTTCTTCAGCAATACGGATCAGGTCTTCGCATTCCTTTGCCGACTCAGCCATTGGTTTTTCGAGCAGAACGTGTTTGCCTGCCTCCAGGGCATCTTTTGCTATTTTATAATGGGAGGATGCCGGAGTCGCTATAGCCACAGCATTGACAGAGGGGTCTTTAAGAATTTCTCTATAATCCTGTGTTGTTTTAGCAAAACTATATATTTTCTTCATCCTTGTAAGCGACTCCTGGTTTAAGTCGCAAAGGTAGCTTACATTGACGTCATACATCTGATTAAAATTCCTAACAAGATTCGGACCCCAATAACCTATTCCGATCACAGCAATATTCATATCACTCCTCCAACAGCCAGAAAATCCCAGTAGCAAGTGTACGGGGGGTGTTGATTAGAGCGAACCTCATGGTTCGCCTTAGACATCTCATCTCGTCAAAAACATCCTAAAACTTTAATTCTATTTTTTCCTTTGATTGCTTCCCAGTCTATTCTCCGCCTTTTCCTAAAGCCATAACGGGAATTGTCTTAAACATGATATCAAAATCAAGCCAGAGGCTCTTATTGTAAATATAATAGAGGTCAAGCACGACAGAGTCATCAAATCCAACCCGGCTTCGTCCTGTTACCTGCCACAGCCCTGTACAGCCTGGCGTAACACTCATACGCTTCTTGTGCCACTTGTCATAATGCTCCCACTCATAGGGCAGGCAGGGACGGGGTCCCACAAGGGTCATATCCCCTTTTAATACGTTAAATAGTTGAGGTAATTCATCCAGGCTGCTTTTCCTCAAAAATTTTCCAACCGAAGTGATCTGGCTCTTATTTACAACCTTTGTAGAGTCGTCGTTGTTTTTACCTCTATTTCTGATGTTCTCGATCGTTTTGGCCTGTCGCCACTTATCCTCGTCGCTTTTCATATACATCGAACGGAACTTGTAAAACGTAAACGGCACACCATCCTTGCCTATTCTCACCTGCTTGTAGAAAACAGGTCCCGGCGAGGTTATTTTTATCAAAACAGCGATAACCAGGAACAGCGGCGCAAAAATAATCAACGCCACAGAGCTTAAAAGAACGTCAACATATCTTTTAATATACATCGAAACACTGTCCGGAGCAACATAAGAAATATCAACCAGGGAAAACTTTCTATAATTATCCAGAATCACATATTCCGGAACCACGTTCAAGAGCCTTGATAGAGCATACAGCCTTACTTTCAGGTCCTTGCACCTGTCAATAATACCCAAAAGTTCGGAATAGTTGTCCCCATCGTAGGCGATAACAAGTTCATCCGCTTTTACCCTATCCATGATTTTATTTATATCACTAAGGCCGCCTAGAACCGGGTGACTGTTATTTCCGTTATCCCGTGTATTACCGGTGGCCTGTTCGCCATCCATAGCTATAAAGCCGAGCAGTTTAAAAACAGGGGAACGGCTGATTCTTCTTGCAAATTCCTTTGAAACGGAATTTTCTCCAAGTATAACAATCTTTATCTTGAACAGCCCGGACACTTTAAACCAACCGAAAACCCTTTTAAGCAGCAGAACTCTCCACGTGCTCAGCAAAAAGAAGGCGGTTATAAAAAAGAGTAAAATCGTAAGCCGGCTGCCAAGGACCACATTCCACTTGGTAAAAAATGAAACCACGGCCAGCCCCACGACCAGTATGAGCAGTGACCTAAATATCAAGCGTATCTGCTTTAACCTGGTTAAGAACAGCTTGGTTTTATAGAGTTGGTAATAACGTATTATGAAGACGGCAAAAAGAGAGTAGGCTGCCAGGAAGAGCACCTGGTTAAAGGCATGATCCTCCAGCAAGGTGGTATTTATGCCGCGTATTTCGTGATATACCTTTATCGAAAAAATAAAAGAAACATAGACTATTGAGTAGTCCATTAACGCCATTGCAAACTTGTAAGGAGGGTATTTCATTTTAATGCCTATTTTTAAAGGGCAGCGCTTCGCCCTCTATAGTCCTTTTCTCCTGAATTCTGAATTCTGACTCCTGAATACTCATCTAAAGTCTTAAAATAAAACTCTTCAAGTTTCAAAATATTTTTATCCCACGAGAGGTTTTTTATTGCCCATTGCCGTGCGTTTTGGCCAAGTTCGTTCCTCTTCTTTTCGTCCCTGAAAAGAAACAGGATTTTTTCTGCAAAGTCCTCTGGAGTGTAGTCGCAGGTCATACCCAGCTTTTCATCACTAAAAACCGTTTTAAGATCGCCTGTAGGATTTGTTACAACCGGTCTTCCTACCACCATATAGTCACCTATTTTATTGGGCCACCTGCCGATATTGTAAAGTGTCTCTGGAAAAGGCAGGAGCAGTATGTCGCTGCAGCAAAGATATATCGGCAGATCGTCAAATGGGAGGAACCCTGTAAGGATAACTTCATTTTCAAGCCCGTAAGAGGAAATAATATTTTTTATGCTATCGGTAACTTTTCCGGTCACCAGCATTTTGACTTCATGCATCTGCTTTTTTACCAGCAGCAGGGCTTCCATTAAAAGTTTAAAGTCCAGGTAAGAATCGAAGCTTGAGAACCCAAGAAGTTTTATATCCCTATCCAGGCCCACCCTTTTGCGGGCTTCAGACGTATCTATCGACCTGAAGTGATCCGCATCGACTCCGCCCTGAAGAAGCAAGACAGACTCTCTTGCAATGCCTAGCCCTTCAGCTCTCTTTCCAAGAGCTGTCGAAATAACGGTTGTTCCATCAGCAAGATGCCGGTACTTTTCTTCAAAGTAGCTTTCGACCGAACCCAGAGTGTACTTGTACCACTTCGGACGGGCCACGTCTATTAGCCCTCCCTTGCCGCCCCACCAGTCGATCCAGTCTATGAACAAGGGTATTTTTCTTTTCTTCAAGTAGTGAAGTGTCGGAAATATTGTGGCCGGTCTGGTTTCAAAAATATGCATAACATCAAAATCTTCCTTAAGCTTTCCAACGTAATTCATTCTTACAAGGGTGTTCCAGACATCCCAGCCGGACCTTAACCTGCCCCAAAGCAGATCCGGTGTTTCAACAATCTCCACACCTTCCCACTTACTCTTCTTAATCCCGAACCGCTTATTATCCGATATCACAACCAATGTAACATCGTGACCTCTACGGACAAGATGTTGCGCCATCACCTGGGAGCGAAAAAGACTTTTAAACCTTCGGTGATGATTCATCATTAATATTTTAAGGGGTCCTGTTCTCAAATCAAATCACCCAGACATTTTATTGACAGTGTCACAGGATAAACAAAATAAAAACTAAAAACAACTGCTTTGCAAAAAGGATTGTTTTTGTTCTGATATCTTATGTGATCCATGTTCATCTTCAATTTTTATATATCATGTCTAAAAACAAAAAAACCTTTAAAAATAGTATGTTTTCAGGAGTTTTACTTTCGCTGTGTACTGATAAGGATTACTCATATAAAGATTATTCATATGTTCACTCGGTGCAAATGCCTGCACTGTGCGTCAGTCTTCAAGTTAAATATCTAAATGGTTACAAAAAGTATGTTAAGCATCTTTTGTGCCAGAAAAGAAAGTGCAGTATTATTTTCTCCTGCCTCCTCAATTTGTGGCATTAGTTACAACATTTTTGCTAGCCCGTATACTCACCAAAAGCTCTTCCACTGGTTGTAATACATCCTTGATGCCTATTTCATAAAGACACCTTGGCTGATCATACCTGCAATAGTCTGAGCAGGGTTTATATCTGCAAACATCTTTTTCCACCACTCTATGATTATCACCGTAAGGTCCGAACCAAAATGACAGAGTT
>Ga0256830_1000720_pt1 | contig 24800 bp, 30 predicted proteins | sample 128326metaG_FD_190537 | JGI IMG/M metagenome (GOLD analysis project Ga0256830, IMG submission 190537) | Hydrothermal vent microbial communities from Lau Basin, Pacific Ocean - 128-326 | ecosystem: Environmental > Aquatic > Marine > Hydrothermal vents | place: Pacific Ocean: Lau Basin | collected... | reverse complement strand
CGCCACCCTGGAGCTCTTGGCTGAAACAGCCGTTAGCCATGCAGCGGCTGGGGCCGATGTTGTGGCACCGAGCGATATGATGGACGGCCGGGTAAGGGCTATCCGCCGCGCCTTAGAGGATGCCGGCTTTCATGACACGATTATAATGTCCTATGCCGCCAAGTACGCCTCCAGCTTCTACTCTCCTTTCAGAGAGGCGGCCTCTTCCTCCCCGAGCTTTGGGGACAGAAAGACTCATCAGATGGATCCCGCTAATTCGGACGAAGCCCTTCAGGAAGTGTTTCTTGACCTGCAGGAGGGGGCAGATATCGTCATGGTAAAGCCCGCCCTGGCCTATCTGGACGTAATCAGGAGGATAAAGGACGAGTTTGCTGTTCCCACAGCGGCTTATAATGTGAGTGGCGAGTATGCCATGGTCAAGGCCGCCGCTCATGAGGGATACATAGATGAGCAGGTCGTTGCTATGGAGATTCTGACTTCCATAAAACGCGCCGGGGCAGATTTGATCCTTACGTATCACGCTAAAGATGCGGCTAAGTGGCTGGAAGAGCGATGAAGAATAGGGAGCTCTTTGAGGAAGCCAAAGGCTACCTTGTAGGAGGGGTTAATTCCCCAGTTAGGGCCGTGAAGCCCTATCCTTTTTTCACCGCGAAAGGCCGTGGCTGCGTGCTTGTGGATGTGGAGGGTAAGGAATACATCGACTACTGCCTCGCCTACGGCCCTCTCATCCTTGGTCATGCTTATCCAGATGTCGTGGAGAAGGTGGGGGAGCAGCTTGAGAGGGGATCAGCCTACGGCACACCCACGCTCCTAGAAGTTGAGTTTGCTAAGAAGGTTGTAGAGCACGTTCCCTGCGCCGAGATGGTGCGATTTGTCAACACCGGGACAGAGGCCACCATGGCCGCTGTAAGGCTGGCCAGGGGTTATACGGGGAGGAAAAAAATCCTTAAGTTTGAGGGTGCCTTTCACGGGGCCCATGACAGCGTGCTAGTCAAGGCGGGGAGTGGTGCCACAACCCAGGGCGTTCCCACGTCAAAGGGGATACCTTCAGAGGCGGCTAAGAATACCCTATTGGCTCCCTTTAACGATAAAGATTCGGTGGAGAAAATCCTGAAAAAGAATGATGTGGCATGCATCATAGCGGAGCCGGTGATGGGAAATGCTGGGTGCATCCTTCCAGCGGAGGGGTATCTCAAATTCCTTAGAGAGATCACAGCCGAGTATGGCGCTCTTTTGATATTCGACGAGGTCATAACAGGTTTTAGATTAGGCCTTGGAGGAGCTCAGGAATACTACAATGTTACGCCGGACGTCACAACGTTGGGAAAAATCCTGGGGGGCGGTCTCCCAATCGGCGCCGTCGTAGGAAAAAGAGAGATAATGGAGCACTTTTCTCCCCTCGGGAAGGTCTATCAGGCAGGGACCTTCAATGGCAACCCTCTTTCAATGACCGCAGGATACACCACCATCCAGGTGCTGGAGACATCTCCGGTGTACGAGAAGGTCAACTCTCTAGGGGAGAGTATTAGAAAAGGTGTCGAAGAGATAATAGAAGACCTTGGCCTTAGCATTAAGGTTTACGGTATTGCTTCCATGTTCCAGATGTATTTCACAGAAGAGGATGTGGTGGATTATTCCTCTGCATTGCGGGCGGACAAAGATACCTTTATGGAGTTTCAGCGGGGTCTTCTTCGTGAGGGAATATTTCTTCCACCGTCTCAATATGAATGTAACTTTATCTCCTATGCCCACGATGACAGGGCCATTGAGACAACCATAACAACGATGGAGGAGGTTCTGAGAGAACTGAAATGAAGCTCGTAGTTGGCACCCGCGGGAGCAAGCTGGCCATGGCCCAAACAAATCACGTGATTTCCCTCCTCAGAGACAGGTTCAACAACATTGACTTTGAGGTCAAAGTAATCAAAACGAAAGGGGACAAGCTCAAGGACGCACCATTGGCGAAAATAGGGGGAAAGGGGATATTTGTTAAAGAGATAGATGAGGCAGTGGCACAAGGCAGGGTAGACTTTGCTGTCCACAGCATGAAAGACGTTCCCACAAAGCTCCACAGGGGGCTCGTCCTGGCAGCAGTGCCTACGAGGGAGGATCCCTGCGATGTTCTCATCTCTAGGGGAAATAAAGGTCTAGATGAACTCGCAAAAGGAAGCATCATAGGAACCAGTAGCCTCAGGAGACGGGCTGAGATTCTTCATTTCAGAGATGACATGGTCGTAAAGGATCTCCGGGGAAACGTAGACACAAGGCTGCGAAAGCTGAGGCAGGGATATTACGACGCAATAATTATGGCCAAGGCGGGGCTCAGGCGATTAGGCTTCGAGGAGAACATAACCCAGGAGCTTCCCCTGGATGTCTTCCTCCCTGCTGTGGGGCAGGGAGCCATCGCCGTCGTTGCCAGGGAAACGTATGAGAACATGCCCATACTTCAGGCCATAAATCATAGGGAAAGCTTCTTCAGGGTGGTTGCAGAGAGAGCCTTTCTGGAGCGCGTCGGAGGAGGATGCCAGGTTCCTATGGGGGCCCACACATCTGTAAGGAAAGGCGACCTGTTGAATATCAAGGCAGCTGTTTTCTCTGAAGACGGTTCTCAGAGGATAGACGCCGAGGCAGCAGGTGGATTCGATGAAGCCGACGAAGTTGGGAAAAGATGCGCCGAGAAACTTTTAGAAAGGGGTGCCACGGAATTCCTGGGTGCATAAAGTTTTTATATGGATAGGGTTTCAGGTAAAAGGAGGATACTATATGGCTCTATGGCAAGGTGTTCGCAGAAGAAAAGTTAGGAAGAAAAAAAGAAAGTTCCAGATGGGTCGGGAACATACCGAGACTCTGGTAGGGGAGAGAAGGGCGAAGAACATCAGGGCCATGGGGGGCGCTGTTAAGACGCGGCTGTATGCCGAGATGTATGCAAACGTTTATGACCCAAAAATCAAAAAGTCTAAAAAGGTTAAGATTCTCTCAGTTATTGAGAATCGGGCAAACCCCCATTATGTTAGAAGAAACATAATTACGCGGGGTGCCATAGTAGAAACAGAATTGGGGAAGGTGAGGGTGACCTCAAGACCGGGTCAGAACGGAACAGTAAACGCAGTGCTCATCTAGACCTAGCTCCCGTAAAAGAGGAGGAAAAAAACAGGTGGTTGAAACTTCTACCACGGGCCAGTTGCTGGCTCTCATTTTTCTGGTTTTTCTCTCAGGGTTTTTCTCAGGATCCGAGACAGCATTAGTCTCTGTTAACCGTTTCAGGCTTAAGAAGATGGCTGAGGAGGGCAAAGAGGAGGCGGAGATAGTTGAAAAGCTCCTTAACAGGCCGAATAAACTCCTTGCCACAATTCTCGTAGGTAACAACTTGGTAAACATAGCCGCCGCATCCATAGCCACTTCTCTTGCCATAGACTACTTCGGCAGTAGGGGCGTGGGGATAGCCACTGGGGTAATGACATTCCTCATTCTCGTCTTCGGCGAGGTTACTCCGAAGAGTTATGCCATACAGAATGCTGAGAAGATCTCCTTGCGCATAGCCAAGCCTATGAACTTCCTGGTGAGGGTTCTGTATCCGGTGGTCAGGGTTCTAACAGCCATAACCAAGCCGATTATCAACCGTCTCGGAGGAGAGATGCATCTGACCCCCTATATTACCGAGGAAGAGATCAAAATGCTCGTCGAGGTCGGGGAGAGAGAGGGAGTCATTGAGAAAGGCGAGAAAGAGATGATCCACGGGATCTTCGAGTTCGGGGACATGGAGGCCAAAGAAGTGATGGTGCCCAGGATAGACATGATATGCCTGAGCGTGGATGACTCATTAGAGAAAGCCATTGATTACGTAATAAAGACAGGACACACCAGGTTTCCCGTCTACGAGAAAAACATAGACAACATAGTGGGTATACTTAACTCCAAGGACCTTTTCAGAAGGAAACCAGACGAGAAAATAAGAGACCTGGTGAGGCCTGCTTACTACATACCTGAGAGCAAGAAGCTGGATGAAATTCTTAGAGAGATGCAGGATAGGAAGACTCAGATGGCCATAGTTGTAGATGAGTACGGGGGAACTCTCGGACTTGTGACTCTGGAGGACATCATCGAGGAAATAGTGGGGGAGATCATGGACGAATATGACAAGGAGGAACCCAAGGTCCAGATAATTAATGATGGCGTCGCCATAGTAGATGCCAAGGCGGATATAGGTGATCTAAACGAGGCCCTTGATATCGATCTGCCCGAGGAGGATTTCGAAACAGTCGGTGGGCTGATGTTCAATGTATTGGGCAGAATCCCCAAGCCAGGGGACAGGGTTAAGATAAATGGCAACGTCATGGAGGTGAAGACCATGCGGGGCCGCAGGATCTCCAAAATCAAGGTCACGAAAGAGAGGGAGGATAAAAAGGAAGAATAGCCCAGCAGGGGATCGCTGGTTTTATAATTAATCAGAGCCGCGTCTAGATGTGGTCATCGGGGCCCAGGAGGGAGGGGCTGGGATGGATGCGTCGCCAAAAAGAGGGTTTCTTTAGGCTTTGGGGATTCCGCCCTCATTGATTATGAGAACGTCTCGCACGGCTTTAACCGCCGTAAAGGGGATCAGGATTTCTCCGCGGTCGTTTACTCTGTAGTATCTGGCGTCCACGTCTTTACCGGGCTTGACGATAAGCATCATGACTTTGCCCGCCATGGTTTCTATTGACAAATCCACCAACTTACCGATTACGGTTCCCCTATCGCTAACCACATTCCGCCCTAGAAGACTTTTCCCCATTATCTTGGCCATCTTTTTTTGCCCCCTGACTGGATTTCTAATTAAATCCTCTACTACTTAAACCTTCCCGTCTCGGTTATTATGTATCCTTAAGCCAAACCCGAATCAGAATGATCAGATCCATATGTATAGGGAAAGGTTCACTCATTTCGGGCTGAACCTGAAGACCCTTCCGGAGAATTTAAACTCTCCGAGCCATAGGAAGCTCCCATCGAAATCCAGACTGGCCGGCCAAAATAGCTTATTCCAGCCTATCTCTGGCCTAGTGCCCGAGAGATCCTCATCTCCTAGGATAACGTCGGCCTTATCTCCTTTCAGGGCATCCTCGATATGTTTCCACGCCACCACCATGTTAAACCCCGTGTCCGCCACGAATAAGGCACCCTGGAAAACCAGCGCTCCCTGGGGTAGGTTGAATCCACTGGTTCTCAGTCCTCGATTCTCTAAGCCTCCCGCCGCGTTAACTATGTCTGCATCTTGTCCTGTGGTAAACCATCCATAGGCCTTCTTCTCCGCTACCCTGTATGAGGAGTTAATGAATTTAACAGAAACATCGCCCCCCTTTTCCTCTGCCGTGTTTTTGGGTTCCACAGGATTCTGCGGCTGCGGAAGAGGCAGGGGCATTTCCTCTAAGGGGGGGACTCTGGAGGGGCGTATACTTGTTGTTCTGCTTCTTGCTTCTGGACGCAGCCGTTGAAAAGAATGAAGCTTACTATTATAAGCAGGTAGATGATTTTTTTATCTCACCTAATATCTGCCATCGTTTCTATTTTTATCTGTAGACAAGAGTTGGACGCAATGAATGATGGATGACCTTTGAGACAACATCCCCCAGGAGAAACTCTCTTATGGCGGATTTGCCTTTGTGCCCCATGACTATGAGGTCGTAGTCTTTTTCCCTCGCTTCCCTGAGTATCTCCTCTGCCGTCGGACCCTCCCTGATCAAAGTCTCACCCTCAACCCCGATCTTATCCAGAAGTTCTTTCCCATGCTTGATAACGTCCAGGGCCTCCGGGTGACTCCCGTGTCCCTCCATTGCTACGTGGAGCAGGGTAACTTTTGCCCCAGCGGCTTTCGCTATCTTTCCAGCGAACTTCAGCGCCCTGTAGGCGTACAAGGATCCGTCGAGACACACAAGAAAGGTCTTCATGCTCCTCAGTCTTTTTACTACCAGCACGGGTCGTTTGGCGTAGTGGATTATCTGGAAGGCCACTCCCCCCAAGAGGAATTCAAGGAACCGGGGCTTGCTGTGGGAGCCCACGACTATAAGGTCATAGTCTTTCTTCGCAGATTCTCTGAGGATCATCTTCGCAGGATTGCCGTAGGCTATTTCAATGTTTACTCTGCCGAGATGGCACTCTCTACTTACCTCTTTGATTTTCCTGATGGCTTCCTCTTTGTCTTTCCTGGCTTCTACTTTATAGAGGAGCTCAATGTCCTCGTAGAAATGGTATTCCTCCAGCTCTTCTATGACATGGAGGGCCGTGAGCTCTGCGCCGGTGATTTTTGCCAGATTGGCGGCATAGCACAGGGCGCTCTTTGACTCAAGGTCGTCTTTAACTCCCACCAGGATTTTCTTCAGCATTTTTACTTCACTATCATTGATTCCAGGAACTCAGGGACTCTATATCCTTTTCTAGCCAGATTTGCTACTATAAACAATCCTATTATCATACCTACAAGAATAAACATTTGGGCTAGGATAACCCCCTTGGAGGCGAGGCCTAGATAGACTATAGATCGGTCAGTTAAGACATATGCCAGGTTAAGGGCGGATCCTATGAGGGCGAGAAAAACTGACCACGAAAGAACGAATCTCACGGAGGGACCCCGAACATAGCTCGTGGCGATAGCCCCGATTTGAGCACCAAGGGTGGCCCCCAAGAGCATGGTGAGGGCGAGTATTATGTCGACATTGCCGCTCATGCCGTGTCTCAGGCTCCCGTATCCCGCGCTTATTATTATCTCGAAGAGGTCAGTCCCGACGGCTATGAGGGTGGGGGTTCCAACGAGGTATATGAGGGCCGGCACCCTGATAAACCCGCCGCCGACGCCGAAGAAACCAGCCAGGGCTCCCGTCATGAACCCAACGAAGAAAACCACCCAGAAAGATATTCTGAGCCTAGAGGTCTTGAGGTATATCATGGGGGGGATGTTAAGCTTCTGAACCCGCTTGGCAAAGGAGGAGACCATTATCTCCCTTGGAAGCTTTTTTTTCTCTTTTTTCATCTGGTCGAGTATTTTCTTAGATTTTTTCGTCTCCACATGGGTGTAGATCCCTATTCCCAAGAGGATTATCAGCGATGCCGTCAAGACCACGACGTCGACCAGGCCTTTCTCCTTGTAGTGATTGATGAGTTGAACACCGAGCTCCACCCCCAGCATCGTCGAAACCACCATTATCAGGCCCAGGCGGAAATCCACGTTACCGAGCTGTCGGTGGCGTATCGTGGCGATAACAGACTTGCCCGCTATGTGGGTTATGTCAGTGCCCACAGCCAGGTTTCCCGGGACGCCGAAGATTATCAGGGCGGGGGTAACCATATAGCCTCCTCCTACCCCTATAAATCCCCCCACTATCCCCACAGTGAAGCCAAGAAAAATAGGAAATAAAATATTTATTTCCGCTCCGGAGATAGGGAAAAAAACCAATTACTCACCCCTCAAAGTGCTCGATCTTCTCTATCTCTAGCCCTAGTGCGTCTGTTATCCTTTCGGAAAGTTTTCCGAGACAAAATCCTAGGACCAGTATTGAGACAAGGCTGAAGACGGCGTATGTGCTAGTGTCTTTCTGATAGAGCTCTAAGATGTAACCGCTTCGGTAGGAGTTAATTATGTATGCGATTATAAGCGTTGATGCCGCTGCCCAAAAAAGCAAGCTCATGACTGTTCTTTGATTAACCAAAGTCCTCACCCAGTATAAATATGGTTAATATGGCTATTAAATCCTATCCTCGTGGTTTTTGGTCAGAGATACCCACTAGGCATGTAGAAAGCTTATATATGTAGAAAGTAAAGGTTCGATTCGATGAAAATATCCATCATAGGCACGGGATACGTGGGGATCGTTACGGGGGCGTGCTTTGCCGAGCTGGGGCATGATGTCACCTGTGTTGATGTGGATGAGGAGAGGGTGGCTAAGATAAACAAGGGCGAGCCGCCTGTTTATGAGGAAAACCTGGATGAGATCCTCAGGAAAAATGTTGCGGAAGGAAGACTCAGGGGGACCCTGGATCTTAAGCAAGCTGTATTAGACACCGATGTGTCCTTCATAAGCGTCGGTACACCATCGGGGCTCCTGGACTATATAGATTTAAAGTACGTGGAGGAGGTCAGCAAAGGGATAGGGGAGGCCCTCAAGGACAAGGACGTCTATCACCTTATCGTTGTGAAAAGCACCGTTGTCCCGGGAACGACGGAGCATTCAGTGTTGCCCCTCTTAGAGAAACACTCTGGAAAAAAAGCGGGGAGGGACTTCGGCCTGGCCATGAATCCTGAGTTCCTTAGAGAGGGCAAGGCCATAGAAGACTTCATGAAGCCGGATAGGATAGTTATCGGTGCCATAGACGACCACTCCATGAAGATCCTGGAGGAGCTGTACAAGAGTTTTGATTGCCCAATTGTAAAGACAAATCCACGGACAGCTGAGATGATAAAATACGCCACGAACTCCTTCCTTGTCACCAAGATAAGCTTCATTAACGAGATAGGAAACATCTGCAAACAGCTGGGGATCGACGTTTACGATGTCGCTAAGGGGTTGAGCATGGATTCGCGGATATCACCGAAGTTCCTGAGGGCTGGTCTGGGCTTCGGAGGCAGCTGCTTCCCTAAGGACGTGAAAGCCCTTGTTGGCAAGGCCAAAGAAGTTTACTACCGACCAATAGTATTGAACGCCGCCTTGGAGCTCAATGAGACGCAGCCTCTGCGTATGGTGGAGCTTCTGGAGAGGAAGACCAACTCCCTGAAGGGCCTCGATGTTGTTGTGCTGGGATTGGCTTTTAAGCCGGGCACAGATGACATGAGAGAGGCTCCCTCGATTAAGATAATCCAGAACCTTATCAAGCGCGGGGCCGTGGTCCATGCCGCCGACCCTAAGGCCCTGAAGGAGGCTCGGAGAATATTTGGCCTTCATGAAAACCTCCATCTCTATGAAAAAGCGGAGGAGGCGGTGAAGCACGGGGACTATGTTCTCATAGTCACTGAGTGGGATGAGTTCAGGAATAAAGAATTATATAGGAACAAAGTTGTAATTGACGGTCGGAGAATAGAAGAGGCAAAGATAGCAAGGGAATACGAGGGTGTGTGCTGGTGAGTGTTATACCGCTGAAAGACTTCCCAAAAATAGCTAAGCTCGTAAAGAAAGACGACAGGTACGAAGTCTATGATTTAGCTATGGAGCATCTCGTGGCATCTATAACTGTGCTACATCCTGGTAAGACCACCACAGGCCACTCTCACAGCGATGCGGAGGAGGTTTATTACTACGCCCAGGGGAGGGGGGAGATCCTTCTCGGCAGAAACAGACATAAAGTAAAGGCGGGGGACGTGCTCTTGATACCCATGGCCACCTTTCACAGGGTATACAACACGGGAGAGGAGGACATGGTGTTCCTAAGCGTATTTGAGAAGTACGAGGACAGAAAATGAAAGCTGTAATACCTGCAGCGGGATTTGGCACCCGATTTCTGCCGATAACTAAGGCCCAGCCCAAGGAAATGCTCCCTGTATATGACAAGCCTACCATTCAATATGTTGTGGAAGAGGCGGTGGCCAGCGGGATAGATGATATCTTAATAATAACTGGTAGAGGCAAGAGGGCTATAGAGGACCATTTCGACAGGAGCATAGAGCTCGAGCTCGCCCTCAACAACAGCGGCAAACATGATTACCTGAAGCAGCTTGAGGACATCTCCAACCTGGCGAGCATTCACTTCATCCGGCAGAAACAGCCCAGGGGCCTGGGAGACGCCATCTTGTGCGGTGAGCGCTTCGTGGGTAGCGAGCCCTTCGCCGTGCTCCTTGGAGACACCATCACCATAAACAAGGTTCCGTGCACAAAGCAACTGATGGATGTCTATGATGAATATGGTGGATCTGTGATAGCGGTAGAGAGGGTTGAGAAGTCGAGAATACCTTTTTACGGGATAATCAAGGGAAGGGGCGAAGGAAAGGTATATCGGATAGAGGACCTGGTGGAGAAGCCCAGTATCGAGGAGGCTCCTTCAAATCTGGGGATAATCGGGAGATACGTTCTCACCCCGGAGATTTTCGACTGCATTAAAAATGTCGAGCCGGGGGTGGGTGGAGAAATCCAGCTAACCGACGCCCTCAGGCTTCTTAGGGAGAGGCAGCCCTTGCATGCCTATGAGTTTCGAGGCAGGAGGTACGATATCGGGAACAAGCTGGACTGGCTAAAGAGCACCATTGAGGTTGCCCTGGAAAACGAGGAGGTCGGAGAGGAGCTTAGAAATTATCTACGGAGACTCATCACCTAGGGGGAATTTTTTGATTAGCGAGGATATTCAAGCTGTCTGTGGAGAGCTAAAAAAGGCTGGAGTGGATTTTGAGGACAAAAAGGTGCTGATCACGGGAGGGGCAGGGTTCCTGGGGTCCTGGATTTCTCAGGCCGTCGTTGAGCAGGGAGCCCTAGTTACGTGCATCGACAACCTTAGCTCTGGCCAGGAATCGAATATAGAGGAGCTAAAAGATCGGGAGAATTTCACTTTTATTCAGCACGATATATCAAAGCCGATTTACTTAGAGGGGGACTATGATCTCGTAATGCACCTCGCCTCCAGGGCGTCTCCCTTCGAGTTCGACAAGTTCCCCATACAGATCCTCAAGGCCAACACCCTGGGTATATGGGTGGCTCTGGGGATAGCTAAGAAGCATAAAGCTCGGTTCCTCTATACTTCAACCAGCGAGATATATGGGGATCCTGATCCCAAGTACATTCCCACGCCGGAGAGCTACAACGGGAATGTCAATCCCGTCGGCCCCAGGTCCTGCTACGACGAGTCCAAGCGTGCGGGGGAGGCATTTGTTAAAGCCTACGAGCTTCAGCACGGCATGGACACGAGGATAGTCCGTATTTTCAACACCTACGGCCCCAAAATGAGGGCTGGAGATGTGTATGGGCGGGTGGTGCCCCGCTTCATAGAACAGGCCCTCAACGGGAAACCCATTACGGTGTTCGGGGACGGAACACAGACGAGGAGCTTTACATACGTACGAGACCAGGTGGAGGGGATATTGAGGCTTGCATGGGTGGAAGAGGCCATGGGGGAGGTTGTAAATATAGGGAGCAATGTGGAGACAAAAGTCATTGAGCTGGCCAAAATCATTATTCAGTTGACAAATTCAGAGTCTGAGATAGTCTTCCACCCCCTCCCCAAAGACGATCCGAGGCGGAGATGCCCGGACATAACTAAGGCGAAAAACCTGCTGAACTGGCGGCCCCAAGTGTCCCTGGAGGAGGGCCTGCGGAAGACGATTGAATGGTTTGAGGCAGGGCAATGAGGGCTCTTGTAACAGGAGGCGCCGGGTTCATAGGCTCTAGCTTGGTGGACATACTCATAGCCGAAGATTACGAGGTGGTCGTGGTGGATGACCTATCCACAGGCAAAAAACAAAACCTCAACCAGAAGGCACAGTTCTACTCTATGGACCTTAGGGACAAAGAATTACGGAGAGTCTTCAAAGATAAAGTGGATGTTGTTTTTCATTACGCCGCCCAGGCCAGGGTAAGGGTTTCCCTTGAGGATCCGATGTTTGATGCGGGGGTGAACATTAACGGCGCGGTCAATCTTCTCGAGGCATCTAAGGGGGAAGTGGATAAAATCGTGTACGCCTCCTCCGGGGGGGCCGTGTACGGTGAGCCTGAGTATCTTCCGGTGGACGAGAATCACAGAATAGCTCCTTTGTCTCCTTACGGGGTGTCCAAGTACATAGTCGAAGAGTATCTCAGGGTGTATCAGGGCATATACGGCCTCCCCTACGCAGCCCTTAGATACGGGAACGTCTACGGTCCAAGACAGGATCCCTACGGCGAGGCAGGGGTTATAGCCATTTTCACCAATAAAATGCTTCGGGGCGAAAACCCGGTCATAAACGGCGACGGCGAGCAGACGAGGGATTTCATATATGTGAGCGATGCGGTTGAGGCAGGTGTAAGAGCAGCCGTGAAAAAAGCAACAGGGCCGATTAATATCGCCACGGGGGTTGAGACATCGGTCAACGAGATCTACAGGGTGATAAAAAAAGTTACTGGATCAGACGTGGAGGCGGTTTACGGCCCAGCCATTAAGGGGGAGGTTAACCGTATATTCCTCGACGTTCAGAGGGCGGAAAAAGCCCTGGGATGGAAGGCGAAGGTGGGTCTTGAGGAGGGCATAGAGAGGTTCGTGGAATACCTGAAGTGATCCTTTCCTTTTTATTTCATGGAGTAGACTATGCAAATTTCTGGCCGTAATCGGCTAGAGTATCCCCCTTTTTTTTCATCCAAAATACGGCCTATTTTGAGGGGTGTCTGAGAGTTACATATAAATGAACGTATACCTTTATTAATGAATGTTAAGAAAAGCGGTGATGGTTGACATGACCCCTAAGAAAACCATCACCATCGCCGTCCTCGTTGTGGTGGTGCTTTTCGTTTATTACTCAATAAATGCGGCTCCTCTTGTGAGTGATGAGAAGTACACATACATCTCGGATCTAAAGTGGTATAAGACCTATGATGAGGGCGTCAGAGTGGCTAATGAGACGGGCAAGCCAATTTTTGTCTATTTCTGGGCCATATGGTGCAAGTTCTGTGAGAAGCTTCACACAGAGGTTTATCCTGATCCGGAGGTTCAGAGGTATCTTAGGGAGGACTTCGTCCTCGTCGCCGTTGATTTGGACGAAAACAAGAAAGACGCCCAGCGATTCGGTGTTCAGTTTCCCCCGCATCTGCTTTTCCTGTCCTCCGATGGGGAAATAATCACCCGAATCCCTGGTTTCGTCTCTAAAGATGTACTCCTCTCGGTGCTGCGGGATGTAAAAAAGGGAACGGCTCCTGAAATTGAGATCCCTGAAGGAGAACTCCCTCAGACCAGGATAAAGTGAGGTATTTGAATGCTGGATGATACGCTTCTTTACTCGAGTTTGGGCCTAGGTTTGGTTTCCGTCTATTATCTCTTCAGAGGAAGAGACGCCAGGAATATTACCCGTGCCTATGCGGCCCTCCTGATGATGGCGTTTATTCTCTTGGTCTATTATTTCGTAACAACTAATCTAACGATTAACTACGTGTGGAGTTACACGAGCAAGGACTTGCCTTTGTTTTACAAGCTGTCCGGGGTTCTGGGGGGTCAGCAGGGAACCCTGTTGTTCTGGGCTATGCTGATAGCTATAGGAGCCCTGTGGATGAATGAAAGGGGGGTGAGGGAAGGCTTCGAGAAAATGACACAGGGAGTTGTCATCCTTGTTGGCCTGTACTTCATAGTTTTGACTCTCCTTGACTCCCCCTTCAAGACCATATATGATGCAAATCCTGACATTCCCAGGGACTTCATCCCCACCGACGGCAATGGCTTGAATCCCCTGCTCATTGATCCATGGATGGCCGTCCATCCCCCCTTTATCTTCCTTGGATACGCCGCGTTGACGGTACCCTTCGCCGCAGCACTCGTTTACCTGTTCAGATCCCTAAACGGGTCATCAAAGGAGATGCACAGATCCTGGGTTCCCTTGGTTGTGCAGTGGAGCAGGGTTTCATGGCTCTTCCTCACCCTTGGTATAGCTGTTGGTGGATTCTGGAGCTACAAAGTCCTGGGCTGGGGAGGTTTCTGGGCATGGGACCCCGTGGAGACATCCTCATTGATCCCATGGCTCCTGCTCACCGGCACTCTGCACGCCCTTACCGAGCATGGAAGAAACAGGAAGAGATATGACATCATGACCCCTGTATTACTCGGATTATCCTTCGTCCTAGTTCTCTATGCCACTCTTGTAACGAGGAGCGGATTCTTCGAGAGCATACACGCTTTCGGCTCGGGGACCGTTGGGACGTACCTTGTGGTCCTGCTGTTCCTCTGCGCCTCGGCCACTATATCTCTGGGGATCCTTAAGTATCTCAGAACCGAGGGCGGTGAGGAAAAGTGGAGAAGGCGTACGGTCATATTCTACGGCGCCGTAATGCTCTTCGTGGTTCTAACATTCATATCCTTCTGGGGAGTCACCTTTCCTGCCCTTTACAAGCTCTTCACCGGAAACAAGGTGAGCGTGGGCATTTCCTTCTTCAACCTATGGAGCTATCCATTCTTCATACTCTTGATGCTGCTTGCAGGCCTGGGGCTGAGCCACAATACCTCGAAATCAAAGCTTCGAGAGTTCGGAGGCTATCTTGCCGCCACCGTGGTCCTGGCCTTCGTTAACCCCTCAGATATATGGAACATCGTTGACTATTCGGCGGTTGTCACTCCCGATAAGCCGTTTTTATATACCTTTCTAGGTTCTGCCTCCAGCCTAAGTTTTATTCCGCCGTCGATTTATATTCTGAGCAGCTCTTTCAGGCGGCTTCAGAGGAGGAACCCCCGGGAAGTCGGTGTTGGCGTCATCCACATCGGTATAGTCTTAATAATTCTGGGGGCGGTCTTCAGTACCCTATTCTCTCAGGAATACTCTCTCAGGGCAAGAGTTGGAGACACGTATCCCGTGGAGGGAACGCCCTACAGCCTCCAGGTGGTGGATATTAGGCAGTATCTCAATTTCTCGGAGGAGACTCTAGATGTTCCGAGTCTCACCCTCGGCGAGTTTTACCAGGTCTATGAACCAGGGAAAAACAAGACATATGTTGTCAGGGGAGTGGCTGAGGAAGCCTTTAGTCTCGGGCATGTAGCCCTCGTCAGGCTAACAGGCGAGGGTAAGGAACTTTGGGTTGCCACAGATAACCTGAACGTCTTCCCAGGTACTGAGATAGTTGCCAGGGGATATGTACTGGAGGGATTCTCCCTTCCATCCATCAACTTGACCATGGAGCACATCCTGTTCGGTCAGGTTAGATTCCTAAAGAAGCCCATCTCCTACACTCAGGAGGCGGAAATAGTTGTTCTGTCGGGTGATAAGAAAGTCGCTCATGGAGTCGCGAAGGTTGTTGAGTATCCCAGGGGAGACGTAAAGAGGGTGATGATAGACCGCGGCATATTCAGAGATTACTATGTCATATTCACAGGGGTAGACGAGCAGGGAATACCGCTGACCTTGAAAATAATGCCCCTGGTTAATTATCTGTGGCTCGGAATAATTTTATTTGTGCTCGGGGTGATAGGGGTAATTCTCTATGACCCTCGCTACGGAGTGATTAAATGGTAGAAACCCCATCGGTGTTCATGGTGTTCCTGGCAGGCGTAGCCACAGTGGCCACGCCATGCATTATTCCTATTCTTCCACCTATGCTCGCTGGGAGCGTGGGTCATAAACTGAGACCTGTGCTGATAGTGGCGGGCAGTGCACTGACCTTCACCCTGATGGGGGGTGTTTTCTCTGCCCTTGGATTTGCCGCGGGGGTTGGAAAGGAAACCCTTCGTTTCGTTTTCATAGCGGTGATAATCGGCCTAGGGGCTGTAATGTTTGACGAAGACCTCAACCAATTGTACACACGGGTCGCTTCACGTATAATGAGCCCTATTTCAGGCTCTTTAGCAAGGGACAGGCAGTCTCTAGGGGGTGCCTTCGTGCTCGGCATGGCCCTAGGCATAGTCTGGATACCGTGTGTAGGCCCTATTCTGGGATCAGTCCTTGCATACGTTGCATATCAGGGGGAGATCCTTACCGGATCCATCCTCCTCCTTATATACTCCATCGGTCTGGGCCTGCCGATGCTGGCCATAGCCTATGGTGGTAAGTACGCTGGTTCCAGGATGGAGTGGGCGCAGAAAAATTCCATAAGGATAAGAAAACTCGCGGGCGGGGTGCTGATCCTAACCGGCCTTGCAATGCTTTTCGGCCTCGATAAATATATACAGACAAAGCTCCTGCCTTATTTCCCACCGATCCTTTGATTATGAGGATGAAGCTGGCTAAACCAAGAACTGAAAACGAGAGGCTTCTTGCTAGCGTGCTCCTTGTATTCGCGGTATACTTCGGACTTAACTCTCTCATCTTTGTCTTATTCGGTGACGAGGACGGCATATCTGTGCGCTACTTCATGACCCTTTCCTTCCTGGGGGGCATGCTTGCGGGGATTATCTTTTTCCTTTGGAGTAGGCCGGGAGAGGAGGAAAAAACAGACTCGCCCACTGCATCACCCCTGGAGCGGAATCTAGCCGTTTTGGAGCGCGCCCTCAGTAATGATGAGGCTATTATTTTGAGGATGATCTCGGATAGTGAGGGCATAACCCAGGACTCTCTTAGGTTCAGAACGGGGTTCTCAAAGTCTAAGGTCAGTGCCATTCTCCTCGGGCTAGAGAAAAATGGCATTATTTATAGGGAGAGGCTTGGAAGAACCTATAAGCTTTTCATCGCCGATTGGCTAAAAAAGCAGTGAGCGCCCCGGATTCCATTATACGCATCTCACAACGTCTTTTATATAATTATGACGTCTAATCACCACTTATATAGAGTTCTGGACGGTTTTGGATGTTCATGAATCATCTCAGGTTTAATTTTTCAGGCGCCGATTAACGGTTCACTGGACAAAGTACATCTTCTCTGAGGAGAACTACTATGTAAAAAACACGGAGGTGAGGAAATGAGAACCTCTATAATTGCGGCCGCATTGACGGCTATTCTGTTTGGATCCGCGGCTGTTCTCGCCCATACGGGAACAGACCAGGGAGACAACTGGTTCGATGTCATGAAGCAGCATCACGAAGAGACTCATGGAGACGACTTTGACCAGCACCATCAAAACATGCACGGAGATGATTGGAGAAAGCACGTTGAGGCCTGCCATGCATACGACGGGCAGGGCCAGAGCCAGAGCAGTCTATACGGCATGATGGGCTATGGGATGATGTAGAGCTGAGGCGATTAGAATGATGGACACAGGCATGGGATTCGGGGGCCATGGAGGTGTCGCTTTTCTTGGCCCCATTTTTATTATCCTGGTTCTTGCCGTTGCAGGATACGCCGCCTATTACCTCTATAGGAGAAGGGGAGGTGAAGAAATGAAGAACACAGAGATCCTAATCGTTGCAGTTGCGGTTCTGTTATTCCTCGCGATCTTAAGCGGAGGAGTAATGGGATTTGGAATGGGTATCGGATTGCTCTTCTGGATCGCCGTTTTTGCCGTCCTCTACTATCTTATAACGGGTAGCAGAAGGTCGGTAAATGAGGAGTCCCCTCTGGAGATCTTAGATAAAAGATTTGCACGGGGCGAGATATCTAGAGAAGAATATTTAGAGATGAAAAAGGAAATATTGGACACATGAGGAAGGAGTACCTGGTGTTCGGAGCCTTGCTGGCTTTAATGCTTGCCCTCTTTGCTTACGAGACGTCATCCACCTACATGCATAGGGGCATGGAGGGGATGCATGGAGAAATGGAGCCCTGGATGTGGGACATGCACTCAAGGATGATGGGGCCCAGCATAGCGGGTTTCACGTGGACGTTCTGGGTATTCCTCATTCTATTAATCGGATTCATTTATCTCCTTGTTAGAGAGGGTAGAGAGGGAAGGGAGGACGCGGTTGAGGTGCTCAAGAAAAGGTATGCCAGGGGAGAGATAACCCGGGAGGAGTATCTCCAAGCTTTCAAGGACTTAAAGGAGAAGTAAACTATATAAGCTATTCTGGGGGAAATAGGATGGGGGTGAGTCGGTTGAAAATCTTTAAAATAAAAAAGGTTCAAGGGTACGGCGCCTGTAAATGTCACAAAAGCTGCCTGTAAATCTGGAGGATGAGCTAAGAGAGCGCATTTGTAAGAAATGCGATTTTTATAAGGAAGGCGAGATACTGGAGTGTCACGCCTTTAAAGTTAGTAAGAAGCTGGTTAAAGAGGGCAAGCTTGACCTGGAGGAGCTTTGATGCATCCCTACCTCAGGGGCGTCCTCCGAGCAATAGAGAAAAACATGCTCTACGATCCCCGCCGGGACGAGCTGTACGAGCTGGATAGGGACGCCTTTTTATTTATTTCTTATTTCACCGGCAGAAACACCCTTGAGGACATATTGCGATATACAGGGGCCGATAGAAAAGAGGCCCAGGAACTTGTTGACTACCTAGTCCAGGAGGGCCTGGTGGTTGATAAGCACGTTCCTGGGGCTCCCGGCAGACACAGCATATCCAGAAACCTTCTTCCATCTCTCCGTTATCTTCAGCTTCACGTGACAGAGAGGTGTAATCTTGACTGCAGGCACTGCTATCTGGGCCGGAAGGGTAGCACGGATCTTCCTTTTTCCCTTGCCAAGAAGGCCGTCGCGGAGTTCTCTGAGATGGGTTTGAAGCTCATGATAACCGGGGGCGAGCCCCTGCTGTATCCTCGTTTCTGGGAGCTTTTAGAATATGCTAAAGCCCACTCCATCCGGGTTGAGGTCCTGAGTAACGGAATGTATATAACCGCCGAATTGGCGGCAAGGCTCTCTCGTTTCGTCGACTGCGTGCAGATAAGCCTTGACGGTCTCCAGGAAGGGCACGACAGCATAAGGGGGAGAGGATCCTTCCGCAAGGTTGTTAGAGGCATCAAGAACCTGCTCCCCCACGTAGACGTGAGCATCGCTACCATGATCCACTCCGCCAACATAGATGAGTTCCCCCACCTTGAGGCCATGATAAAAGAGCTGGGGATAAGGGAGTGGAATCTCGACGTGCCTTCCCCTAAAGGAAACATGCTTCGAAACAGAGACCTTGAGGCAGATACAGAGGATGTGGCAGAGATCTACAAGAGCTACGGCTTCGGCGGGGAAATTCACGGTGGACATGAAGACTATTCCTGCGGTGCCCATCTCTGCTCCATCACGGCCCAGGGCGATGTAACGAAGTGCGGTTTCTTCGCAACAGGTGTGGGGAATATAGGGGAGATAAGCCTATCTGGGGCTTGGCAGAGGATAACCCGGCGCTATCTTCCGAAATTGGAAGAACTTGATTGCGTGGGATGCGCCTTCTTAAAGGAGTGTAGAGGCGGTTGCAGGTTCAGGGCTGAAGAAGCTCAGGACTTTCATGGAAAAGACCCTTTCATGTGTTTCCTTTATAGCTCGAGCTAGTTTCATCCAAAGATTTTTACCTATCCGTGGTTCACTCTACTCTGTGACCGTGACGGTTAGGTACAGGGACAAAAAGCAGGAAGTGCCCGCGGGTACAAGAGTCGGAGAAGCCGTGCGTCAAATGGGCCTGAGTCTTGAGGGGATTATAGCCAGGGTTGACGGAAGATTAGTTACTGAGGATTATGTACTAAAGGACGGCGACACCCTGGAGATCATATCCGCCATCTCGGGTGGTTGAATGCGCTTCTCAAAATGCTCGGAACAGGCGGTGATACACCTCCGCAGCCACCGCCTCGCATTATGCGGAGACCATTTTACAGAGCGGTTTAGGGATGTGGTTAAGAAGGCGATAAAGAGCTACAGACAGCTGACCAAGGATGATAAGGTCCTCGTCGCTGTTTCCGGCGGCAAAGACTCTCTGGCTCTCTGGGATGTTCTTCTAGATCTGGGATACGATGCAGAGGGTCTTTACATAGACCTCGGGATAAAAAAAGAGAGCTACTCAGACATCTCCAGGGAGAAGGCGGAGGCCTTCGCTCGGAACAGGGGGGCTGGCCTCATCATCTCCGACATACGGAAAGAATACGGCATGAGCCTCCATGCCGCCGCAAGGAAAAACCCCAGAACCCTCTGCAGCGTCTGCGGAATCATTAAACGTCATGAAATGAGCAGAGTTGCTCTGGAGGGGGGTTATGATGTCTTGGCCACAGGGCATAATCTGGACGATGAGGCTGGCGTTCTCCTGGGAAACCTCCTTCGCTGGAATCTGGAACTCCTGAGGAGACAGGCTCCGCGGCTAGAGGCGTGGCACCCTAAGCTGAAGCCTAAAGTCAAGCCCCTGTGCCTCCTAACGGAGCGCGAGACCGCCACCTATGCCATACTTAGGGGGATAGATTATGTCTATGAGATGGAGTGTCCCTTCTCCCTGAACTCTCCGAGCATCGTAATGAAAGAAGCCCTTAACCGCATAGAGGAGCGCTCGCCAGGGACAAAGCTGTATTTTTTCAAGAAGTTCCAGAGACATAGGAACCTCTTCGCATCGAGAGAGGAAGAGAAACAGAAGGAAGAGGGAGCAGAGCTCGTTGAATGTGGGATCTGTGGGTTCCCCTCCTCCTCAGATCGATGCGCCTTCTGCAGGATAATGAGGGGGAAAAGAAAAAATTAGAGGTTATCCGGCCGCTCTCTTAGGGTAACCTCGGTGGTCATGGTTTTACCATTTCTGATGAATTTCACCGGAACTGTTTTCCCAACCTCCTGTTTCAATATCGTCTGGATAAGGTCGTCCATTGTGTTTACTTCAATCCCGGCGAGCTCGATTATAACATCGTCAACCTTTAAGCCGGCTTTCTCTGAAGGGCCTCCTTCAACAACGTCTATGACGAGAACACCCTTTGCCTCTTTCACCCCGAGCTTGGCCGCGGTTTCCTCGTCTATGGTCCTGCCGGTTATACCCATCCATGGACGTATGACTTTCCCTCTCTCAATAAGGTCGGCGGCCACTTTTTTGGCGGTGTTTATGGGGATGGCAAAGCCTATGCCGACACTGCCCTGGATGGGGGAGTAGATGGCTGTGTTGACCCCTATCACCTCGCCCTTGGAGTTGAGGAGGGGTCCACCGCTGTTTCCTGGATTAATGGCGGCATCGGTCTGAATAACGCCGTGGATGGGAAAATTATTCTCTGTCTCGAGGGTGCGGTTCAGGGCGCTTATAACTCCGACGGTTATGGTGTTGTCCAGGCGGTATGGGTTGCCGATGGCTATGGCGAGCTGTCCTGGACGGAGATTGTCGGAGTCTCCCAGCTTAACAGCCTTCAGCTTCTTATCGTATTCTATTTTTATGACCGCTATATCCGTTAGGGGATCGGCGCCTACGAGCTCTGCCGCGAGGGTGTCGCCGTTGGAGAGGGTAACCGTGAGCTCGCTGGCGTCTTTTATTACGTGATTATTTGTGAGGATGTAGCCATTCTCGTCTATAATGAACCCGCTCCCCGTTCCCTCACGAGGAATCGGCCGCATAAAAAAGTCCCGCTCCAGGGTCACGCTGGTAATATGCACGACGCTGTCTTTCACATCGTTGAAGATGGTTGTGACGACTGCTTCCTGATCCAGGGTCTGGTTCAGCACCACGACGCTCGTTTCCCCTTCAGGGATCTCTAGTTTGCTGAGCTTTCCTTCCATATAGACGAAGCCAACCCCAAGGATGAGCAACCCTGTTATTGCGCTGCTTATCACTGCGACCAAAAGATAATTTATTCTGTCGTCGGGCATCGTGTACTATTATTCAGTAGTGATTTATTTACTTTTATTATATTCCCATGCTCCTGGAGAGTCTCAAGAGCCTGACCAGGTCATGGCTGAAGGATATATACTCCTGTCTGAGCCATGTCTTGGCACCCCATTTCTCTTTGAAACGAGCTATCCCGTCGTTTATTCTGAGCCCCATGTTTATCCTGCTTATACCTCTTTCCTCTGTTCTCTGGATGAGATGATATAACAGAAGGTCGCTCGCCCCAGGGACGTAGCGTTTCCGTGATAAAAAATTAAACATGTAGAAACCGTATCCTTCGCTGAAATCCAGGACCTCAAAAGCCACAAGTTCGCCCTTCTTTCTGCCCTCAAGGAGTAGCGCAGTTTTAGAAGACTTCAGATAATCGGGAATTTTCCTGAAGATGTAGCCGTGCTCCTCGCCTATGTTTCTGTGGGCAAGGAACTCATTTACTAGTTCCTCATGTTCCTCGTCGAAAACACCTTTTTGCACCTGAAGCTCCCTTGAGGCTCTTCTAAGCAGGCTGCGCAGTTTCTTTCCTAGCTTTATTTCCCGGGTTTCGAGGAGGAGATATGCATCACTGCCCCTGGCTGTTACGGCCTCCTTCTCTATTCCAAGGTCGGGGAGCTCTGGAGCTATTACCGCGGCCCTGGGGGGTCGGTGCTTATCTAGGAGATGCTCTAGGATTTTCTTCAGCCTATCGGTGTTGTAATCCCTATCCAGGGGATAGCCAACCAGATTGAGCTGGTTTTTGCTGTGATAATACAGGTATCCTCGGTGGATAGAGGCCTCCATACCTGATATGGCTGTCCCGTATGAGGGTAGGTGCTCAGGTATGTATGCCTTACTGAGCAGTAGCTTCTCCTCCGTGGATGTGAGCATTATATACCTCTCTCCTCCCCTATCTATATCTATATACCCGCGGGTATTTTTTCTTCATGGGGTATTATCAGGAGTTCTCTCCTGTCCTCAGGCGGCGTCTTGGCCTTGCCCTGGATACAGTAGTACATGTCCTGGAGCCCATGGCTCTTGTATACTCCGCAGCTGGGACATACGCATCCCTTCTTCTTGACTTCTGAGCAGCTAGTGCCCTTGGCGCAGAAAACCCCTGGCATGCAGTATTTTCGCAGCTCTTTAAGGATCCCGGGGTAGGAGTTGCACTTGTGGCATAAACATCGCAGAGTATTCCACAGGCTGCACTTCACCGCCATTTCTCCATCCCCCGTCTTTTTGTCTCCCGGAGAACAGGGCCGTATTTTAATGAGTACAAACCGCGTAGAGTGTCCCTGAGGGTCAGAGCAGGGAGGACTCCGAATTTTCCCAACACTATTACCTCCAGTGATAAATACGCTCCTGCCCCATCATAAATTTTCCGATTTTCTATGGCTGTCCAATCGTTGGGGGTTGGGCAGTATTTTCCATGGCGTTATTAATCAATTTCCAGGACTATTAATAGTTATACAGCTGTTCACAGCCCAGTTCAGCACCCGAAAATTTGACAACCTCGATTTTCTTATTTCTGTCACTTAATCATATATGCCAAAGAGCCATTGGATAATATTAAGATTTTAATGTGAACTTTTTTCTCCTTACTCCTCCAGGTATCTCTTATGTTCCTTAATATATCTCCTCATAAACCAGCGTAAAAATACGTTTTCAATCCCCTTTGTCTGGGACCTTTCTAGGGCATTATAATAGCTGTTTCGTCCCTCATATGGAATGTTGAACATGGGATAACCGTGTTTCATAAGAACAAAATTCACCAAAAGCCGTGATATCCTTCCATTTCCATCTGCAAAGGGATGTATCGTCACGAATTTTAAGTGCACGAGGGCGGCCAATTCCACTGGATGTAGTTTTACCTTGTTATTTTCGTACCACCTGAAAAATTCCCTTATTAAAGGATAGATCTCAGCGGGGAATGGTGGCATAAATTTACTACCTGCGATTGCTATTTGGTGTTCTCTAAGCCTGCCAGCGATGCCCGGCTTTGTCTCCTGAAACATTTTTCTATGCCAGTATAGGATTATCTGGAGGGAAAGGTCTTTTTTATAATTCAGCATTTCGTAGAACACTTCCTTATGTGCCTCCGCCTCTTTTACATCAGTTATCGGCTTATCCCCTGGAGTGATGCCTTTTTCAAGTAGATTTGCAGTCTCCCGCAGGGTCAACTTAGACCCTTCTATCCGCTGGGTATCGTAGGTGAACCTGATGGCGAAGGTTTCTATTTCCTTCACCTTGGATGAGCGGGGCATTCTTCGCAGTTCCCTGGAAAAACCCTCCTTTATCTTGTTCAAAAGTGGATGCCACTTTTCCTCGTATATCTTCCTGAGAAAACTCCTCTTGAGTTCCTCAATGTTCTCTGGGTTTTCTAATAAAATCAAAATGTAGGGGTAATTTTTTCCGCAACACCCAGGATCCACTTATCCAAGAAGATTCCTCAAATTAAACGAGTTCCGCATAGCTCCCATCGGGATCTATATAACCTGATACTTGCCCCTGCCCAAGAACTTAATAATGCCACGGTCCCTCAATATCTGTAACTGCTGCCGAATTTTTGGGCGGATATGCTTGTTTCGAGGGTGAAGTTTTGCTAATTGGTCCTCAAATTCGTACATGTCCGAAAGCGTGAAGGTTTCTTGGTCAAGTTTTCTAACGTATGTGAGGACATCAGCTAGCCAGCCACGGGAGTAAAGGGTCTGCTCACGTAAAAACAAAAATCGACTCCACGCATTTCTCACAGCATCTTTTGGTACTTCATATCCATCTTTTACAATAGGAATCCGAGCATCCAGAGGTAAATTCCCCAAAAGGATGTTAGAACCCACCCAACCGCTTCTTCTTGCGTTCGCGCTCAGGGGTTTTCGCTTCTCAATTATCGCTGGCGTCATGAAGTGTTTCGGTACCAAGAAAAGATTCTGAACTTTAAACTCCCTTGGGTCGTAATGAAGAAAGAGGTAATTCGGATTTCTTCTCTCGCGTATGGCTTTGATCTTTGGTTCATATGCCGAATTTGCTACGCTGTATCCAAATGGACGACTTTGGCTTTTCAGCTGGTAGTGTTCATCACAATTAGAACAACTAAAATCGATAACTCGTTTTCCAGTGGGCGCGGGGTTCAAGTTATCAGAAGGACAGGAAGGGCAGTATAAATTTTCTTCTGCCCAAGTCTCAGTCATAACCCGGGCTTTTTGGGATAAGCTCTTATAACCGGTTGCTACTTCGGGCCTTAGTTCTAGGTTCATATCTGTAAAAATGAGTTCACTATAAATATGATCTAAATCTTTCGGTTTTACTTCTAGTTGCAACTTATTTGCGAAATCAAATAATAATCTTTAAATACTTAATACTAGATCGATCTGACCTCATTTTCCAAAAAAACCACTGAGAAGAGATCAGATTGTCATTATCAGAGGATTTAGATCATAAATCTGGTAAAAACTTTTTTAAAATGCGTTATATCCTATATAAGGATTATCTAAAATTTCTTGAAACGCATGACCATGTTATCATAGAGAATGTTAAGGTTGGTCTTCCAAAAAAGCATAAAATCAATAAGTTCTCTCCGCCGCCAGATTATA
>Ga0256830_1000719_pt1 | contig 24807 bp, 26 predicted proteins | sample 128326metaG_FD_190537 | JGI IMG/M metagenome (GOLD analysis project Ga0256830, IMG submission 190537) | Hydrothermal vent microbial communities from Lau Basin, Pacific Ocean - 128-326 | ecosystem: Environmental > Aquatic > Marine > Hydrothermal vents | place: Pacific Ocean: Lau Basin | collected... | reverse complement strand
CGAGAATTGCATGACGTAGCCTCGGCCGCCTTCAAAGCAACAACAACAAAAGAAGCACTCGACCTATGGAAAAAGGAGAGTCACTAATGGCCGCGCATCAGATGGTAACCCCGTGGGTGGAGGTTGAACGCAACGCCCAACGGCATCTGCATTCATCGGTCAATTATTTTCCAACACCAACGAAGGGAGGCGATACCACAGGCAAAACTAGGGTTTTGGTCGAAGACCTCATTAGCAACTGCGGCTCCGGTTCGCGGTGTGATGCTACGTATGCCACTCTCAGAGAATATATTCGTCTCCAACCTTGCTCCGGAGGTTGGGCCACGTTATCTATTGTTTTTGAGAAAGAAACAAAGGCGCCTCCACCTCCCACCATCGGCGAAAAACTTGATCGAATCAGGGATGCCTTTGGTCTGAGCATGTCTGCCCTGGCAGATGTCCTTCAAGCATCACGCGCCAGCGTGTATAACTGGTATGAAACGGCGCCACGTAGCGAACATATCCTCCAGCGCATCGAAACCCTGCTTGGAATAGCGCAGAACTGGCAGGAAATGAATCCATACCACTATCCGCCCGGCAAGCTGATGAAACAAAAGCTGGGCGACGGCCCCAGCATGCTGGAACACCTTGGCCGAGAAGAACTTGACATAGAGGAAATCCAGAAAGGGCTGGAGGGCCTTCTGGCGTTAATGAGAAAACAGCGTGAACGGATGGACCGCGCCATGGCCCGTTCCACCAACGCACCCACGGACAGCGAGAGCCACAAAGAACTGCTGGAACGTATTACAGGCTCCGTCACGGCGGACAAGTGATAGAGTGGGCGCTGCATGGACGACAGAGAGCGCCTTATCGAGTTGGGATGGCGACAGGGAGTTCTTCTCAAGCCAGAGGATGGCCGGCTCACAGAAAACGCACATTACGATATTACTGAGGGTGATCTCCTTCTGATCGTCAGCCAAACCTGCGATCTCGTGCAGGGCTCATTCGACGCTGAGCCGTATTTTGAAACGCTTTGTATCCATCCGTTGGAAAGAGAACCGAATGGTGCCTATCTCCATGGCAAGAATAGCCGCCACCTGGAATTCAGCATTGACCTGGAGGGGAACGGAGTCCGCCACTGGTATGCTCTACCCTACGAGCGCCATATCAACAATAGAAGGATCCTCCTTGAGGGACAAGCCCCCGGAGCGCCGTTGAATCCTCAAGACCTGAAAGTGATTCTAACTTGGCTATCTCGGCGCTACACCCGAACCGCATTTCCAGAAGAATTCGTGAAGCGCTGTAAGACGCGGGAAAAGCAACTTTCGAAAAATTTCTCACGCTTGAACCCTTTGGTATCCGATGTGTATATTCGCCTTGGATCATTCGAAGAGCTAGAAGAAGACCGTGACTACATCATCGATGTCATGCTCCTAATGAAAGCGGCGGATTTTGATGACAACGAAAAACGCTCTCGCTGCGAGCAGGTCAAGAAATCTCTTGAGGATCAGATCAACAATTGCCCTGGGGTGGTAGTCGATTCAATTTCTATCGAGTCCAGCGCTGATCTAACCATAGAGGAACTGAATGGATATCGGTTATGGGATTACAGCTATCTCAGCTTTCGTGATCCCGATAGCGCTGCTACGCCGGTAGAGATCTGACCGGCCTAACAGCCTGTCGGACTGGCCCTAAGGAATCATAGAGACAGCATGCAGCTCAATATTCCGCCCTCCGAGGGCGGGCAAGTCTCCTGAGTTGCTGATTGGGGCGTTCTTCCTTCGGCCCTGGATGAACCTTGGGCCAACACTGGCTCTAACGTGGGGCAATGGGCGGCTGAAGCCGGTATTCAGGCCGCCTGCACATCCGATGAAGGCGTCTGCAGTTGTAGGCCAGACACACCAGCCCCCATTCGCCCTCGACCTTCTTCAGGCCGCGCAACAGAAATCGCCGGAAGCCCATCACCTCCTTGATGATGCCAAACACCGGTTCCACAGTTTGCTGCCTCAGGCGGTACTTCTTGCGGCCCCTTTCTGTCCCGATGCGCTGTTGCATCCGTTTGATCTACGGTTGTGAGTGGACCGGCGGATCCTTGGGCGCTTTGGGGGGACGAAAGTCGTACTGACGCGCCTCGCCACGACCCGTGGCCACCAACACTTCGAGCGATTCTCGCTCCAACTGGTCTACCTCGGCGCCATTGGCGTAGCCACTGTCGGCCAACACGCCACTGACCCGGCCCAACTCGCCAGGCACGCTGGCCACATTGGCACATAGCTCATTACGGTCGCTGGCCGATTGGCTGATTCGGTTACCCACCACCAGTTGGCTGCCATCAGTGCTCACCGCCGCCTGGGCGTTGTAGCTCTGGCGGTACTCACTGCCCTTGTTCTTGCGCATCAGCGCCGAGTCCGGGTCGGTGAGATTGCTCTGCTTGTCCGGCGGCGGCGTGTCATCCGGGGGCTTGGGTTTCTTTCCCTTGGCCTTCCCCTGACGCCGGTCACGGGCCTGAACCTTGCGTTCGTAGTCGGCCTGTTCACGCTCAGCTTTTGCCTTCGCCTCCTTCTCCAGCCGCTCACGGGCTCGCGCCAGCTCGCCCTTGAGCTGCTCGATCAACTGCCCGGCCCGGTCATAGCGCACATTACGGTGCTTGCTCGCGTTGGCATCGATCTTGGTCCCATCCACGCTGATCGCGCCCACCTTCAACAGCTTCAACTCCCGGGCCAGCAGCAGCAGCACCTGAAGGAAGCTGGCACTGACCGCTTCAAAGTTCTCCCGTCGGAACTTGCAGATGGTGTCATGATCGGGATGGGTATCAGCACATAGATAGCGCACCGCAATATCCCGGTAGGTGGCCGCTTCGATGCGCCGGGAACCGAATACGCCGTTGGCGTAGCAGTAAATCAGCAGTGCCAACATCATCCGTGGGTGGTACTGCCTGGAGCCACCACCGTGGGTGTTCACCTTGAAGCGGTGCATCGGTACCTGTTCCACCGCTTCGAGTACAAAGTGCACCATGTCATCAGCCGGAACCCACTCGCGCAGGTCGACTGGCAACAGAACAGGTTGTTCGGATCAGCTTGGATAAAATCGTTCATCCCATGATTTTACCAACTCTCGCGAGCCCAGTCCGACAGGCTGCTAGTTTTTTCTGCCCACGGCGAAGGGCCGTTCTCGCCCGGTTTGAGCTTTGTTCTGACTTGCATGGCATGACAACCTCCCTGTTGTATGCGGTGGGTATACGAGTTTAGCGCGCCAGGTAGTCCAGCGCGATACCGGCGAACACGGCGGCGCCCAGCCAGTTGTTGTTGAGGAAGGCCTGGAAGCAGCGCTTCGGTTCCCTGTGGCGGATGAGGTATTGCTGGTAGAGCGACAGGCCCGCGGCCAGCAGCAGGCCCAGGTAGTAGTAGCCCTGCATGCCCGCTTCCTGGCCGGCCAGCGCCAGCGTGCCCATGAGCAGCACCTGCAGCACGGCGAGGATGGCGCGGTCGGATTCGCCGAACAGGATGGCGGTGGATTTGACGCCGATCTTCAGATCGTCTTCGCGGTCGACCATGCCGTACATGGTGTCGTAGACCGTGGCCCACAGCACAGTGGCAACGAACAGCAGCCAGGCCACTTTCGGCACGGCGCCGGTCTGGGCGGCGAAGGCCATGGGCACGGCCCAGCCGAAGGCGGCGCCCAGGTAGACCTGCGGCAGGTGGGTGTAGCGTTTCATGAAGGGGTAGCTGGCGGCCAGTGCCGCGCCGGCCAGCGACATCAGGATGGTCAGGCGGTTCATCAGCAGCACCAGCGCGAAGGCGCCGAGGCACAGCATGGCGAAGAGCATGAGGGCTTCCCCGGGGCTGACGCGGCCGGCGGCGATGGGGCGGTCGCGGGTGCGCGCCACGTGGGGGTCGAAGCCGCGGTCGGCGTAGTCGTTGATGACGCAGCCAGCCGAGCGCATCAGCACCACGCCCAGCACGAACACGGTCAGCACCCGCGGGTCGGGGTGTCCTTCGCCGGCGATCCACAGTGCCCACAGGGTCGGCCACAGCAGCAGGAAGATGCCGATGGGCCGGTGCAGGCGCATCAGCAGGGCGTACTGGACGAGTCGGTCCTTGAGTCGGCTTGGCGGCATGACGGGAGATTGTACAGGCAGCGCCCGTCGCGGTTCAGCCCTGCCCGGAGATGCCCGGCAGAAATACCTCGCTGACCAGCAGCGGCTTGCCGCCGACGCGGAACACCGAGCGCCGCCCCCAGATGCAGGCCGGGCGGCCGCGCAGGCCGGAGACGGCGGTGTCGTACATCTGTTCGTTGCGGCGGATGCAGGCCAGCTCCACCGGGCCGCGCCGCATGCGGGGGTCGGCGAACAGGAAGGCGCCCAGCGGGCGTTCGCCCAGGTGCGCCAGGCGGCGCTGCGGCCCGCGCAGGGTGTTGGCCGGGATGATGGTGCGCGCGAACACCCAGGGCCGGCCGTCGCACAGCAGCTGCACTTCCCGCACCAGTGCCCGTTCGCCGGCGCGCATGCCGAGTGCGCGCTGCTCGTCCAGCCGCGGCGTCGCCCAGCCCTGCCCCAGCACCCGCACCCGGAAGCAGCCGGGGCAGGCCTGGCGGATGCGTGCGGTCAGCGAATCCGTGTCCAGCAGCCAGCTCGCCAGCGGTGCGGGGATGCGGGTTCTCGGCCAGCGGCGTTGGGGGCGCCAGCGCGGCGGCGGCTGGCGGTGGTTGGCGTTCGGCACGTGTTGGTTTCCAGACGGGGTCCGACGAAGACGGCGATTATACACGCAACGCGCGCCCCGCCCGTGCCCGGGAACCAGCACACAGTGCGGGCGCGACGGCAGTCACGGCTGTGACAACCGGCCGCCGGCCCCCGCTGCCGATGTGACCGGGGTCACGGCCGCCGCCAGGCGGCGGGCGCAGACTGGCCGCTCGCTTCATGGCTGACAAACCCGGAGGTCGACGGTGAACAGACAGGCTCACGCAGACACTCTTTCGGCACCGCGCCGGGCACGGCTGCGCGATCGACTGATGGGGCGGGCGGCGCGCCTGGGTGAACGCGCGCCACTGCTCCGCACCCTGTGGCTGACAGCGCTGGCCGCGGCCGCCGACGGCGTGCTGCTGGCGATTCCCCTGTTCGCACTGCTGAACTCGGCCGGCTTCGTGTGGATGCTGTCGACGGCCTCGTCGCCGGCCGGCTGGCTGCTGGCGGAACTGTCCGGCGTACAGGCGGTGCTGGGCCTGCTGGCCAGCGCCGACCTGCTGCTGACGCGCCCGCCGCTGCCGCAGGGAGTCGAACTGCGGCGCGCGCAGGCACCGGCGTTGTTCGGGCTCATCGACCGCCGCACCGCCCAGTACCGGCTGGCGCCGGTCGACCGCGTGCTGCTGACCACCGACAGCGATATCCGCTGGATCGCCACCCCGCGGCGCATCCTGCCCGGCACCCACCGCCACACCCTGTGCGTCGGTCTGCCGCTGCTGTTCTTCCTCTCCCACAAGCAGTTCCGCGCCCGGCTGCACAGTACGCTGGGCCAGTGGTACGCCTACCGCAACCCGCTGGACACCTACATACGCCGGCGCGCGGCCGACTGGGTGCAGTTCGCGGCCATGTACGGCGAGCGCCGCCTGCCCGCGGCCTGGCTGCTGCGCCGGCCGGTGACGGCGTTCGCACGTCTGTTCGCGCGCCACAGCGCGGAGCTGTGCCGCAACCTCGACTTGGTGCGCGACGACTGCGCGCGCGAGGTGCTGGACGATGAACAGTTGCTGGCGCTGATCGCCGCCGAGACGGTGTGCGCCGGCTACCTCGACAACAGGTTCTGGCCCATGATCCGCGCTGCCGCCGAACGCACGCCCGATCCGGTGCTGAAACCGTTTTCCAACTTCGCCGTGTTCCTCGACCGCCTGCTGTGCCGCGAGGATGCCGCCCGCTGGCTACTGCAGGCGCTGGCGCAATCAGCCTCCGAAGCCCAGGCGCACTGCGGCCTGCGCCACCGCATCGGCGTGCTGGGCTACAGCCAGCTGAGCTGGTCGGGCATGCCCGGCAAGCCGGCCTTTCATGCCCTGTTCGACGACCGGGCCACGGGCGTGACGCGCGCGCTGGACGGCTTCTGGCAGAACCAGGTGCGCGGGGAATGGGCCGGGCGATACCGGCAGTTCCAAGCCGACAAGACACGCTTCCGGCAGTTGCACGAACAGGCCGCGCGCCAGGTGCTGAGCGGCAGGCGTGCACGTGACTATGTGCGGCTGGCCGAACGGTTCCTGGCGCAGGACGAAGCGGTCGCCGTCCTGCGCCGTCTGTTCATCAACAACCAGGGCGATGCGGCGCTGTGCTTCGAGTGCGGCCGCCGGTTGCTGGCCGCCGGTGACGAGCAGGGTGTGGCAGCGCTGGAAACGGCCATGCAGATCAACCAGGCCTACGCCAATGAAGGAGCAGCGCTGATCAGCGAGTTCGAGCGGCAGTACCGCAACGGTGCGGCTGTACGGAAGCTGTATGCGGTGAGTGGCGGAGCAGCTTGATCGGGCGGCCCGGGACAATCGGTAGTGCGGTGGGGCGTGGTTTCTCTTGAACGGGACGTACCAGGACACGGTGGTTCTGTTAAGAGGTGGCCGCCGGACCGTTATGGCGGGGTGCGCTTTGCTTACCCCGCCCTACACGTTATTCACGGCGCTTCTTTGCGTAGGGTGGCGGTGAGCGCAGCGAACCCCACCAGACCAAACCCTACACCTGTCCGTAGCGTGCCGTGTGGCCGAGCCAGCGGCGGATCAGGGGTGCCACGTGGTCCGGGTAGCGTTGTACAAGCAGGGTGGCTGCCTGCTCCACGCGTTCAAGCAGCGCCTGGTCGCGCAGCAGGTCGGCGATGTGGAACTGCATCTCGCCGGTCTGGCGCGTGCCCAGCACTTCGCCGGGGCCGCGCAGTTCCAGGTCGCGGCGCGCGATCTCGAAGCCGTCGTTGCTGTCGCGCAGCGCCGCCAGGCGTTCGCGCGCCACCCTGCCCAGCGGCCCGTGGTACATGAGCACGCAGCTGCTGCGGCCGCTGCCGCGCCCCACCCGGCCGCGCAGCTGGTGCAGCTGCGCCAGGCCCAGGCGTTCGGCGTTTTCGATGATCATCAGGGTGGCGTTGGGCACGTCCACACCCACCTCGATGACGGTGGTGGCCACCAGCAGGTCGATGTCGCCGTGCTTGAAGGCCGCCATGCGGTCGGCCTTGTCGGCCGGCTTGAGGCGGCCGTGCACCAGCCCCACGCGCAGGCCGGGCAGGCATTCGGCCAGCAGCGCCGCCGTGTGCTCGGCGGCCTGGCACTGCAGGCTTTCGGATTCCTCGATGAGGGTGCACACCCAGTAGGCCTGGCGGCCCTCGCTGCACGCCTGGCGCACGCGCTGGATGACTTCGTCGCGGCGGCTGTCGGGCAGCGCCACGGTCTGCACCGGCGTGCGGCCGGGTGGCAGTTCGTCGATGACCGAGGTGTCGAGATCGGCGTACATGGCCATGGCCAGGGTGCGCGGGATGGGCGTGGCGGTCATGATGAGCTGGTGCGGGTGGCTGTCGCCGGCGGCGCCCTTGTCGCGCAGCGCCAGCCGCTGGTGGACACCGAAGCGGTGCTGCTCGTCGATCACCACCAGGCCCAGGCGGTCGAACAGCACCTCGTCCTGAAACAGGGCGTGGGTGCCGACCACCACCGGCGTGTCGCCGGCGGCCAGCGCGTCGAGCTGACGCTGGCGCGCCCGGCCCTTGAGCCGGCCGGACAGCCAGCCGGTGTCGATGCCGAGCGGTTCGAACCAGGCGCGGAAACTGGCCAGGTGCTGTTCCGCCAGCAGTTCGGTGGGTGCCATCACCGCCACCTGGCAGCCGGCCGCCACCGCCTGCAGCACGGCGGCGGCGGCCACCACCGTCTTGCCGGAACCGACGTCGCCCTGAACCAGCCGCATCATGGGGTGCGGGCGCGCCAGGTCGGCGCTGATGTCGGCCACCACCCGGTGCTGCGCGCCCGTCAGCTCGAACGGCAGCGAGGTCAGGAAGCGCTGCACCAGTTCGCTGCCCGGCGGCAGCGCCGGCGCGCGGTACAGGCGTGCGCGCTGGCGCACCTGGCGCAGGCTCAGGTGATGCGCCAGCAGTTCCTCGAAGGCCAGCCGCTGCTGGGCCGGGTGGCGGCCTTCTTCCAGCGCCTCCAGTTCCACGCCGGGCGGCGGCCGGTGCACGTAGCGCAGCGCCGCGTGCAGGTCGGTCATGTGCAGCTGCTTGAGCAGTTCAGCCGGCAGCCAGTCCGGCAGCAGGCCGCTGCCCAGGCGTTGTAGCGCCTGGTCGGTGAGCTTGCGCAGGGTGAGCTGATGCACGCCCTCGGTGGTGGGATAGACCGGTGTCAGCCTGTCTTCGGTGCCGCTGTCGCCGCCGCCGTTCAGGCGCTGGTACTCGGGATGCACCATCTCCAGGGTGGCGGGACCGCTGCGCGCCTCGCCGAAGAAGCGGAAGCGCGCGCCGCGCGCGAAGCCCTGCTGCTGGGCGGCACTGAAATGAAACAGCCGGATGGTGAGGCTGCCGGTGCCGTCGCTGACCCGCACCAGCAGGCTGCGGCGGCGCCCGTAGCGGATCTCGGCCAGGTCGACGTCGGCCTCGACCACGGCGCGGTCGCCGGGCCGCAGGGCGCCGATGGGGGTGATGCGGGTGCGGTCCTCGTAGCGCCGCGGCAGGTGGAACAGCAGGTCCTGCACGGTCTCGATGCCCAGCGCCGCCAGGCGCTGCACCGAGCGCGGGCCGACGCCGCGCAGCACGCTGACCGGCAGGGTGTCCAGCCCCTGTTCAGTGGCACTCGCCTGCGGCACGGGTTCGCTCACTGTCCCTGTGGCAACCCTGTCAGTCGCCCAGCACCAGGATGGCGTCCATCTCCACCTCCGCGCCCTTGGGCAGCGCCGCCACGCCGACCGCGGCGCGCGCCGGATAGGGCTGCTGGAAGTACTCGGCCATCACCTGGTTGACCAGCGGGAAGTGGCCCAGGTCGGTGAGGAAGATGTTGAGCTTGGCGATGTCGGCCAGCGAACCGCCGGCGGCCTCGGCCACGGCGGACAGGTTGTCGAACACGCGCCGCACCTGCGCCTCCATGTCGCCGTCGATCAGTTCCATGGTGTCGGGCACCAGCGGGATCTGGCCCGACAGGTAGACGGTGTTGCCGGTGCGCACCGCCTGCGAATAGGTTCCGATGGCCTGCGGGGCCTTGTCGGTGTGAACGGTCTCTCTTGGCATGGTGGTTCCTTCTTTACAGGGCTTCGTTATCTAACCGCCAAGGAGCCAAGAACGCCAATATTATTTTCAAAAAGCTTTTCTTGGCGCCTTGGCGGTTTAAAAACACCGGATCAGATACCCCTAATGCTTCACCCGGCTGACGCGCATCACCGAGGGCAGTTTGCGGATGCAGCGCATGACGCGCGCCAGGTGGCGGCGGTCCTTGACCGTGACGGTGAAATGCAGCGAGGTATCCAGGCCGTCGCGTTCCTCGATGTTGACGTTCTCTATATTGGAGCCGGTCTCGGAAATGCTGGCGGCGATGGTGGCCAGCACGCCGCGCTGGTTGGCGACGTCGACGCGGATCTCGGCCGGGAACTCGCTGTCGATGTTGTCCTGCCAGTCGACGTCGATCCACTTGTCGGGGCGGCTGCGCAGCTCGCCCAGGTTCTTGCACACTTCGCGGTGAATGACGAGACCGCGGCCGGCGCTGATGAAGCCGACGATGGGGTCGCCGGGGATGGGCCAGCAGCAGCGCGCGAAGTGCACCACCAGGCCCTCGGTGCCGCGGATGGCCAGCGGCTGCGTCTCGCCGGTCTGTTCCGGTGCCGCGCTCCCCTCGCTCGGCACCAGGCGCCGCGCCACCAGCATGGCCATGCGGTTGCCGAGACCGATGTCGGCGAACAGGGATTCCTCGGTCTCGAAGCCGCAGTCGTGCAGCACGGCCTTCATCTGTTTCGGCTTGATGTCGTCGAGCGCACAGCCCAGCTCGCGCAGGGCCTTGTCGAGCATGCGGCGTCCAAGGTCGATGGCCTCGTCCTGCCGAAGGTTCTTCAGGTAGTGGCGGATGTTGGAGCGCGCCTTGGCGGTGGTGACGAAGTTGAGCCAGGCCGGGTTGGGGTGGGCGCCGGTGGCAGTGATAATCTCCACGGTCTGGCCGTTCAGCAACGGCGTGCGCAGCGGCGCCAGGCGGCGGTTGATCTTGGCCGCGATGCAGGTGTTGCCCACGTCGGTGTGCACGGCGTAGGCGAAATCCACGGCGGTGGCACCGCGCGGCAGCTCCATGATCTCGCCGGCCGGCGTGAACACGTAGACCTCGTCCGGGAACAGGTCGATCTTGACGTTCTCCAGGAACTCCAGCGAGTCGCCGGCGTTGCGCTGCATCTCCAGCAGTTCGCGCAGCCATTCGCGGGCGCGCGCCTGGGCGTTGTTGCCGGAACCGTCGCCGGACTTGTACAGCCAGTGGGCGGCGATGCCGGACTCGGCCACCCGGTCCATGTCCTCGGTGCGTATCTGCACTTCGATGGGCACCCCGTAGGGGCCGAACAGCACGGTATGCAGCGACTGGTAGCCATTCGACTTGGGAATGGCGATGTAGTCCTTGAACTTGCCCGGCACCGGCTTGTAGAGGTTGTGCATCAGGCCCAGCACGCGGTAGCAGGTGTCCACCTCCTCGACGATGATGCGGAAGGCGTAGACGTCGAACACGTCATGGAAGGAACCGGCGCGGCCGCGGATTTTCTTGTACAGGCTGTAGAGGTGTTTCTCGCGGCTCAGCAACCGACAGTTGAGGCCTTCCTGCATCAGGCGCTGGCCGATGGCGGTCTCGATCTTGTTGAGGATTTCCTTGCGGTTGCCGCGCGCGCGCCGCACCGCCTCGGACAGCACCCGGTAGCGCATCGGGTAGTGGGCGGCAAACCCCAGCTCTTCCAGTTCCAGGCGCACCTGGTTCATGCCCAGGCGCGCGGCGATGGGGGCGTAGATCTCCAGCGTCTCGCGGGCGATGCGGCGGCGCTTGTCGGGGCGCATGACGCCCAGGGTGCGCATGTTGTGCAGGCGGTCGGCCAGCTTGACCAGGATGACACGCAGGTCGCGCACCATGGCCAGCATCATCTTGCGGAAGTTCTCGGCCTGGGCCTCGGCCTGGCTCTCGAACTTGATCTGGGTGAGCTTGCTGACGCCGTCCACCAGTTCGGCGATCTCCTCGCCGAACTCGGCCTCGATCTTTTCCTTGGGAATCTCCGTGTCTTCGAGGACGTCGTGCAGGATGGCGGCGATGATGCTCTGGTAGTCCATGTGCATCTCCGCCAGGATGCGCGCCACTTCCACCGGGTGATAGATGTAAGGTTCGCCGGACAGGCGGTGCTGGCCCTCGTGCGCCTCGGCGCCGAACAGGTAGGCGCGGTACACCTCCCTGACCTGCTCCTCGGGCAGGTAGGTCTCCAGCAGGTCGCACAGATCGCTGATCAGGAAGCGCGGCTCCTGCTCCTCACCAATGGTTGCGGGTACCCCCATAGACGACGTGGTTTTAAGTTGCCCTATCCGATCAGGAATCATAGGCCAAATACCGGCGGGGGGACAGCGGAGGGAGTGGAATAGTAACCACGAAGGCGCGCAAAGACGCACGAAGAAAAAACCTTTATTACGCGAAGGAACGCAAAGGGATTTTTTTCATGTCCCGCCGCACCGTTCCCGCCGACAACGAACGGCGCATGGCGAAGCGTAGGGTGGCGGTGAGCGCAGCGAACCCCACCATACCCGTTCGGCGGCCATGCCCCGGGAGGCCACGAACGCATCCATATCCACCGGTCGAACGAAGCGTCTCCGGAATACACCACCGCCGCTGAACGGTGGGGTTCGCTGCGCTCACCGCCACCCTACGCCTGTTTGCCACGCCTTCGTGGTTTAACACCCCCCCAGGACACAAAAAAGCCGCCAAAAGGCGGCTTCTGGCAACCGGAGGTGGGCCGGATCAGCTTTCAGGGCCACCTTCGGCGGACGGGGTGCCGGTATCCATGCCCGCCGCCAGGTGGGCGCGGATCTCGGCGGCCAGTTCGTCCTCGACCTCGGCGGCCGTCGGTTCTTCCTTCGGTTTCTCGTCCTCGTCGAGGATGGCCGGGGTGATGTAGTTCTCGGCGATCTCGCGCAGCGCCACCACGGTCGGCTTGTCGTTCTCCCAGTCGACGTAGGGCTCCACGCCGCGCGCCAGCTGGCGGGCACGCTTGGTCGCCACCAGCACCAGCTGGAAGCGGTTATCCACTTTGTCGAGACAATCTTCTACCGTGATACGAGCCATGTGAATCTGCCGTGCTGTGAAGGTTCGGGCGCGAAAGTGTACCCGATTCAGGCGTCTGCCGCCAGCAGGGCGCGCAGCTGGCCGGCATGGCGGGCGGCCTGGCGTTGGAGGCGCAGGCGGTTGGCGTGGAACACCGCCTGCAGGTCGGCCAGCGCCACCTCGAAGTCGTCGTTGAACACCAGGTAGTCGTACTCGTCGTAGTGGACCATCTCGCTGACGGCGTCGCGCATGCGCCGCTCGATGACCTCCTGCGGGTCCTGGCCGCGGCCGGTCAGGCGCTCGCGCAGCGCCTCGCGGCTGGGCGGCAGGATGAAGACGCCGACCGCATCCGGGAACTGCTTGCGCACCTGGCGCGCGCCCTGCCAGTCGATCTCCAGAATGACGTCGTCGCCGGCGTCGAGCTGCGCCTGCACGGCGCTGCGGCTGGTGCCGTAGAAGTTGTCGAACACCTGCGCGTGCTCCAGGAAGTCGCCCGCCTCGACCAGGCGCTCGAATTCCGCCTTGTCGACGAAGTGATAGTCCACCCCGTCCTGTTCGCCGGGCCGCATGGCGCGCGTGGTATGCGACACCGACACGCAGATGCCGTCCATGCGCTCCAGCAGCGCCTTGACCAGACTGGTCTTGCCGGCGCCGGAGGGCGCGGAAACTATATACAGGGTACCTGCTGCCTGTCCGTTCATCGATTGTTGCCTTTTGTTTTCATGGTACGGTGGGGTTCGCTTCGCTCACCGCCACCCTACGGCGACTTCGTTTGCAGGGTGGGGTAAGCGAAGCGAACCCCACCAATAAATGCTTCCCTTCGCGTCCTTTGCGGTTAATAAAGGTTTTTCCTTTGTGCGCCTTCGTGCGCCTTGGTGGTTACAAAACCCTCCCTGAACCCCTACTCCACGTTCTGCACCTGCTCCCGCATCTGCTCGATCAGCACCTTCAACTCCACCGCCGCGGCGGTGGTGTCCTGGTCGGCCGACTTGGAGGCCAGGGTGTTGGCCTCGCGGTTGAGTTCCTGCATGAGGAAATCCAGCCGCCGGCCCACCGGTTCGTCGCGCTCCAGCACGCGGCGCACTTCGGCGACGTGGCCTTCGAGCCGGTCCAGCTCTTCGTCCACATCCATTTTCTGCGCCAGGTAGACCAGTTCCTGTTCCAGCCGGTTGCTGTCGGCCGGCGCCGACAGCTCGGCCAGCCGCGCTTCCAGCTTGTCGCGGATGCGCCCGCGCACCTCCGGCAGGCGCGCGCGCACGCGGGCGACCTGTTCGGCGATGCCCTCGCAGCGGGTCAGCAGCAGGTCACGGATCTTGGCGCCCTCGCGCTCGCGGGTCTCCACCAGTTCACCCAGGGCCTGGTCCAGCAGTGCCAGCGCCTGGTTCTGGATGGAAGCGGTGTCGATCTCCGGCTCGCGCACCACGCCCGGCCAGCGCAGCAGTTCCATGACGCCGGGCGAGCTGGCCTCGGCCGAGCGTTTCTCCACTTCGCGGCAGGCGTGCAGCAGGGCGCTCAGGCGGTCCTGGTCGATCAGCATCTCGCCGCCCTCGGCGCTGCCCTGCCGCCAGCGCAGCACGACCTCCAGCTTGCCGCGTCCAAGCCGCATGGAGGCCCGTTCGCGCACCGCCTGCTCCAGGCCGCGCAGTTCCTCGGGCAGGCGCAGGGCGATGTCCAGGTAGCGGTGGTTGACCGAGCGCAGCTCCCAGGTCAGCTCGGCACCTGCAGCCTCGCCGCCGACGCGGGCGAAGGCAGTCATGCTTCGAATCATCTCAAGACACTCCACGTTTTGGCCGATGACAGGGCATCGCGACAAGCTATTCTTATTTACGCACTCTTTTACAGGACGTAAGCCGGCCCGGCAGGTGCCACACCCTGCCACGGGCTGACAGTCTAGAGGATCATGCGCAAAAAGCTAGCCAGCCTCAAACCCGGCACCGTGCTGGATCACTACGAGCTGCGCAAGGTACTTGGAGGCGGTGGCTTCAGTGTCGTCTACCTGGCCCGTGAGCGCGACAGTCACGAGCCGGTGGTGATCAAGGAGTACATGCCCAGCAGGCTGGCACGGCGCAAGCGCAACGGCGTAGTCACAGCGCGCAACCCGGACTTCAGTGACCGCCTGAGCCGCGGCCGCAAGCTGTTCTTCCAGGAGGCCAGCACCCTGGCCACCCTCAAGCACCCCAACATCGTCAATGTGGTCAACTTCTTCCAGGCCAACGGCACCGTCTACATGGTGATGGAATACCAGGCCGGCGAAAACCTGCAGCACTACCTGGAGGGCCGCCGCGGCGGCCTCAGCGAGAAGTTCCTGCGCACCGTATTCCCGCCGCTGCTGAACGGCCTCGAGTTGATCCACGACAACGACCTGCTGCATCTGGACATCAAGCCCGGCAACATCCATATCTGCCGCGGCGGCCGGCCGCTGCTGCTGGACTTCGGCGCCGTGCACGGCTTCCCGCAGAGCCGCCAGGAGCAGCCGGGGCAGGTCATCAGCCCGGGCTTCTCGCCGGTCGAACAGTACGACAGCAAGGGTTATGTCGGCCCGTGGACCGACCTGTACGCCATTGGCGCCACCATGCGCGCCTGCATCGAGGGACGGCCGCCGCCCAACGCCACCGAGCGCCAGAAGAAGGACCCGCTGCGCCCCGCCCACCAGGTATTCCGCAGGCGCTACTCCGACAGCCTGCTGCGCGCCATCGACTGGGCCATGGAAGTCGACCCCCTGCTGCGGCCGCAGACGGTGTCCGAATTCCGTGCCGCCCTGGTCAGGGAATCACTGCCGGAACCCGAAGGGGCGGTATCGGCGCTGGGCCGCCTGGCCAATACGCTGCTGGGGAGGAATTCGTCGTGAAGACGGTCGCGGCCTGCACCAACCGCCTCGGCAACCGCGCCAACAACGAGGACCGCTGTCTGCTGATCGAGAAGCCCGGCCGCGTGCTGCTGGCGGTGGCCGACGGCATGGGCGGCCACGCCAGGGGCGAGCTGGCGGCGCAGACCGCCGTCGACAGCTTCACCTGGCAGTTCGAACAGCAGCGTACCGCCATCAACGATCCCTCGGTGTTCCTGCAGATGATGCTGGAGAACGCCCATTTCGAGGTGGTGCAGACCGGCCGCAGGCAGCAGCCGCCGGTGCAGCCGCGTACCACCTGCGTGGCCTGCCTGGTGCAGGGCAACCACGCCTGGTGGGCACACCTGGGGGACAGCCGCCTGTACCTGCTGCGCGACGGCAGGCTGATCACCCGCACCCGCGACCACACGCCGGTCGAGGACATGATGCAGTCTGGCCTCATCAGCGAGGAGGAGATTGCCAGCCACCCGCTGCGCAACAGCGTGAGCCGCTGTCTGGGCGGCGCCGTCGCGCCGCAGCCGGTGACGTTCGCCGACGCGCCGCTCGAGCCCGGCGATGTGCTGCTGCTGTGTTCCGACGGCCTGTGGTCGGCGCTGCCGGAGCAGGACATCCTGGCCCTGACCTCGGCGGACGACCTCGGCGCCGCCATCGAAGGGCTGGCGGAAAAGGCGGAAAAGAACAGCTACCCGCACAGCGACAACATCAGCGCGGTGGCCCTGCGCTGGATCGTCCCCGGCTCCAGCTGCAGCGAACCGGCCACGGACGACCGGGCCGACGACAGGGCAGCGGCGGATAAACCGGCCAGGGACAAAGACCCCCTGGAAAAGGCCATCGAGGACATCCACCGCGCCATCCTGGAATACGCCTCGGAAATGAAAAAGTAGGTCGGCTATAATCGCGGCCGGCTTTCACTGTTCGAGGACCCCCCATGCGACCCAGCAACCGCGCAGCGGACGAGATGCGCCACGTCCGGCTCACCCGCAACTACACCATGCACGCCGAAGGCTCGGTGCTGGTCGAGTTCGGCAATACAAAGGTACTGTGCAATGCCAGCGTCGAGGAGCGGGTGCCGGGTTTCCTGCGCGGACACGAACAGGGTTGGGTGACGGCCGAGTACGGCATGCTGCCCCGCTCCACCAGCGAACGCATGGGCCGCGAGGCGGCACGCGGCCGGCAGGGCGGCCGCACGCTGGAGATCCAGCGCCTCATCGGCCGTTCGCTGCGCGCCGTCGTGGACCTGAAAAAGCTCGGCGAACGCACCATCACCATCGACTGCGACGTCATCCAGGCCGACGGCGGCACCCGTACCGCCAGCATCACCGGTGGCTACGTCGCGCTGGCCGATGCCATCAGCCACCTGATCGAGAAGGGCCAGCTCAAGGAAAACCCGCTGACCGGCCAGGTCGCCTCGGTGTCGGTAGGCATCTACAAGGGTACGCCGGTGCTGGATCTCGACTATCCGGAAGACTCCAACGCCGAGACCGACATGAACGTGGTCATGACCGACAGCGGCCAGTTCATCGAGATCCAGGGCACCGCCGAAGGACACCCGTTCAGCGAGGAGGAAATGAACGCCATGCTGGCGCTGGCGAAAAAAGGCATCGCCGAACTGACCGCTGCGCAGCAACAGGTACTGGGGCACTGATATGACCCGCCATGACCGCATCGTGCTGGCCAGCAGCAACGCCGGCAAGGTCCGCGAGATCAACCAGCTGCTGGCAGGCAGCGGCCTCGAGGTGCTGCCGCAGTCGGAATTCGGCGTGCCGGATATCGAGGAGACCGGCCTGAGCTTCGTCGAGAACGCCATCCTCAAGGCGCGCAACGCGGCGCAGCATACCGGCCTGCCCGCCATCGCCGACGACTCGGGCCTGGAAGTCGACGCCCTCGAGGGTGCGCCGGGCATCTACTCGGCGCGCTATGCCGGCGCAGGCGCCAGCGACCGGGACAACCTGGAAAAGCTGCTGGACGAACTCGGCGATGTACGGGAAGAGGAACGCACTGCGCGCTTCCAGTGCCTGATGGTGTTCATGCGCCACGGCCTGGATCCCACGCCGATGATCTTCCAGGGCACCTGGGAAGGCCGCATCCTGTTCGAGCCGCGCGGCGACAACGGCTTCGGCTACGACCCGGTGTTCTTCGTGCAGGAGAAGGGCTGCTCGTCGGCCGAACTGGCGCCCGACGTAAAGAACCGCCTGAGCCATCGGGGACAGGCATTGCGCAAGCTGGTCGCAGCGCTTGGACACGGCCACCCTTAGGGTGGTGGTGAGCGCAGCGAACCCCACCGCAGGCCGGTTCGGATGGCCACACGGCGTTTCTTGTCCCCCGGTGGTATGAATTCAGATGAATGGTTATTCCTTTTCCGTACTGCCGCCGCTGTCGCTGTACATCCACATCCCCTGGTGCGTGCGGAAGTGTCCCTACTGCGACTTCAACTCGCACGCAGTGAAGGGTGAACTGCCCGAAGCCGCCTACGTCGATGCCCTGCTGCGTGATCTCGAACTGGATCTGCCGCGGGTATGGGGGCGCACGGTGGAATCCATCTTCATCGGCGGCGGCACGCCCAGCCTGTTTTCGCCCGCGGCCATCGACCGCCTGTTGGCCGGCATCCGCAGCCGCCTGCCGCTGAAACCCGGCCTCGAGATCACCCTGGAAGCCAACCCCGGCACGGTGGAACAGCAGAAGTTCGAGGGATTCCGCGCCGCTGGCATCAACCGCCTGTCGATCGGCGTACAGAGCCTGGACGATGAAAAGCTCCATGCACTGGGGCGCATCCATTCGGCCGACGAGGCACGCAGCGCCGTGAAGGCTGCGCGCGGCGCCGGCTTCGACAACATCAACCTCGACCTGATGTCTGGCCTGCCACAGCAAACGGTGACGCAGGCGCTGGACGACCTGCAACAGACACTGGCGCTGGAACCGGAGCACCTGTCCTGGTACCAGCTCACCCTCGAACCCAACACCCTCTTCCACAGCGCGCCGCCGCCGCTGCCTGACGATGACCTCAAATGGGACATGCAGTCGCGCGGCCACGCGCTGCTCGAAGCCAGCGGCTATACTCAATATGAGGTATCCGCCTGGGCGAAGCCGGGCCGTGAATGCCGGCACAACCTGAATTACTGGCGTTTCGGAGACTACCTCGGCATAGGCGCCGGCGCACATGGCAAGATCAGCGACGCGGCCGCACAGGCAGTGTTCCGCACCCGCAGGCGCCGGCACCCGCAGGATTTCCTGGCGGCTGCGGGAACCATGGATGCGCTCGACGGTGATACCCCGGTAGCGGAGAACGATGCGGTGTTCGAATTTGTGCTCAACAAGCTGCGACTGCGCGAAGGCTTCAGCCTGGCGGATTTCAGTACCGCCACCGGGCTGCCGGCCGGCCTGATCGCGCCAATTATCGAGCAGGCCGTGCACGACGGCCTGCTGCAGAACGACGGGGGACGCATCCTGCACACGGAGCGCGGCTGGCGGTTTCTCGACGACCTGGTGGCGTATTTCCTGCCTGGAGCAGCAGCCGATGCTTGAAACCAGCGTCAATGTCGACTGCCCCTACTGCGGTGAACCTTTCGACACCGTCATCGACTGCTCGGCCGGCAACCAGACTTATGTTGAAGATTGCCCGGTGTGCTGCCGAGCCATGGAGATAAGCACGGAGATCGACTACGAAGGACAGCTCCAGGCCGTACACATAAAGCGCGAAGATGACTGACTACACACCGATCGACTGCGAAATCTACAGCCGCTACGAACTGGCCATCATGCGCGGCAACCGCCTGCGGGTGAGCTGGCGCGACGCGGACGGCCAGCCCCACATCGAAGTACTGCGACCGAAGGACCTGCGCACCCACGAACACGAGGAATTCCTGGTCGCCGAGACGGGTGACGGCACCCTGCTGGAACTGCGGCTCGACTACATCGCCAAAACGGAAGAAATCTGACACTGGACGCGACCGCGCCGCGCCGGCGGGCTGGCCCGCCGAAAAACCGGCGGGCCACGAAAAAACCGTCCCAAGTTTTTGTTGGCGAAGGCGTCGAGATATTGACACCTCGAAGAAATCGGCGCCGGTTCATGTAGGAAAAAAGCCATAAACTGTCGAAAACACCCCGCCACAACGCTGCGCCTGCCGAAATATTTTCTTTATTAACAGCTTGTTACCTGCATACACCGGCCAATTGGGGGGTGTTGAACGATTGTGATATTCTCGACTCCGAAACTATAAGAAGAAACGCGCAGCCGACTGCGCCCGTGGCCGGAGGTAAGCATGCCCGAGTTACAACAGGTAAACACCAATAATGACAAACCCCGCGTCGATTTCGACCAGTGGGCCGAACTCGCCAAGTCCGATCCCGAGGCTTTCGAAGCCAGGCGCGCCGAAGTCATCGAAGACATGATCAGCCGCATGCCGCCCCACAAGCAGCACCGCATGCGCTGCCTGCAGTGGAAGATCGACCAGGTGCGCGCCCAGTGCAAGACCCCGATGGCGGCCTGCATCAAGCTCAGCGAGATGATGTGGGACTCGCTGGTGGGCCCCGGCGGCCTGAAGGACGCGCTGGAGCGCCTGAGCATGGACGAGCCGCAACCGCTGCCACGGGCGCGGGTGCTGGAGTTTCCCGCGGACGCGGGCTAGGCGGGGCCAGCTGCAGGGTGGGTGACCGGGGCTTGTCCTGGCAGCACCGATCCCTTATCATTCGCGGCCTTTCACCCCCGGCAGGGGTCAGGCCGCGTTTGTGCGCCAGTTTGAGGTCAAAGAACATGAAACCGGACATTCATCCCGCATACCAGGACATCACCGTCACCTGCAGCTGTGGCAATACCTTCCAGACCCGCTCCACGGTGGGCAAGGACCTGACGATCGAGGTGTGCGCCCAATGCCACCCCTTCTTCACCGGCAAGCAGAAAATGCTGGATACCGGCGGGCGCGTCGACCGTTTCCGCCGCAAGTACGGGAACATGAAAAAGGCCTGATGCGCTTCGCACTCGGCCCGGGAAAGGCGCCCTTCCGTGGCGCCTTTTTTGTGCTCGCGGCCTGGCTGCTGGCCGCCGCTCTCCCTGTCAGCGCCGATTGCCCGGCCGACCGCACCGATGAAATCGCCGCCGTGCGCCACATCCACGACGGCGACACCCTGACCCTGCGCGACGGGCGCCGCATCCGCCTCATCGGCGTCAACACCCCGGAACTGGGCCGCGACGGCAAACCCCACCAGCCACTGGCCCTGCGCGCCCGCGACCGCCTGCGCCAGCTGGTGTTCAGCAGCAATCAGCAGGTACGGCTGCGCTACGGCGAACAGCACCGGGACCGCCACGGCCGCACCCTGGCACACCTGTTCCTGGCCGACGGCAGCAACGCCAGCGCCCGGCTGCTGTCAGAAGGTCTGGGCTGGGCGCTCGCCATACCGCCCAACCTGTGGAGCCTGGACTGCTACCTGGACGCCGAACGCAGGGCCCGCCAGGCCCGGCGCGGGGTGTGGTCGCTGGCCGACTACCGGCCGGTCGATTCCACCCGTCTGGGTCTGAGAGACAGCGGCTTCCGCCTGGTGCGCGGCCGCGTGGTGCGGGTCGCCGACAGCCGCTCGGCACTCTGGATCAACCTCGAGGGACGTTTCGCGATACGGATACCACGCGATGACCTGGCATGGTTCCATCCCCGGCCCGACCGCAGCTGGACAGGCCGTACCCTCGAAGTCCGCGGCTGGCTCTACGCCACGCGGGGCGAGTTGCGTGTTAATCTCCACCACCCGGCCTCCATGCGCATCCTGGACACCGACTGACCGGCCCGATCAAGTTATTGGCCATGACATACACCCGGCGTCTGCTGATCCTGCTTGCCTTCGCCACCGGCCTGATGCAGGCCTGCGCCACCAATCCGGTAACCGGCAGGCAGGACTTCGTGCTGATGTCGGAAGCCGAAGAGATCAGCCTGGGTCGCAGGTACAACCAGGACATACTGAAGGAACAGCCGGCCTACCCCGACCCGGCGCTGGCCGAATACGTCGACCGCGTGGGCCAGACGCTGGCCCGGGCCAGCCACCGGCCCGGACTCAGCTACCATTTCACCGTCGTCGACAGCCCCGACGTCAACGCCTTCGCACTGCCCGGCGGCTACATCTATATCACCCGCGGCCTGCTGGCTTACCTCAACTCGGAAGCGGAACTGGCGGCCGTACTGGGCCACGAGCTGGGCCATGTGACCGCCCGCCACTCGGTACGCCAATACAGTGCCGCCGCCGCCACCGGCGTCCTGGGGAGCGTACTGTCCGCCGCCGTCGGCATACAGGGCAGCCGTGACCTGTTCAACATGCTGGGCAAGGCCCTGCTGAGCGGCTACGGCCGCGAACACGAACTGGAAGCGGACCGGCTGGGTGCGGAATACCTGGCCCGCACCGGCTACGACCCCGACGCCATGCTGAAAGTCATCGGCATACTCAAGAACCAGGAACTGTTCGAGCGGCGGCGCGCCCGCGAGGAGGGCCGTAGACCGCGCATTTACCACGGCGTGTTTGCCAGCCACCCGGACAACGACCGGCGCCTGCAGGAAGTGGTGGCCCAGGCCGGCCGGCTGACCACCACTGCAGGCCGCATCGGGCACGACGCATTCCTGAACCGCCTGGAAGGCCTGGTGTTCGGCGACGGTGAACGCGACGGCGTACGCCACGGCAACCGCTTCCTGCACAAACCGCTGGATTTCGGCCTGGACTTCCCGCCGGACTGGCAGATCGAAAACTTCGCCGAACGGCTGGTGGGGGTGGCGCCCGGCGGCGAGGCATTGCTGGAGATCCGCGTCAGACCGGTCGAGGCGGGTACGCCGCCGCGCCGCTTCCTGGAGCAGCTGGGCCTGCGCAGCCTGCGCGACGGCGCGCCGCTGCAGGTGAACGGCTTCCAGGCCTACACGGCGACGGCGTCCATCACCACCAACATCGGCCGCCGCACGGCCCGCATCGCGGTCGTTTACGACAGTGGCAATGCCTTCGTCTTCACCGGTATCAGCCGCAGTGGGCGTGACCAGCGGCGCTTCGACGACGCCTTCCTGTCCGTGGCGCGCAGCTACCACAAGCTGTCGGAAGAGGAAAAGAGGATCGCCGAAGGCCACCGCCTGCACCTGATCACCGCCACTGCCGACACGCGCTTCAGCGCCCTGGCGAAGCAGTCGCCCATCGGCCGCTACGCCGAGGATCAACTGCGCCTGCTCAACGACCTGTACCCGGACGGCGAACCGGCACCCGGCCAGCGTATCAAGATCGTACGCTGAATCTGTCCGCAAATCCCACCCAGGCCTGTTAGCAGGACAATCGCTGGTAAAGCGAATTCGCTTTACCAGCGATTGTCTTAGTATGATGTCAGGCCGACAACTGATGCGACCATGACGGAACACTCCATGTTCGAGGACCTGAAAAAATCCGCGCTCGAGTACCACGAGAAACCGCTACCCGGCAAAGTAGCCATCCAGCTGACCAAGCCCTGCGAATCCCAGCACGACCTGTCGCTGGCCTACACGCCGGGCGTGGCCGCGCCGGTGCGCGAGATCGCCGCCGACCCCGAGGCCGCCTACCGGTATACCAGCAAGGGCAACCTGGTCGCGGTCATTACCGACGGCAGCGCGGTGCTGGGTCTGGGCAACGTCGGCGCGCTGGCCGGCAAGCCGGTCATGGAAGGCAAGGGCGTGCTGTTCAAGCGTTTCGCCAATATCGACGTGTTCGACATCGAGGTGGATACCCAGGACATCGACGAGTTCGTCAAAACGGTCGCTCACATCGCCGGCGGCTTCGGCGGCATCAACCTGGAAGACATCGGTGCGCCGCGTTGTTTCGAGATCGAACGGCGGCTGGTCGAGATGCTGGACATACCCGTCTTCCATGACGACCAGCACGGCACTGCCATCATCATCTGCGCCGGCCTGCTGAATGCGCTGGAACTCAAGGGCCGGGCATTGAAGGACGCCCGCATCATCTGCCTGGGCGCGGGCGCGGCCGGCATCGCCTCCATGCGCCTGCTGCGCGCGCTGGGCGCCGATCCCGGCAACATCCTCATGGTGGACCGCCGCGGCGTGGTGCACAGCGGCCGCGATGACCTCAACGGCTACAAGCGCGAGTTCGCCGTCGATACCGAGCGCCGCACCCTGGCCGAGGCGGTGGCCGGCGCCGACGTGTTCATCGGCGTGTCCGGCCCCGACCTGCTGACGCCGGACATGCTGAAGTCCATGTCCGACCACCCCATCGTGTTCGCCCTGTCCAACCCCGACCCCGAGATCCACCCGCGGCTGGCGCACGAGGTGCGCGAGGACATCATCATGGCCACCGGCCGCAGTGACTTCCCCAACCAGGTCAACAATGTGCTGGGGTTTCCCTTCATCTTCCGCGGCGCGCTGGACGTGCGCGCCCGCACCATCAACCAGGCCATGTCCATCGCCGCCGTGCAGGGCCTGCGGGCGCTGGCGCGCGAACCGGTGCTACCCGAGATACTGAAAGCGTACAGGCTGGACTCACTGGAATTCGGGCCGGACTACATCATTCCCAAACCGCTCGACCCGCGCCTGATGGATTTCGTGCCCACCGCCGTCGCCCGGGCCGCCGTCGACAGCGGGGCAGCCCGCGCGCCCTATCCCGCCCATTACAAACCCGCCCCGATGTAGGGTGGCGGTGAGCGAAGCGAACCCCACCATTCAATGTCGGCGGCACATTCGCCAACGCTTCGCCCGGCCGGTGGCCGTCTGAACATTTGCGGCCTCACGGGGCATGGCCGCCGGACGGTTATGGTGGGGTTCGCTTCGCTCACCCCACCCCACGCTTCGGTCAACGGCCGGTGTCCGGTTCGGCCAGCAGGGCTTCCACCTCCGCCGCGTCGGCGCGGCGCATGGGCTTGCCGTCCACCGGGCTGCGCGGCGCCTCGCGGCGGCCCTCGCGCGGGAACACCGCCAGCTCCACCGGTTGACCACCGGCCAGGAAATGGAAGGTGGGGAATTCCAGCCATTCGTCGCGCGCGAAGCGGTAACGGCGCTGGCTGCACTGGAAAGGAATGCCGGCTTCCAGCAGGAACAGGTTGACCTCTTCCGGCGTGTCGGCGAACAGGTGCAGGTTGATGTCCGCGTGGGTGCCCGCCGTGCCGGTCAATACCGGCCCCACCAGCCGCGGCCTGAAACTCTCGAAGAAACGCATCGCCTCCAGCGCCGACAGGCGCAGGCTCCTGAGATGGCCGACCTGCTCGGCGGCGTGGAACAGCCGCTGGTGGACCAGCAGCGCCTCCTCCACTTCCTGGTTGCGGGGCATGTTGCGCGTGTCCGGCGCACCCAGGCGCTGCGCTGCCTTGCGCTTGGCGGCATAGAAATCCTTGATGCCCTCGTCGGCAATCAGGCGGGCCGCCTCCTGGGCGATGCGCGCCCGCATCTGCTGGTCACGTGCTGACTGCTTCACCATTGTTGGCCGTCCGGTCCGGTTGACTTCAAGTTGAAAGTTAACCACAAAGGCGCACAAAGGCGCACGAAGGAAAACCTTTATTTATCGTGGTGGGGTTCGCTTCGCTCACCGCCACCCTACGGGAAGAGGCGCCGTGAATAACGTGTAGGGTGGGGTGCGCGAAGCGCACCCCACCATAACGGTTCGGCGGCAACCTCTTAACAGAACCACCGTGTCCTGGTACGTCCCTGTCAAAAAGAACCACACCCCACCATAACCGTCCGGCGGCCACCTCTAACAGAACCACCGTGTCCTCGTGCATCCCGGTCAAAAAGAACCACACTCCATCCTAG
>Ga0256830_1000718_pt1 | contig 24865 bp, 17 predicted proteins | sample 128326metaG_FD_190537 | JGI IMG/M metagenome (GOLD analysis project Ga0256830, IMG submission 190537) | Hydrothermal vent microbial communities from Lau Basin, Pacific Ocean - 128-326 | ecosystem: Environmental > Aquatic > Marine > Hydrothermal vents | place: Pacific Ocean: Lau Basin | collected... | reverse complement strand
TTCCTGAGCCACATCCTGTACTTCGCTGTGGTCGCGAATATAACGTGAAATCAGCTTCATGATCTTGACCTGGTACTTCAGCACCAGGGTATCAAACGCCGATTTATCTCCCCGTTGCACGCGCTCAACGAGAATCTGATCTACCTTTTGTTCACTCATTATCTATTCAGCGACCTGCCCTGAGAGGGGCATCCCCTTGGTTTTATTCTTTTGCGAGTGAAGCGTCTCCCAGCGTCCTCCCACGGAGTAGACAGCACCCATCATAGATAGTTCTGTCCGCCAATCCAGGTTTTATAAACCAGGAGCGGCCTATTTTGACGCGATTCCCACCACACACGCAATTATTTATCTGTCAGCCTGAAATATGGGCGAGATGCGCAGAATCAAGTAAGCTCGTCACATGAGTGAACATTTCAACCATGATGTCCTGGTTATTGGCAGCGGTGCGGCCGGTTTGGGTCTGATCCTGCGACTTAACCCCAACTTGCGTATCGCCGTTATCGCCAAAAGCTCGGTGGACGAAGGCAGTAGTAAATATGCTCAGGGTGGCATTGCGGCTGTACTGGACCCGACAGATTCTGTCGAGAGCCATATGCAGGACACGCTCGCTGCCGGAGCCGGGTTGTGTGACCCCGCAATCGCACAATTCACCGCCGAACACGGCGCTGAACAGATTCGCTGGCTCAACGACCTCGGTACCACTTTTTCCACCGCCAGCGATAGCAAATTACATCTCACCCGGGAAGGAGGCCACAGCCAACGTCGGGTAGCCCACGCAGCCGATGCCACCGGCCGTGCCACAGCCCAATCCATGGTGGATGCATTAAAAGATCGGCCCAACGTCGAGCTGTTCGAACACCATATCGCCGTGGATCTGGTTACCGCCAACAAACTCGGCCATGAACCGCAACGCATACTGGGTGCTTACGTACTCGACCGCAAAGCCGACCACATCGAGGTTTTCCATGCCCGCTGTGTCGTGCTCGCCACTGGTGGTGCCAGTAAAGTCTATCTGTACACCACCAACCCGGATGTATCCACCGGTGACGGTATCGCCATGGCATGGCGCGCAGGCTGCCGGGTGGCTAACATGGAATTCATCCAGTTCCACCCCACTTGCCTCTATCACCCCCAGGCCAAATCTTTTTTGGTTTCCGAAGCCCTGCGCGGTGAAGGTGCCCACCTGCTGCTGCCCGACGGCAGCCGCTTCATGCACAAATTTGATTCCCGTGCCGAACTTGCCCCGCGCGACATCGTTGCTCGCGCCATGGATCATGAAATGAAACGCCTGGGTGCTGATTGCCTGTATATTGATATCAGCTTCAAGGATACCGACTTTATCACCAGCCACTTTCCCACGATCTATCAACGCTGTCTCGAATTCGGCTTCGACATGACCCGACAACCACTTCCTGTGGTACCCGCCGCCCACTACACCTGTGGCGGCGTGATGACTGACTTGCACGGCCGCAGTGATATCGATGGTCTTTATGCCATCGGCGAAACCGCTTTCACTGGTCTGCATGGTGCCAACCGCCTGGCCAGCAACTCATTGTTAGAGTGTCTGGTATTCGGTGAATCCGCTGCAAAAGATATCAATCTGACGGTCAAAGACCGGCAACTGACCGAACATATTCCCGACTGGGATGAAAGTCGTGTCATTGATTCTGATGAAGAAGTGGTGGTTTCTCACAACTGGGATGAATTGCGTCGCTTCATGTGGGACTACGTGGGTATTGTGCGTACCGACAAACGCCTGCAACGTGCCCTGCGCCGTACCGATTTACTGGTTCGGGAAATAGAAGAATACTATAGTCACTTTCGCATCAGTGGTGATCTTATCGAATTACGCAATCTGGTACAGGCCGCCACCTTGATTATTCGCAGCGCCATGCTGCGCCAGGAAAGCCGCGGCCTCCACTACACGCTCGATTATCCCGAAACGAATAACACCCACACGCCGGAAAACACGATTTTAATACCGCCAAATTTCAGCTCACAAACAAAGCCTTCTCGTCCGTTTTTACCACAAAGCAACACATCATAATAACTGATGTTACGCGAGCCTCAAATGTGAATTAAGGGTCGCTCGAACAATAACTGCCTCATTGGTGAGCTGGTTCGGTTTTTTTGGGTATGCACAAGACCCTGGTGGAACCGCTACGCTGTTCCACCTGCGTACATCACTGACGTTGGCGTATTCATAACCCGGGTCGGAAACAGGTCAGAATCAGCGAAGTGGTTTGTTTGTTCCGTCTCCTCAAACACAAGGTAAAGCTGTAAGGTGGAACAAGCGTAGCGGTTCCACCAAAAGGTCAAGGGAAGAATATCAGTCCTTTCAACCTGTATTACTCTTTAACCCAACCAAAAAGCCACAGTTATTGTTCAAGCGATCCTAAGCGCTAAAAACATCTGTTTTAAGAATCACCGGGTATAACACACCACTTGTCAGTAGCACGACAACATAACCTTCCCAATACACTGGAACGATTGTCCGAGAGCTTCTGATATTGCGCAGGCTTCGGCGTCAGTCATTTCAAAAAAATTAAAATCAGAAGGCAAAAGGAAAAAATTGCCGGGATGCGGTGACGACAGGGCAAATGACGACTCAATAACCGTGGACTTAAAGAGAAAGGGCTTTTATTCTTCCTGTATTCCATTCTCCAAATAGCTGATAAAAAACGTGTCTCAAGGCCGCTCTATTGTAAATCATTCTACTGGCGATACGGTCGGGCTACAGCATAGCGAAATCAAACAGCAACAAATCACGATGCTGGCCAGCCATCTGTTACCTGTATTGATCATCAATGCACTGGTAGCCGCTGTCATGCTATTTGGTTTGTGGGGATTGTTTCCTACGCAGAACCTAATCGCCTGGGTTATTCTGCTGTACTTGGTTTTGTTTGCACGCGGCCTTGCACTACGCCAGTATCAAAAAACAACACCCGACACTCATTTTCCACACTGGGGGCTTGTATTTGCATTGGGCTCAGGCTTATCAGGCATATTGTGGGGGATGACCGGGGTCGTGTTTTATCCACCCAATGCACTGGAATATCAACTCTTTATCCTGATTATATTAACCGGCATGAGTGCCGGCGCAATATCAACACTCACCGCTTACCTGCCCGCTTTTTATGCTTTTGTGATTCCCGTCATGCTGCCCATAGGAATTATGTTCCTGTTGGAGGATGACCGCATGCATACCGCATTGGGATTGATGACCGTCATCTATGCCTTTGGCATGCCTTTCTTTGCCAGGAATATTAACCGTTCTTTGGTGGAAACCCTCAAACTGCGTTTCGAGAACCTGCAACTGGTGCGCGAGTTAAGCCTTCAGAAAGAAGAAGCAGAACAGGCAAATATTGCCAAATCCAAATTTCTGGCGGCTGCCAGCCATGATCTGCGGCAACCTCTGCATGCATTGATGTTATTCACGTCCGTACTGAATGAGTCGATCAAGTATCCCAAAGTGCGCAAAGTGGTGGATCAAATTACCGCGTCAGTAGATGCTTTGCAAAGCCTGTTTAATGCCTTGCTGGATGTATCACGCCTGGAAGCAGGTGTGCTGGTTGCAGAAACAAGCCATTTTAATCTACAGCCAATGTTCGAAAAACTGGCTAATGATTACAATCTGGCGGCAGAGGGAAAAGGACTGGTGTTGGAATTTAAAGTCTGTAAATTTGCGGTATACAGCGACCCTGCACTGCTTGAACAAATCATGCGTAACTTTGTGGCTAATGCTATCCGCTACACAAATAAAGGCACGATCATCATTTCATGCATTGATTTAAATGAATCTGTCCGAATCGATGTAACGGATACCGGTGTAGGTATTCCAGCAAACAAGCAACACGCTATTTTTAACGAATTTTATCAACTGGGTAATCCGCAAAGAGATCGTAGCAAAGGACTGGGGCTGGGGCTGGCCATCGTCGAGCGTATCGCACGCCTGCTAAAGCATTCTATAGAAGTGCATTCCAAACCCGGCGAAGGTTCAACTTTTAGTATCATTGTGGACAAAGGAGATGTGACCATGATGCATAACGAAAAAGTTCAAGCTATTGTGACACGACATAATGCTATCGAAAATCTGACTATCGTGGTGGTGGATGATGAACCAAGCGTCAGAGAAGGAATGCAAAGCCTGTTGGAAACCTGGGGCTGTCACATCATTGTCACCGCAACGCTGAACGAAGCCATTGAAGATCTAACAAAACATCAGTCTATACCGGATGGTATTATCGCTGATTATCGCCTGGGCGGAGAGCAAACAGGAATCCATGCCATTCAGCAACTCCATGCCAAGTATGGCAATCACCTCCCGGCACTGATTATTACCGGTGATATTGAGGCTGATCGCTTGCGGGAAGTCAGTGAAAGCGGTTTTCAATTACTGCACAAACCCGTCGCGCCCCCGAAACTCAGGGCTTTTGTGAATAACGTCATGAAAAACAAACAGCGCCAGGAGTCAGTTTAATCAAGCACTCCAGCCAGCGCCCGTGGCGAATGAGGTTTAGAGGTTCAATGTGTACCACAGAGTGTGAAAACAAAAAACACAATGTCTATCACGCAGAGGCCGCAGAGGTGCAGAGATTTTAGTGTTTTTCTCTGTGTCTTTGCGTCTCTGTGACCTCTGCGTTTACAAAACACCAGGTTTGACAAAGCGACAGGTTTCCAAACAGTCCCGGTTTTTGACTAAGTGTGCTTAACTTAATAGCATTAGGACGTACGGCCACTGTTCCCGGCAATACGAAGCTTCGCTTAATTATCACTCATGTCAGGCAGGGTAATTCCGGCCTGCTCCACAGCCCGTGCTGCCCTGATGCGATTATTAACATCCAGACTTTTTAAAATCGCGGTAACATGCATTTTTACAGTAGCCTCCGCCAGATTCAGACGACGGGCAATTTCCTTGTTTGCACCACCTTCCACCAACAAAGCCAAAACCTCCAATTGCCGGGGAGTTAAGCCCGCTTCATTTTTATATCCGTCACCATGCATGGGCGGATGTTCATTCTTGATCATTGACGGAGGAATATAAACCCCGCCTGACAACACCAGATTCAAGGCACCTAACATCACCGAGCCGGATGTGTCCTTGGGAATAAAACCCATAGCACCCAAATCCAGCGCTCGCTGCATATCACTGCGTTGATCCGAAGCAGACAAAATGACAACTGGCGTCGCAGGAAAGCGCGAGGCAAAAAATTCCAGTGCAGTAAAACCATCCTCACCGGGCATGCACAAATCCAGCAACACCAGATCCAGATCAGGATGCTGCATAGCGTATTGTATGGCCTGCTGACAATCAGCCGCCTCCAGTACCGTAAGTGGCTGCGCCAGATCATCGAGCACATGGCGTATGCCTTCACGAAATAATGCGTGATCATCAGCAATCAGAATTTTCACTTACCCAATGACCTATGTTGTAGATGTGGTTTGCTGTAGTTGTAACCGCGAATATGCCGTATTTCCAGTGTATCGTTTTCAACAGGTACTGCAATAGCGACAAGAGCCACCGATTAAAGTCTGTAGCCCTATAATGTTGCCATTATAATGATCATTAACCATCACACAGAGCCACCTTACTGCACCTTGATAGGAATACTGGCAAAATTCCTCTACTATACGCCGCTTTTTGATGGCAAAATTCCTCAGCCGGAAGCCATCCCTGACCTGCCACAGAGAACTGACATATGCATGAAATTTCCCCCGGACAACGCTGGATTAGTGATACCGAGCTGGACATGGGATTGGGTATCGTGCTTGCCGTAGAGCACCGCACCATCAGCATTCTTTTTCCTGCCACGGGCGAACAGCGCACCTACGCTCGCCAGACAGCCCCCCTCACTCGCGTAGTTTTCGCCCCCGGCGATACGATCCAGAATCAGCAAAATGAAACGCTGCGAGTCAGTTCGGTGGAAGAACAGGATGATCTGTTATTTTACTGTGGGAAAACCTCCGAGGGAGAAATAACGGTTTGGCCAGAGGGCCAGCTGGATCACTGTATTCAGTTGAATAGGCCGCGTGAGCGGTTACTAGCTGCACAGGTTGATGCCAACAAGTGGTTTGAGTTGCGCTATCAAACGCTGCAACACGCCAACCGTTTGGCACACTCCGATTTGTACGGTTTGACCGGTGTGCGCACCAGCCTGATCCCTCATCAGTTGTTTATCGCCCATGAAGTGGCGAAACGCTATGCGCCGCGTGTGTTGTTGGCTGACGAGGTGGGCTTGGGAAAAACTATCGAAGCCGGCTTGATACTGCACCAGCAGTTATTAACCGAGCGCGCCAGACGTGTACTGATTGTGGTACCGGAAGCTCTGGTACATCAATGGCTGGTGGAAATGTTACGACGTTTTAACCTGCGTTTCAGCGTGTTTGATGAAGAACGTTGCTTGGGCATTGAGGAAAGTAATCCAACAGAAGAAGAAAATCCTTTTTATTCCGAACAACTTATTTTATGCAGCCTGGATTTTTTGTGTAAAAGTAATAAACGCAGCCAGCAGGTGCTCGCCAGTGAATGGGATTTTTTGGTGGTGGATGAGGCCCATCATTTACAATGGTCGCCCACGCAAAGCAGTGAAGAATATCAACTCATTGAAGCCCTCGCCGAAAAAACAAAAGGCGTGTTGCTGTTAACAGCGACACCGGAGCAACTGGGCAAAGAAAGCCACTTTGCACGTTTACGTTTATTGGACCCGGATCGCTTTCCTGACTTTGCGTCTTTTGTGCAGGAAGAAGCCCATTACCGTCCTGTCGCCGAGGCCGTGGAAGAATTACTGAACTCAAAAAACGGCTCAGATAATAATTATCCACTCTCCGCACAAACACTCAACACTCTGCGAACAGCGCTACCGGAAACCGAAAATCTGTTATTAATCGATTCACTCGTCACTGAAAACAATGATGATGCAGAAAACATCAAGCAACAACTTATTGAGCGATTACTCGACCGACACGGTACCGGCCGCGTATTATTTCGCAACACCCGCGCCACCGTAAAAGGCTTTCCTGCACGACAGGTGAATGCTTATCCGTTGCCATTACCCGAACAATATACCGATGCCTATAAAGACTTTGCAGAAACCAATACAGAAATAACACTGTCCGAGGCAAAAAACCTGATCTGCCCTGAATTGCTTGTTCAGAAAAACCCGCATCATCCGGTATGGACATCTTTTGACCCCAGAGTAGACTGGCTGACTGAGACACTCGATACACTCAAGCCGCAAAAGATTTTGGTTATTGCAGCCAATACCACAACGGCTCTTGATGTCGCGCAAGCCATTAAAGCAAAAACAGGTACGCATGTGCCTGTTTTTCATGAGCAACTCAGCATTATCGAGCGTGACCGTGCAGCGGCTTATTTCGCGGATACCGACAATGGCGGACAAATTCTCATTTGTTCTGAGATCGGCAGTGAGGGGCGAAATTTCCAGTTTTCACATCACTTGGTGTTGTTTGATTTACCTCTGAACCCTGATCTACTGGAACAGCGCATTGGCCGGCTAGACCGTATTGGTCAAACAGACATTATTCAGATTCATGTACCCCACTTCGCCCATAGCCCGCAGTCATTATTATTTGACTGGTATCAACAGGGATTGTCTGCCTTTGAACATACCAGCCCGGCGGGTGCCAGTGTGTTTGCAAAATATAAAGAAGAATTGCTAGCCGCACTCGCTTCATTTGGAAAAACAGCTAAAAAAACAGAAACACATCAGACCTTAATCAATTCCACACAAAAACTCGCAAAAACACTCAATGATCAATTACACAAAGGTCGTGATATTTTGCTGGAATACAATTCCTGTTTACCCAGGGTTGCTCATGCCTTGCAGGAAAAAGCCCGCAAAAAAGATGCAGGCATGGGCGTCGAAGATTATCTCAACAATGTATTTGACTGTTTTGGTGTTGATACAGAAATCCACAGCGCCAATTGTTATATCGTGAAACCCGGCGAGCACATGCATACGCACTTCCCCGGACTTGAAAATGACGGCATGAAAGTCACATTTGACAGAAACCTGGCGTTATCAAATGAAGATATGCAGTTTATCACCTGGGAACACCCCATCGCTACGGGAGCCCTGGAGCTGGTGCTCAGCAATGAAACGGGGAACACTGCCCTGGTTGCGATCAAACATCCCGGGCTGAGTGCAGGCACACTCTATCTGGAATGTGTATACGTATTGGAACCTGTCGCACAAAAAGAATTGCAGTCAAAACGCTACCTGCCACCCACCACGATTCATCTGGTTACCGATCAACAGGGAAAAAATATTAGCAGCACGTTACGCCATGAGCTGATCAATCAATTATTGATATCCATTGATACCGATACCGCAAAAAATGTCGTGCGCTCGCAAACCAGTGAAATCAAGGCAATGATTGAAGCCGGTGAACAATTGGCAAATGAAAGAAAACCTCAGTTAATTGCCAAAGCCCGTCAACAGGCAATGGCCACCCTTGATACTGAAATAGAACGTTTGCAAGCATTAAAGGCCCACAATCCCAATGTACGTGAAGAGGAAATTCAGTTTTTCAAAAGCCAACGAGAGGCAATCAAAGTAGCGCTCTCCACAGCCACTGTCCGTCTTGATGCAACCCGAATTATTGTTGCGACATAATGTGAATTAAGGGCTAAACTACTCTGTTAGCCCTTATACTACTGAAAGCACCGTCATTCCGGCATGTTTTTAGCTGGAATCCAGGGGGCTTAAATCCTTGAACAATTGTTCCAGCGTATTGGGAAGTTGTGTTGTCGTGGTACTGACAAGTGGCGAGTTATAAACGCAGAGGTCGCAGAGACGCAAAGGATACAAAGAAAAACACTAAAAACTTTGCGTTCTTTGCGCCTTTGCGATCTTTGCGTTAAATACGCATTGTTTTTTTGGATGAGGGTGTTTTAACGCTTAACTCGCATTATATTAATACACTAACCAGAAAAAGCTTTTTTCACTACTTGCGCCAAATCTTGAGTCAATCGTGTCACCTGGGCAGCATCTTCACCTTCTACCATCACTCGTACCAACGGCTCAGTACCGGATGGGCGCAGCAACACCCTACCCCGACAGCCTAATTCATCTTCTGCGGCACGCACTGCCTGCTGAATACTGTCCGAGCCTTCAATATCTACTTTGCCGCTGACCCGTACATTTTCCATGCGCTGTGGAAATTTTCTCATACCGGATTTCAGTTTGTGCAAACTCAGTTCGCTATGATTCACCGCACATAACACTTGCAAGGCCGCCACAATACCATCGCCGGTCGAGGTACGATCCAGGCAGATAATATGCCCCGAGGATTCACCCCCCAGACTCCAATTACCATTGGTGAGCACTTCCATGACATAACGATCACCCACTTTGGCTCGTTTGAAATCGATACCGTCCCGCTGCAATGCCACTTCCAGCCCAAGGTTGCTCATCAGAGTTCCGACCACCGCTCCCTGCAAGCAGCCTTCACTGAGTCGTGAGCGGGCGATGATATACAGCAGTTCATCACCATCAACAATCTCGCCTTTGTGATCAACCATGATGAGGCGATCTCCGTCACCGTCCAACGCAATGCCCAGATCAGCACTATGTTTTAACACCGTGCGCTGCAATTCCGCCGGATGGGTGGAGCCCACTTTCTCATTGATATTCAGGCCATCGGGCTCAACACCAATGGCGATAACCTCCGCACCCAGTTCAGAGAAAACACTGGGACCAATGTGATACGTTGCGCCATGTGCGCAGTCCACCACAATTGTCATTCCTTTCAAATTCAGCGTCGATGGCACCGTGCTTTTACAGAACTCGATATAACGCCCAGCGGCGTCACCCATACGCTCAGCCTTGCCCAGTTTTGCAGAATCCACACACTGCATGTCTTTTTCCATCTCAGCTTCAATCGCCAGTTCGATTTCGTCCGACAACTTGGTGCCTTGTGAGGAAAAAAACTTAAGGCCATTATCTTGATACGGGTTATGTGATGCACTGATCACAATACCTGCGTCCGCATGGAAAGTGCGCGTCAAATAAGCAATGGCGGGTGTGGGCATCGGTCCCAGCAAAAAGCTGTCAATACCGGCCGCAGCCAGTCCCGCTTCCAGCGCACTTTCAAACATATAACCAGAGATACGTGTATCTTTACCAATCAGTACTTTGCCGGAATCTCCCTTTGCCAAAACACGCCCAACAGCCCAGCCCAGTTTCAGAATAAATGCCGGGTTGATCACGCCTTCACCGACAGTGCCACGTATTCCGTCAGTACCAAAATATTTTTTATCCATTTTCTATTTCCTTAAAGCAATACAGTGTATGCAACATACGCTGCTGTATATTGGTCAAAGTGTCTGTAGTTAAATAAGTGTTAAGTGCCAGCATGAGTCACGGCATGATAAATTTTTACCGCATCAACTGTCGCAGCCACATCATGCGCGCGAATAATACTTGCTCCGTATTGGCAACATAAGGTCGCCATTGCAACACTACCCGCCAAACGCTCATCATTCGTGGACCTGTTCAATAATGCTGCGATACTGGATTTGCGGGATACTCCCATCAAAACCGGTTTACCCAGCATCGTAAACTCGCGCAGGTTTTTCACCAATTGCAGGTTATGATCAACGGTTTTACCAAAACCAAAGCCTGGATCAACCAACAAGGCATCAATACCCGCCGCTTCGCAACCGATAATACGCTTCTGTAAAAATGATTTTACGACTTGTACCACATCAGTATATTCCGGTTTTTTTTGCATGGTCCGAGGCTCACCCTGCATATGCATCAAACATACTGGCACACCGGTTTCATTCGCTGCATCCATTGCGCCCGGCTCACGCAATGCACGTACATCATTAATCATGCCTGCTCCGGCTTTTACAGCCTCACGCATGACTTCAGGCTTGCTGGTATCAATGGAAATAATAGCATCACATTCCCGGTGAATTGATTCAATAACCGGTATAACCCGATCAAGTTCTTCTTGTGCAGTCACTGCTGCCGCACCGGGGCGTGTAGATTCACCACCCACGTCAATAATCGCCGCACCGTCCTGTACCATCTGTTGCGCTTGCTGCAATGCCTTATCTGCGGACAAAAAAAGACCCCCGTCCGAAAAGGAATCGGGGGTGATATTGAGAATACCCATTACTTTAGGTGGTGTTGACAGGGAAAGATCCAGCAACTTGCCGTTACACTCCAACACGCTGAACACCTGCGAACAGAGTTAAGAGTTAATCAATGTTCGCCTGCTGGACCACCGATAGTGCTGTCATTCGGCTTTTCCTTGCCATCATCGCTATTGTTGTCAGCTTTGGCGCTGGTGTCTGTCGGCTTGTTGTCATCACTGCCTTCGTCTTCCCAGTCAGCAGGAGGACGTGGGGGCTTGCCTGCCATAATGTCTGCGATCTGCGCCTGATCAATGGTCTCAAACTTCATCAAAGCATCGGCCATTTTGTCCAATTTATCCCGTTTTTCTTTCAGGATGCTTTCCGCACGTTTGTAGTTTTTGTCGATGATCACACGAATTTCTTCATCAATGATATGCGCAGTCTCATCGGAAACATGCTTATTCTGTGCAACAGAATGCCCAAGGAAAACTTCACCCTCTTCTTCCATGTAGGTCAGCGGGCCCAGTTTTTCAGAGAGCCCCCATTTGGTCACCATATTGCGCGCAATTTCCGTGGCACGCTGAATGTCATTGGAGGCGCCCGTGGTCACCGAGTCAGGACCAAAAACCTGCTCCTCCGCAATACGTCCACCAAACATGCTGGTAATCTGGCTTTCCAGTCGTTCCTTGCTATAGCTGTAACGATCTGCTTCGGGTAGAAACATAGTCACACCGAGGGCTCGGCCGCGTGGAATAATGGTTACTTTGTAAACCGGGTCATGCGAAGGCACGCTCAAACCCACGATGGCATGCCCTGCTTCGTGATAAGCCGTCAGCCTCTTTTCGGCATCATCCATCACCATGGACTTACGTTCAGCACCCATCATGATTTTATCTTTGGCTTTTTCAAAATTGGCCATGGAAACCAGCTTGTTATTAGCGCGCGCCGCAAACAAGGCAGCTTCGTTCACCAGATTGGCCAGATCAGCACCGGAGAACCCGGGTGTGCCACGCGCAATAATATTGGGTTTTACGTCATCGGCAATCGGTACTTTACGCATGTGTACTTTGAGAATCTGTTCACGCCCGCGCACATCGGGGAGTCCCACCACCACCTGACGGTCAAAACGACCAGGACGTAATAAGGCCGGATCCAGCACATCGGGACGGTTAGTGGCGGCAATAACGATGACACCCTCATTGCCTTCAAAACCATCCATTTCTACCAATAATTGGTTAAGCGTTTGCTCGCGTTCATCATGCCCACCGCCCAACCCGGCACCACGGTGACGACCGACGGCATCAATTTCATCGATAAAAATAATGCATGGCGCATGTTTTTTGGCTTGCTCAAACATGTCACGCACACGGGATGCGCCTACACCGACAAACATTTCCACAAAGTCTGAGCCAGAAATGGTGAAAAACGGTACTTTGGCTTCACCGGCAATGGCCCTGGCCAGCAGTGTTTTACCCGTGCCGGGCGAGCCCACCAGCAATACGCCCCGTGGAATCTTGCCGCCCAGTTTCTGGAACTTGCCAGGGTCACTAAGGAATTCCACCAGCTCGGCCACTTCTTCCTTAGCTTCTTCCACGCCTGCCACGTCGGCAAAGCTGACTTTTACCTGATCTTCACCCAATAAACGTGCTTTGCTTTTACCAAAGGACATGGCACCACGACCGCCTCCACCGCCCTGCATCTGGCGCATAAAGAATATCCACACAGCAATCAGCAGCAGCATGGGGAACCAGGAAATGAAGATCTGCATCAACATGCCCTGCTGTTCCGGTGGCTTGGCATTGATAATCACACCACTATTCAGCAGGTCGGCAATCAAACCAGGATCATCAGGACTGTAAGTGGTAAAACGCTCACCATTTGCGGTTAAACCGCGGATGGTACGACCGGCAATTTCCACTTTGGAAACCGAGCCCTGTTTGACCGCCGTCACAAACTCTGAATAGTCCATGGGCTTGGCTGAAGTGGGCTTTGGTCCGAAATTGTTAAATACCGACACCAGAACGATGGCGATAACAACCCATAAAACAAGGTTTTTTGCTAAGTCACTCAAATGGATAACCTCAATGTGTCCGTGTTACGTGTCAGTACGACATAATTTTCTGCACGTTTTAATAAATTAATGCTTTATATCACCCTATTCTACATTCTGCATCAGATTTGTGCTTTAAAACCTCGCGCCAGTATATACACTTCGCGTGATTTAGGCCGTGACGCTTTCGGTTTACGAATAACCACTTTGCTAAATGATTTGCGTAACGCCAGCAAATAGGGATCAAACCCCTCACCCTGAAAAACCTTGGTGAGAAAATCACCACCGGGCTTCAGTGTACCCTGCGCAAAATCCAGAGCCAATTCAGCAAGATACATTGCTCTCGGCTGGTCAACCGCACGCATTCCACTAATGTTGGGGGCGATATCTGACATTACAAGGTCTACCGGGCGTCCATTTAACGTCGTCATCAATTGCTCATGCATATCCTGTTCCGTAAAATCACCCTCGATCATAGTGACTCCGGAAAGCGGCTCCATGGGCAGGATATCCATGGCGATGACAGCACCTTTGCTACCAACAAGAGGTGCAGCAATCTGCGACCAGCCACCAGGAGCCGCCCCCAGATCAACGACCACCTGCCCTGGTCGAAGCATACGGTCTTTTTCCTGAATTTCCAGCAATTTAAACACCGCCCGCGAGCGGTAACCTGCCTTCTGCGCTTCTTTGACATAATGGTCATTAAAATGACGCCGCAACCAGTTCTGGCTGCTGTTGGTGCGCTTCATGACTCGGTCTGCTCCGTTGCACAACGCTGTAGCACCGCGCGGGTACGCATGACCAACCAGATTGTGCCGGACAAACTGTATGCCAGTAACATCAGTAGCTGTGTGTCCTCATTGGCTGTGATAGAATCCGCGCCCAGCCACAACAGCAGGCCCAGAACGATGCAGATCCCCAATTCCAGCTTGACGCCGTTAAATGGACTGGCAGCCACACCAAACCCTCTGGATATACTTGTGGTAGCAGAAGTGGAATCTGTCACTTTTTCCTCGACCGACGCAGATTGTTTAATACTTTTCATTTTTTAATTCAGACTTTAATCCAATTTCAAGAAAAATTAACCATGTCACTGACAAACAAGCAAAATAAATATCTTCGCGGTCTCTCACATGACCTCAAACCCGTGGTAATGATCGGCAATAGCGGTGTCACCGAAGGTGTTCTCAACGAACTTGAAGCGCGCTTGGCGCATCATGAACTCATCAAGGTACGCATCAGCGGCGTAGACCGGGATGAGCGCCGACAAATGGCAGAAAACCTGTGTAAGGAATCAAACAGTGAGCTGGTCAATACCATTGGCCATATTGCGGTACTTTACCGTCAGGCGAAAGAGCCGATTATCAAATTGCCCAGGTAGTATGTAGGTTGGGGTTCGTGCCTCACCCCAATCTACCGAGCTTATTTCTGTGCTTTCGCCCCATCATTAAAGCCCGTCGCCACCAGCCATAAACCCAATAAGCTGTTAATCAAATGTAAAATTGAAGCTGCGCCGTGCAGGCGGGCAAATTGCGTAGCCTGTTCACTACCGGGTGCAAGACCAATAAGTTTCAGCTCCTGCATCATCGGCACCAATACACCGATACTCAGCACGACGAGCAGCAACATCAACAACACAATGCGCGCGCGATTGTCTCGCAACCAGCCGCCACCTTTTTGTATGATGATTGAAAGTAGCAGGGTCGCGCCCACCGCCAGCCCGATGTAACTGACCAGCTGAAATATCTGCCCTGCCATTCGCCCCGCCAGTTGGCGATCATCCATCGAGGCAAACAAACTCGGAGCGACCACATACCCGGCAATCCATAACCCGCCAACCCATAAGGTCAACACAACTCGTTCTGCCCCTGCCCACCAGCAATCTCGGGAAATTCCAAGCATGATCAGAGGTGCTTCACTTCAAGTATTTCGTATTCTTTAATGCCGCCAGGTGCCTGCACTTCGGCGATATCGCCTTCCTGCTTACCGATCAGCGCACGAGCAATAGGTGAAGTCACTGAGATTTTGCCCACTTTGATATCGGCCTCATCTTCACCAACAATCTGGTAGGTGACTTCTTTGCCTGTTTCCTCTTCCACCAAGTCAACCGTCACACCAAAAATAATCTTGCCGGTGGGTTTGATTTCGGTGATGTCGATAATTTGTGCATTGCTCAGCTTGCCATTAAGATCCGCAATGCGGCCTTCTGCAAAACTTTGTTGCTCACGCGCCGCATGGTATTCGGCATTTTCCTTGAGGTCTCCATGCTCACGCGCAGAGGCAATTGCAGCAATAATGCGCGGTCGCACCACATTTTTCAGTTCACGCAATTCCGCACGAAGCTTTTCTGCGCCTTGCGCTGTTAAAGGTACTTTGCCTGTCATTTTCCCATCTCCTGATGCAAATCCTGTAACCGGTTGACCACTGAACTTTCACCCTGTGCCATGGCCAGGCACATGGCCTCTGCACCAGCCAATGTTGTGGTGTAAGTGACCTTGTGTTGTAACGCATTACTGCGGATTGTGCCAGAGTCAGCGATAGTCTGTGTACCTTCTGTAGTGTTAATGATGAGGTTGATTTCACCATTTTTGATCATATCCACAATGTGTGGCCGCCCCTCGCCGACTTTATCTGCCAATGAGCACTTTACACCAGCTTCCCGTAAAGTTTTGGCAGTACCATGGGTTGCCACGATACCAAAACCCAATGCAACCAGTTTTTCAGCCACCGCAACTGCTCCGGCCTTGTCGTCATCACGCACACTGACAAAGGCCGCTCCTTCGGAGGGGAGACTCACTCCGGCACCCAGCAAGGCTTTGGCAAAAGCTTCGGCAAAATTTTTGCCAACCCCCATGACTTCCCCGGTAGATTTCATTTCTGGCCCAAGAATAGGGTCAATACCCGGGAATTTCACAAACGGGAATACCGCTTCTTTCACTGAAAAATAATTGGGAATCATTGCGTCAGTAATTCCCTGTTCAGCGAGTGTTTTGCCTGCCATGCAACGTGCTGCAATTTTTGCCAGCGGCAGACTGGTGGCCTTGGACACAAACGGCACAGTGCGCGAGCCACGGGGGTTCACTTCGATGATGTAAATATCATCACCCTTAATGGCAAATTGCGCATTCATCAGCCCAACTACATTCAGCGCCAGGGCCAGTTCGCGCGCCATGTCACGCATGCGTGCCTGTACAGAGTCGGACAAGCTGTAAGGTGGCAGCGAGCAGGCGGAATCACCGGAGTGAACGCCGGCCTGTTCAATATGTTGCATAATGGCACCCACCAGCACCTGCTCTCCATCGCAAATGGCGTCAATATCCACTTCGATGGCATCATCCAGAAAACGATCCAGCAACACGGGTGAGTCATTGGAGACCTTCACTGCCTCGCGCATATAACGTTTGAGTTCACTCTCTTTGTAAACGATTTCCATGGCCCGGCCACCAAGCACGTACGAGGGTCTAACAACAAGTGGATAACCAATGTCAGCAGCCAGTTTGACCGCCTGCTCTGGATCGCGCGCAGTATGATTCGGCGGCTGTTTGAAACCCAGTTTTTGCACCAGCTGCTGGAAACGCTCACGATCCTCTGCGAGGTCAATGGCATCGGGTGAGGTACCGATAATCGGCGCACCGGCGGCTTCCAGGGCACGCGCCAGCTTCAGCGGTGTTTGCCCGCCATATTGCACCACCACGCCTTTGGGTTTTTCCAGGTGTACCAGCTCCAGCACATCTTCCAGCGTCAGTGATTCAAAATAGAGGCGGTCCGAGGTGTCATAGTCTGTGGAGACAGTCTCCGGGTTACAGTTGACCATGATGGTTTCGTAACCGTCGTCACGCAGCGCAAAGGCGGCATGCACGCAACAATAATCAAATTCAATACCCTGACCGATTCGGTTTGGCCCGCCACCCAGCACCATGATTTTTTCGCGGTTCGTGGGCAGTGCTTCGCATTCCTGTTCGTAAGTGGAATACATGTACGCCGTATCGGTGGAAAATTCTGCGGCACAAGTGTCAACACGTTTATACACCGGTCGCACACCGAGTGAGTGCCGGTGCGCACGGAAGTCGGCTTCATCCATGGATAACAAGCTCGCCAGACGGCTGTCGGAAAAACCTTTGCGTTTCAGCGCAAACACACGGGCCTTGTCCATGACCGCCATACCCTGCTCACGAACGTCTACTTCCAGTTTGATAAGCTCTTCGATTTGCACCAGGAACCAGGGGTCAATTTTTGTCAGCGAATACAAAGTATCCAGCGACATGCCTGCACGGAATGCATCCCCCAGATACCAGAGACGTTGCTCCCGTGGCGTACTCAACTCACGTTTAAGAATTTCCATGGCATCATCGGCTTCGATATCCATAATCGGACTTAAACCATCAACGCCTACTTCCAATCCACGCAGGGCTTTTTGCAGAGATTCCTGAAATGTGCGACCAATAGCCATCACTTCGCCCACGGATTTCATTTGCGTGGTAAGGCGTGAATCCGCGTTGGGGAATTTCTCGAAGGTAAATCGAGGCACCTTGGTCACCACATAATCAATGGTCGGTTCAAAAGATGCAGGTGTGGCACCATCGGTAATGTCGTTTTGCAATTCGTCCAGTGTGTACCCTACCGCCAGCTTGGCGGCGATTTTGGCAATGGGGAAACCCGTGGCCTTGGAGGCCAGTGCCGATGAGCGCGACACACGCGGGTTCATTTCGATGATAATCATGCGACCACTTTCAGGATTAATGGCAAACTGTACATTGGAGCCACCAGTGTCCACACCGATTTCACGCAGCACCGCCAACGAGGCGTTGCGCATGATTTGATATTCTTTATCCGTCAGCGTTTGCGCAGGAGCCACGGTGATGGAATCACCAGTGTGGATTCCCATGGGATCGAGATTTTCAATGGAGCAAATAATAATGCAATTGTCCTTGCGGTCACGCACCACTTCCATCTCATATTCTTTCCAGCCCAGAATGGATTCTTCGACGAGCAATTCCTTGGTGGGTGAAAGATCCAGCCCGCGCTCACAAATTTCAACAAACTCTTCCTTGTTATACGCAATGCCGCCACCACTCCCCCCCATGGTGAAGGAAGGACGAATCACTGTGGGATAACCCACTTGCGCCTGCACTTGCCAAGCCTCTTCCAGGCTGTGCGCTACAGCGGCACGCGGCATGTCCAGACCAATTTTTTCCATGGCCTGTTTAAAACGATCACGGTCTTCGGCTTTGTCGATGGCGTCTCGATCCGCACCGATCATTTCCACATTGAATTTTTCCAGCACGCCTTCACGCACCAGATCCAGCGCACAGTTCAGCGCAGTTTGTCCACCCATGGTGGGCAGCACCGCATCCGGCCGTTCACGCTCAATGATGTTAGCTACCGTCTTCCAGGTAATAGGCTCAATGTAGGTCGCATCAGCCATTTCGGGATCGGTCATGATTGTCGCCGGATTGGAATTCACCAAAATGACGCGATAGCCTTCTTCGCGCAGTGCCTTGCAGGCCTGTGCGCCGGAATAATCAAACTCGCAGGCCTGACCAATCACAATGGGGCCAGCGCCAATGATGAGAATGCTTTTCAGGTCTGTTCTTTTTGGCATTGATTCAGTATCTACTTACGGTGATGGGTTGTTGGAAACCGGGAAAGTTTTTCTTTATTACTCACTTCTCGTTCCCTGATACTGTTTGATCGATTCAACAAACCGGTCAAACAACGGTGCCACATCATGCGGTCCGGGACTGGCCTCCGGGTGGCCCTGAAAACTGAAGGCAGGCTGATCAGTACGCTCCACCCCCTGCAACGAACCATCAAATAGTGAGCGATGGGTGGCTTGCAGATTATCCGGCAATGATTCTTCATCCACCGCAAAACCGTGATTCTGACTGGTGATCATCACTGCGCTATTGGCCAGATCCTGCACCGGATGATTGGCCCCATGATGGCCGAATTTCATCTTCAGAGTCTTCGCACCACTGGCCAGCGACAACAGTTGGTGGCCAAGGCAGATGCCAAATACGGGAATGCCGCTGGCCAGAATGTCCGGGATTGCCGTCAGCGCATAATCGCAGGGCTCCGGGTCACCGGGACCATTGGATAAAAATACGCCATCGGGATTCAGAGCCAGTACATCGGCAGCCGGTGTCTGTGCGGGCACTACGGTCAGGCGACAACCACGATCCACCAACATGCGCAGGATATTACGCTTGACACCGTAGTCGTAAGCCACGACATGATACGGTAGTTTTTCCTCGATGGGATGCGGTGCCTTGGGCAAACCGTCGGCCAGTGTCCAGGAGCCTTGCGCCCACTCATAGGGAGTATGGGTAGTGACTTCTTTAGCGAGATCCATACCCTGCAAACCGGGAAAAGCCTGCGCGGCAGCAATAGCAGCCTGTTCATCAACAATTTTTTTCTCAAGAAGGTCACCAGCAACGATGCAACCTGCCTGCGCGCCCTTTTCACGTAACACGCGAGTAAGCTGGCGGGTATCAACGCCAGCAATAGCCACCACCTGTTTTTCGGCCAGATAATCTTCAAGACTGGATTCACTGCGCCAGTTACTGACAAGCAGCGGCAGATCGCGTATTACCAGCCCGCTGCAATGTACATGTGACGATTCCTCGTCTTCGATATTCACACCGACATTGCCGATGTGAGGATAGGTCAGGGTCACAATCTGTCGCGCATACGACGGATCAGTGAGGATCTCCTGATAACCTGTCATCGCGGTGTTAAACACCACCTCCCCTACTGTTTGGCCCTCAATACCAATAGATTCCCCCCAAAAGAGCGAGCCATCTGCCAGGGCCAGTAATGCCGGTTTTCTCAATCTATTTCCCCTATTGGTGAGCCACTGCTACCCACAAATATTCATGCATGCGCAATCCGCGTGTACGCAAAGCGCAGATGCACAAAACGGGAGGGACGAAACTTCGTCCTTCCCGCCTGTAGTTAAGTCATATCGTGTCCGCAAATCGCCGGAACCCGGGTAGTTTACTCGATTGGGCTTGGGATCGTCTATACAGAATGGTGTTTTTCAGAGCAGCCGACGCTGCATGATTCATGCTCAGGCTCTACAAAACCGACAAAATATTTGCCCAGAAAAATATTGCGTATTACTCATCGGTAACCCTGCTGGTCTTTTGTCCTTCGACAATATCCTCAGATTACACTGACGCCCGCTCCTGCTCTTAAACCTGTTTTGGTTGTGAGATCTGATAAATGTGAATTAAGTGCTAAAAACATCTGTCTTAAGAATCATCAGGTATTTAACGCAGAGGGCGCAGAGAAAAAACATTAAAGACTTTGCGTCCTCTGCGTCTTTGCGAACTCTGTGTTTATAACACACCACTTGTTAGCACCACGACAACAGTAAGATCCCAATACACTGGAACAATTATCTGAGCGCTTCTGATTTTGCGCAGACTTCAGTCAGAATACGAGTTATAGCGTCATAGAAAAACCGTCAGTCATTGATTTATTATTCAAGTGCGTAACATCAGTTAGTTACAAAAAAAGCTAACGTCGCGGTTTGGCATTACAAATTGCGCACGACGCAGTGGGCGACCAAGCCCTTGACATCCTGCAACAACACGTTGCCCGACCTGAATATCATGACCACCAATTTCCGCATTACGCCAACCTCTAACCACGCGCTGATGAAGATGACCATCATATTGTAAAATCAACGTCAGTGGCATCATGGTTCGCCAATACATTCGACCGGAACCAACAACAGAACTCATTTCTTGCAAACTCAATTCTGTGGCTTGTGGTACCTGATCATTCACGCTCGAGGAGAATGATGTTGATGTGCCACCTAAATAGAGAACCATAGCGGTAAATGAAAAAATAGCAATCCTGTTCATTATTTATATTTCCTTATAAAGTTAGTTGGCCAGTTAGTTTACTACAAACTGCAAACTAGAAAATAAAAAACAACATATCCATAACAATGAAACTACATATTTCTTGAAACCTACTCGAAGTTATGGGTTGGCATACCAAGTTACGCGTAACGTTTTGTATTCCCTCGACACCACAACCCAAACTCAACTTGAAGTTGACATCCTCCTAACTTCAGGTTTTAGCTATAATGTCACCGTAAAGAAAATAATTTTCTTCAACTCTGGGAAAGATCAATCCTCTTTATCATCATGGTCATGGTCTTTATCTTCAATTTCCCAATCAAACTCATTCACAAATTCAAACAATGCATTGCCAATAAGCCTATTTCCCTTGGCGGAGGTATGCTTTTCATCAAAAAATAAAAATGCATCGGAATTTCTACCAAAATTGCAATCAGGATGAAAAGTCAGCGTAGAATAGAAAAAACAAGGCTCACGGGTATAACTAAACCCGAATAACTCGGCCCTGGCAATAACCCGACGTAGGAATTTAAAACTGTTAAATTCAGCAATTTCTATATCAAATTCTTTTTCAATATCACGCAAATTTCTTTTAAGAAGATGATTAAATCTCCGGGTTATTTTCGTGGTCCGTTTACTGAGTGATGAATTCTTTAATTCTGAACCCGGCAGTAGTGCTTCGGGGATACGCCCCATATCAATTGAATTCATAACTACAAAAAATTTTGCTCCAGAGTCAATCAGCTTACTTATATTTTTTTTAATATTATCAGCTGCTTTTTTCACCACGGCCTTTACTAAATGACGATCCTCCATATCACGCGCACTACGCACATCATTTCCGCCGATAAACAGAACATACAGAGCATCTTCAGGGGCAGAGAATTCGTTTACCATCAAAAAGGCATTGACCTGGACATCCAAATCGAAAGGCCCACTCTCCCCAGACTTTGCAGATGCAACCGCATAGTTTGTGCCCGCATTTTGATTGATAAGATGCAAAGAAGCATCTGTTGACAACCCCAGGTTTTCCCCCAGAACTTCTACCACAACAGGTCCATTAGATACACGATTATTGTAATAAACTGGCGGAAAATCACCAACAACAGAGGCAAGGTTTCCAGTATCCGACATACTGTCGCCGAATATAAACATATTGGAAAACGACTGATCGGCTTTGACGGGAAGTATAAAAAATAGACAAAGGAAAAAAGCCACAAGTTGAAACATTTGTCTGGATTTGGATATTAATTTAATCATCGATGCCATCCTTGTTTTTAACATTAAAATACTACTGATCCCGAAATTTGATAGTAACGTAAATTAACTTGGCAAGTACACCCATTAATAATAGTAAGTTTAAAACCTGGAAGAAAGTGAATATAGCTTAATGGCATAACCAGATTAGTCTGATATTAAAGAAAAATGTTACAACGTTTAATTATATTTTCACGATTCACTTAATAGATAATTCCCCGGCCATACTAAAGTAATTCCTGGAGTTTTATTCAGGAATGATTAATTTAAGATTATGGATTAACATGAAAAAAAATAACAAAGACATCTATTTACAGATAACACATAGAGATTTTCGTCACACATAAAAAAAATATTAACCGGTAAAGCCTGATGAAAAATGAACATTTAATGGGGTTAAAAAATTAAACTTTAAGAAAAGGCAGAAATTTTACGCTGCGGTGACAAAATAGGAAAATCACCATTCATTTTTCTTATTAGAATAGTATTTTCCGCGTGAAACATTAATAATCAGGGATGCGGTCAAGTCAGATCTTGAAAATAATGCTGCTGAAAACCAAAAGAAAGGTATAACGAAAAGGCTCTTTATTGACTGCCATGTATTACTTCACATAACAACGCAAATGCAAAATAAAAAGGGAAGCTACGCATGAATCAACAACAGCTTTTCCTGTCGGCTAAGCTTTTTTATGATAGCTTCTCGCTGACTGGCCGTTGAACGCGTATGCCCACCCTCCACATACACAACTTCCTCTGGTGATCGCGCTCGAAAATATTTTGCACCTCTTTGTACGCCTTCTTTCTTCCCATGGTGATTGGCGTGTTCAGTAAATCGCCGCTCAACATCGGTAGTAATTCCGGTATACAGTGACGCATCAGAGCATCGAATGATGTAAACATACCACTCGTTTCCAAAGCCGGATTTCAATTTCGCCTCCTAATTACACGATCTATAAAATAATGGGTTCAGCGCGCCTGTCAGCTTGTTGCAAGACGTGCCTTACCCTGAATACTGACCAGAGACCAACTGAGCCCGTCAAAATAGCCTTGGCAGCGTACTAACACCAACAGCAGGCTGCGTTAAACTGCACAGGAGAAATTGTCGAACAGTTTAACTTTAATGTGAATTAAGGACTAAATCACTCATGTTTTCATGCGTATGCTGACTAGGCCTGAATTATGAAAATCCAGCGCAAAGGCGCAGAGCGCGCAAAAGGTTAGAGGATAACGAGCAAAAGATATAAAAAGTCTTAATGCTGTGGGTCTCTGCGCTCTCTGTGCCTTCGCGCCTTTGCGTTAGATTTTATGGCGCTGTGATTCGTAGCCGAGGAACAACCTGCTCCACCAAATGTAAGCCAGTGGTTTTATTCGGTTAAATATTTTTAGCGTTTAATTCACATTTAATTGCACCAGTCTACATTATACAGGATGCCTAAGTATTATGAGGTTAGGGCCGTGCGGCCAGCGTAATTAAACGTACAAGGCAAGGCACTCTACAGACCGTAGCGGCCAACCAGCAGGTGAGTTTTCCAGATATCAACAAACTCTCCAAGAGCTCAATATACTGGAAAAAAAATCAAACAGATAAAAAAACGCCGCTGAATTTATTCATTCAGCGGCGCTATTCGTGGAGTTCATCGAGCCAATATTATTTCTTGGCGTTACGCTCCTGCACTTCTTTAATCACATCTTCTGCGACATTCTTCGGACACGGTGCATAGTGTGAGAACTCCATGGAAAACTGGCCACGGCCAGAAGTCATGGTACGCAGGTCACCAATGTAACCAAACATCTCAGCCAGAGGCGCACTGGCTTTAACACGCACACCGGTCACGCCAGCTTCCTGGCCTTCGATCATGCCACGGCGACGGTTAAGGTCACCAATGACATCACCCACATGGTCTTCCGGCGTGAACACGTCTACTTTCATAACGGGCTCAAGCAGCTGGGCACCGGCTTTCGGTATCGTCTGGCGGAAGGCATTTTTGGCGGCAATTTCATAGGCCACGGCCGAGGAATCCACAGGGTGAAAACCACCATCGGTCAGATTAACGTGTACATCCAATACGGGGAAACCAGCTAGCACGCCTTCGCTCATCATGACTTTGAAGCCTTTTTGTACAGCAGGCCAGAATTCACGCGGCACATTGCCACCCGTCACTGTGGACTCAAAAGTGAAACCACTGTTCTGTTCACCCGGCTCGATAATGTAATCGATCTTGGCAAATTGACCAGAACCACCTGTTTGCTTTTTATGGGTGTAGCTGTCTTCCACACGCTGCGTAATGGTTTCACGGTAAGCTACTTGCGGCTTGCCCACTTCCACTTCGATACCGTGGGTACGCTTGAGGATGTCTACCTTAATATCCAGATGCAATTCGCCCATACCTTTGATGATGGTCTCGCCGGTCTCTTCGTCGGTTTCCACACGGAATGACGGATCTTCCTGAATCATCTTGTTGATGGCCAGCCCCATTTTTTCGGCCCCACCCTTGTCTTTAGGCTTAATAGCAATGGAGATAACCGGATCAGGGAATACCATGGGCTCCAGCGTGGCTGGATTTTTTGGGTCACACAATG
>Ga0256830_1000717_pt1 | contig 24901 bp, 29 predicted proteins | sample 128326metaG_FD_190537 | JGI IMG/M metagenome (GOLD analysis project Ga0256830, IMG submission 190537) | Hydrothermal vent microbial communities from Lau Basin, Pacific Ocean - 128-326 | ecosystem: Environmental > Aquatic > Marine > Hydrothermal vents | place: Pacific Ocean: Lau Basin | collected... | reverse complement strand
CCGGTCAATCCGGTAGAGAAACCCCGGCAGACTCTGGTCGATGTTGGTGATAAACCAGGGCGAGCACAACGCAATGAGCAGCATGGCAACCGAGACACCGGTCGCCCCCGTGATGACCAGAACGCTGAGCAGTTTTTTAAGGCGCACCATCGATCCGCCTCCTCACTTCATCGGTCAGATCGGGAGCGCCGGTGATCACCGCCGGATTGACCAGGATCACCGCGTTGTATTGGCGGGCGACCTGGGCAACGGCCGCATCGAGGCGTTTGGCATAGGCTTGGCCGCGGGCCTGGATCGCTGCGTCATCCAGGCCGGGTTTGATCTGTTTGAGCTGCTCCGCAACCAACACGGTAGGATCGATCACCGCAATCCTGGGGGGCTGTGCACCCCAGCGGTCGTGGATCAGGGCGGTGGCCGAGCCGGAGAGTATTGCTATGACAACCACAACGATCATCCGCATATTCATCGTTGAACGCCCTCCGCCAGTTTTTCCACCGCCTGCGCCAGCGTTGCGCCCTGGGCCATCGCCTTCTGGATAAAGTCAAACTCGGTGCCTTTGGTGGAGTAGAGCTTTTCGGTGAAGGGATCGACGATCAGGCGGCCAATGGCCATGCCGTCCGGGCTGTAGGTGGCCACCTCGGAGTATTTGCCGTGAATGGTGTGGATCGAGCGCAGCAGCTTCATCTCCGACTCGTCCATGGCGAAACGGCCGGAGGCCTGTAGCTGCATCAGGCTCTCTTTTTTCTGGCGCAGCAGAAAGACCCAGTCGGAGTTCTCAAACGCCGCTTGGGCGGTGCCCGATTTGTAGTAGTCGTTAACCCCCTGGGTGACGGTGAGAAACGCGCCTTCATATTTTCTTGCTGTTCGATAGCCCTCCTCAATAAATGATCCGGCGTTGCCGTAGCCCATCAGTTTCCACGCCTCATCGATGACGCAGAGTTTCCGTTGTGAGCGGTCACCGAGATACATATCCTCGGTGATGCGCATCATCAACAGCAGCAGCACCAGGCTTTGCAGGTCCGGCATGGCATCCAGGTCTTTCAGCTCCAGCGCCACAAAGGGTCTGTCGAGATCGAGATTGTTTTCACCCTCGAAGAACTTGGCATAGACGCCGTGTCTGGTGTAGGGAAAGAGACAGTCGGCCAGGTCCGATTTACGGCTGTCACCATCCTGCTTCAACGAATCAAAAACATGGGTCACAGTGGTGTGCTGTTTTTGTGCCGTCCAGACCTCTTTCAGCGCCTGCTCGATCCAGGAGGACTCCATCACGCCCAACGGGCTGTTGGGTGAGGCCATGTGGGCGACAAGCGCTTTGAGCATGGGCAGATCGTCGGTGAAGTTTTTGACGCGGGTGAAGGGGTTGAGATTGACCTGGGTGTCACGGCTGAAGTTGAGGTACAAACCATCCAAAAGCTTGCTGATGTTTTTGTAGGATTCACCCCGGTCGATGGTCCAGACACGCCCACCTGTTCCCAGGATGGACATGATGATCTCCTGGGTCAGAAAACTTTTTCCCGATCCACTGGCGGCGGCCATCGCCATGTTGTAGTTGCCCTGCTTGTTGTCCCAGGGATCGACATGCATGATCTGGCCGCGACGCCCCTGCAGCATGATGAGCGGTGTGCCGGTGCCCCACCATTCAGCCGTCGCCGGTGCCAGGTTGGCGCAGGACCAGGTGAGGAAAGTGCGCAGTCGTGAAAAACCCTCCAGCTCCTTCACGAACGCAGGCCCGGCCATCATCGGCAGTGCGGAGAGAAAGGCGTGTACCGAAACAAACGAGTCACGGGTCAGCGACCAGCCGGCGCTTTTGTAGAGCGCTTTGAGTTGGTGCTCGGCCTGGCTGCCTTTGCCGTGCGGTGCGAACAGTACGATCTGAAAACCGCCCCGCACCAACGAGTGGCCCGCCTGAATCTGAGCACTGACAAAATCCCAGTCCTCCTTACGCTCTTTCCAGACGGGGACGAATTTGCCCATCTGGGAGTCGGCCATCTGGGTGGCGCGGGCCGATTTGTATTTCGCCTCACCGGCGGCGGATACCTGATCCGGCACATGGACGTTGAATGTCATCATGAACGGGCAGGGAATTCTGAGGGTGTTGGACATGAGATCACCGATCAGCTTGTCCATGCCCCAGCCTGCCCACTGCGGTGGAAACTCCCGCACCGAGTACATGCGGGTGTCGAGCAGCATATCGCCATGTTGAATCGCCAACCCTTCGCGGCCCACCAGGGCCACGGTGTCGCCATCGACAATCTGATCGCGCAGTAGCTTGTCCTCCTGATAGGCCAGGGTGTCGCGTTTGACCGGACGGGGGTTGAGCAGCGTGTCCAGAAAATTAACGAAAGCCCCGGCCTCCACGGGGCGGGAACTCAGACCGGCGGAGCGCAGCGTGCCGGTGATCGACTCACGCAGCTGCAGCAGCTGATCGCTGTTGGCGGTGTCGGAGAGCGGCTGGTTGACGCTGAGAAAGATACGGAAGTCGCGCACCAGCATCGCCTGATCGGAGAAGAGTGATCTCCAGGTGCCGCCCAGCAGGTAGTCAACACGCCGCCGCAGTGTGGCGCGGAAGATGTTTTCGTTACGGTGATGGGGGCGGATGTGGGCTTCCTCTTCACCTGTCACTTCATCCTCCTGGCGCAGGTCGGCCCAGCGTCTCATCAGCGGCAGGATGTCGGGCGAGGCGTAGAGGGTGTATTGCGCCGTGTAGCCGGAGGGCAGCGCGCTGTAGATACCCGAGAGTACCCGCAAGGTCTCCTCATCCATCCCCACCGACGGCGTCACCTCCAGCAGGAATGAGCAGCAATCCTCGTTGTAGTAGAGGCCGGTCGTCTCATCCCACGACTCATAGGGCAGCAAATGGGCCAGGCCGTGGCGTTGCAGCAGCGTGTTCCACTCATCCTGTGTTGGTGGCAGGGCGTTACGCGCCAGCGCCTCGCCGGGGGGTGATTCGGCAAAGAAGGCTTTGAAGGGCTTGGTTAACAGAGAGCGCAAAACTACATCCCCTCTATCAACCAGCGGCCGTTGTCGAGACGCAAGTAGAGATAGGTCTCATCGTGCAGCGTGTCATCTTCGTCAGGCCAGCGGGCTACCCAGACGCGCAGGGTGCGCGGTGGTGTGAGAATGGGCGTGCCGGGTGTCACGGTCACAATATCGGGGGGCGTTCCCGGTGGTGCGAGCTGCTCAGGACTGGAATCGGCATCTGCTTCAGCGCCACCGGCCAGCTTCACCAGATCGGCCTGGGCTGAGGGTGGCTTTTTTGATGGGGTCTCCTCACCGTCACGGTTATTCGGCGCCGCCCTCATCTTGAGGGTGCCGTCCTTGGCCATGCGGTGCACTTCGCTGAGGGGTTTGCAGCCGATGCCATCCGGGACACCGCAGGCGTATTTGGGTGTGGCGCAGCCGGTGAGCAGCAGAGGGGAAAACAGCAGTGCGGTGAGTAGTCGTCGCGACATGGGCGTTATCCTCGGTTGGCGGCATCGAGCCACGCTCTGAGCCGCTCTTCCGTGATGAAACCGGGGCGCACCCGGCCGTCCGGGGCCACCAGGGTGGGTGTGGCGTGGATGTTGTGGTCACGGGCAAAGGCTTCGACCTCGGTGATCCTGGCAGAGGCCCGTTCGAGACAGGCTGAATTGGCATCTGCTGGCAGTGCCCTGCCGGCCATCACGGCATCGAGGGCTTTCAATGGATCGCCGGAACAGAGAATCGTGGCGGCCTTGCGCCTGGCATCGGGGTGCAGCCCCTCCACCGGATACATGATGGCGTAGACCTCGATATCCTTCAGTGTGGTGAGCTGGTCGTGGAGTTTTTTACACCAGGGGCAGTCGGGGTCAAAAAAGACCGCCAGCTTCTGCGGCCCGCTGCCACCGTATTTCACCGCCATGTCCAACGGCAGGCTCTCCCACCTGATGGCGGAGGCCTGCGCCCTGCGCTCCGCCGTCAGATCGGTGGCGCTCTGCATGTCGTAGATACTGCCCACCACCAGATAGCGTCCGGAGGGATCGGAATAGAGCACGTTCCGGCCGGCAACGATCTCCACCAGTCCCTCAATGGGCGCGGGTTGGATGGCGGTGATCTGTGTGTTGGGGAGTGCCTTGCGAACAGTCTCTTCGACAGCGCTGAAATCGACGGCTTCATCACTTGCGGCAAAGCCGGATATCGATGTAATCAGTAGCGTAAATACAATGCCATGTAGTCGTTTCATAATGCGTGTTTCTCCTCAAGGTTAACCCCCAGCACCACCCCCTCCGTCAACACAACCTCAACCACCCGCCCGGCATCGATCTCGATGATCGGGTAGGTCTCATCGGCCCGCTTCAGATACCAATCACTGATTTTGTCCAGCGCGGTACCGAAGCCGGAGGCGACACCGAACTCCATGGTTTTGCCGGGATCGATGGTGGTGACCGCGCCGGTGGGTGAGGTCAGCACATTGCTGTAGGACTGGGAGAGGGCTTCGCCAATACCGCCTGCGGTGCCGGCCAGCAGCGCTCTGGCGATCAGTGCACCCTGCTTGGAGATAAGGTGGCCGCGCATTCCGTTTTTGCCATCTTCGCCACTCACATACCCCTTGATGGGCACGTCCAGAATCTCGCCACCCCGGAGCACACAGGAGAGGCGTTCCAGGCGCAGGTAGGCGCGCTCGTCGGAGATGCGCCCGAAGCCCGCCGCGACAATCCGGCACGCTTTGACCCGGCTGCGATAGCGGTTTGGCAGGGAGGCGGTGTCGAGCAGCTCCAGTAAAACGGGATGGGGGTTGGTGTCGGCCCGGCCGCCGGTGGGGGCGTCCAGGCCGGAGAGGAGCGCCGCCGTGGCAAAGGCGCCGGGCGGGATGCAGTTGCGGATGCTGCAGCGCTCTTTTTTCGTTTTGCCCTCTTTATTACCGCCCGCCACACCACCTTCCACCAGACTGACTGACAGAATGGCCGGTGGGGTGGCGGCCGCTTTGGGTTGAATCCCCAGGTTTGTGGCGGTGCGCCCCGCCGCGTCGGAGAGCGCCCGGTCCATCACCTCGCCGGATTCCATAGTCTGCTGCCGGGGCGGCGGTGGCAGCGGCAGCGCGGGAAAGGCGGCCGGTCCCTCTGTGCCGGGTTCCGGGGGCCGTATGGAGGGTGTCGCGCTGTTGCGGCTGGCCCGCGCCCGGTCCTGGCGCAGCACCGCAATCTCTTCACGCAGCTCTTTGATGGTTCGCATGAACTCGGTGTTGGACTGCTTCAGTGCGCTGATGTCCGCTTCACCCCGGGAGATCCACACCTCGCGGGGATCGACCTGCTGGCCCGGCAGACTGAACTGTTCGGTGACCTCCGCATCACTGGAGACGTGGCCGCTCCGGGCCGGGAGCTGGCGTTCCGGGTCGGTGAGATAGAGGCCGAGCAGAATGCCGCCGAAGACCAGCACTGCGATGGTGACGGTGATCAGGGTCTGTTTCCGGCGGGCCTGGCTGCTGTGGGTGGCCGGGGGGGCACTGTTCTCCGTCATGGTCGCTGCCCCACCTTGCGAATGATGAACACCCCGGTCGATTCATGGGGTTTGAGCCGGTGTTTGTCGATGGCCACCGCGGCGACGGGGTGGTCGCCCGGCACGGCGCGGAATTCGCGCTCATCGAGCCGCATCTCCTTTTGCGTCAGGTTGGTGAGGCGGTAGACCTCACCGGTCAGGGTTTCGCCGCTATAGATCATCGTCCGTTTGAAGTGCACCTCGTCCCAGAGCGGCACCACGCGGGAGGATTGGATCGGTGTGTAGTCATCCGGCAAGGCATCTCTGCCCATCGCCCTGGCCAGCCGTTCGACCCGCTTGATATAGGGCAGCGCCCGTTCACCCGCGCTTCTTCCACTGTTGCGATAGGGAGGCCGGAGAAAGACCGTTTCCCCTGGCACCTCTTTGGGGGCTGCCAGCAGGGTGTAGGTCTCGCCGTTGTCGGCCTTCACAAACAGGGAAAACGGTTTGGCGCCAATGGCGCGAATGAAGAGCTGCCCGCTATCGGTATCCGCCTCAAGCGCTATGCGGTCCTGCGGCCCCCAGATGTGGTCGATGCGTGAACCGTCGGCCATGGTGAGACGGTTCAGCTCCTTTGTGGAGACGACGATGGGGATGGTCCTGCCATCCATCACATCCACCACCTGGAGCGCAGAGGCGCTACCGGGCAGCAGCAATGTCGCTATCAGCAGCAAACGGTTTTTCACGGTTGACCTCTTTGAATTCGATGATGTGGAGAAAGCCGCCGTCGAGGCGGAACCTCATGCGGTAGGCGATGCGGCTGTCGGAGACGATCTCCTTGCCGACGCGCAACACCTGCTGGCCGCTGATGGCGACAAAATCGCCCCGGGCCCTGGCGTCCACCGGAAAGAACATGCTCGTCATCTCGTTGCGCTTGATGCGCGCCGCCTCGTCCTGGAGGCGGGTCTGCAAAACGCTGTAGCTCTCCGGCGCGGCATAACGGAGAAAGACGTTGATGCGATAGTCCACATTCTTCGGTGTATAGGAGAGCACCAGCGATGCGAACCACTCGCCCACCTGGGTCAGATATTCCGAACTGGCCTCGTCGCCCTGGATCGAGAAGGGTTGCGCCAGCTTGGGCGGCACAAAGACGGTCTTCTCCCGCGCATCGCTGGTGATGACGTGGACCACCAGCAACAGGTTGGAGAGCACCATGACGATGGCGATGGCCGACCACATGCGGTTGCCCCACTGCGCCGCGCTGAGGCTGGAGCGGAAACGCTGGAGCCTCATCCGGTGTACTCTCGCACATAGCTGGGGGCGCGGCACTTGATCCAGAGATCGGAGCGGGTGTACCAGTAGAGAAAGCGCAGGATCAGCCCGCGGCCGCCGGCCTGCTTGATGCGGGCCAGGGCGCGGGACATGAAGAAGCCCAGTATGATCCCGGCGATGAACTGCTGAAACAGGGCGCCGAACAGCATCAGAAAGATGAAGGTACCCGCCTCATCGGCGTCCCACATGAAGATCATGGGGGGATCGTCCAGGTGGCGCGGAATCATGTAGCGCTCCATCTCCATCACTTGACCTCAGCCCAGAGCCGTCCTAGATCGTCGCCGAGCTGAACAGCGCATTGACGATGGTGGGGCCGAGCATCCCGAAGATCGCCAGCACAATGCCGAGCACCGCCGGCAGGGGCGAGCCCTTGCCGATGCCATAGGCGAGACCGAAGACCCCGCCGGTAATGGCCAGGCCACGACCCAGATAGCCGGTCGCGGCGTCGTAGATGAAGTCGTAAAAGGCCTGGAACTCACCGCCGGTGGTGGCGGCCAGTGCAATCCCCGGGATCAACAGCGTGACGCCGAAGAAATGCGTGAGGTTCCTGGCTGAAAGCCGGCCACTGATGGCAAGCTGCCGGCCGATCAGCGCCATGGTGATGCCGTAGAGAAAACCGACCACCGGTTCGGTCGTGCCGATGGCCGCAATCGCCACACCGGGTAGCAGCAACATGGCGTTGGTCAGGGTGAAATTGGGAGAGAGGGGTAACGCGCGTACATTCATGGTGGTCTACCTTTGGGTTGATAACGAAGTCATAACGATCTCCGCGCGGCGGTTCAGGGCGCGGCCGGAGGCGGTGGTGTTGGGCGCGACATAGCAGCAGAGGGGTGACGCCTTGATTGTGGCGTGTCGCCCTTCAAGCCCCAGCGTCACCAGAAAATCGAAGACGGCTTTGGCCCTCAACCAGGCCAGCGACGCATTGGTGATGGTTCCGCCGGGTGCCGTGTCATCGGTATAGCCGGTGATCGTAAGCTGGTAACGGTCGGGCAGTGATTGATGGAAACGTCTGAGTTTCTGTTGTTGGGGATCGCCCAACTGATAAGAGGCCGGACCGAAGTGAACGACTGTTTTCTGTCGGTTGGCTTTAGCGTCTGTTTCAGCAGCGGCTGTGCTGACCTTGGCCGCACGCTTCAGCGTGGGACAGGGGCAGTCGGCGCAGATGATGAACTGATTGGTTTCGTCTCTGGTTTGGGTGATGCCGAAAGAATCGGTTTGCTTGGTCAGGGTGTTATGGCGTCCCGGAATCGACCAGGGGTAGTCGCTATTGATCGGGCTGTTTTGTCTGTTGCAGTCATTAACCTGGCCTCTATTCGGTGCTTCTTTCGGTTCACTGTTGGGTACGGGCGTGGATGCGCATCCCATCACCAAAGTGACGGTGGTAATCAGCCAGATTGTGAAAAACCCGTTGCGCATACGCTCTTCGTTTCTGTTCATGTGCCACCGACCAACCGGGACCAGCGTTATAAGCACCGATGGCCCGCCAGGTGTAGCCGAAACGGCGGATCTCCCCCGCCAGCACCCAGGCACCGACATGAATGTTGGTGCAGGGATCCCAAAGGTCTCCGGGCTGAATGCCCATCTCCGCCAATCGCGGAAACCACCGGGAGTTGATCTGCATCAGACCGACATCCACCGAGCCATTGGTGTTGCGGTTAATGGCGTGTGGATCCATTGCACTCTCGGTCAGTGCAATGGCACGCAGGATGGTCTCGTGTATGCCGTAACGCTCCGCTGCGGAGTGCCAGCACGACGATGCCAATGCGTTATTTACCGCCGCGTAAAACAAAAAGATGAAGCAGATCAGGCTTCGCATCACGACCATCCTGCGCGGCTGCGGCGTGGGGATATCGTGGCTGGGGGATGGGGTTGTAACAATGAGAAATTGGTTATTGGTTTTGAAAATTATTTTCGGGATTAAGGGGTCAGCTTGGGTGTTCTCCACCACCTCTCCATTCGCCTGTGGCCAACCAGTCTTCGAAAAAATATAACCAAAGGTCTATCCAAGGAATAAAGGTGGTGGCCAATGACATATCAGCTCGCCATTCACCGTATTGGGGTCGGTAAAGACATAAACATGTCGCGTCAGAATATTTCGTATCTCTTGTATCGTAGTAAATATGCGGAATCGGGGCATTCTGAAACGGAGAAATCTGAGGCAAACATGGAGCAAGTACAAACGCAGAGGGTGTGCTGCCTACGTGATACTTAATAAGTACCCGATAATCTCTGCTCAATGGAGAAGGTCTTGTCGTATAAATCCACCTTAATAGGTGTGGGCGCTTAGCTTCGCAGTAACCGTCGGTTGTCCTTTTCAGGTGATGGCGCTGCAAACATATACTCAAACGTTGCCGCTGCCTTAAGCGTGCTTCACCGTACATTCTCTGGGTGACTTCCAAAAAAGGTGTTGGCTCGTACTGGTGTGCCTGCAGCTAAGGCTATTCCGCCTGTGCCGATAATTCTGCTTAGCTGCCCTGATGTTCGGGCATGACTAACGCTGTCCACTTGTTTATCGAATGCTCTTTTTGTCTCTGGGCCAGTGAGCCTTTCAGTGAGAAAATTCTGGATTTGATCTTGGCCACCTCCCAGGTCGGCGAGCCCCTTAAAGTCAGCACATAAACGTTGGTGCCAAAGATGGAAATCTTGTGCTCTTTTAGGGTCTTCATTCCATTTTTCGGCAAAATTTTCTCCTTCGGTGGTTGGATTGGGAATGTGAAACGAGTAGCGTCTCGGGCCGATTTCACTTATTTGGATATAACTTGGCATATGCTCGACAACATCCAGCACAAAGTCCCAAGGTGTATCGTGAGGGCGTCGTACTGAATCAGCATACGAGAACATGACTAATGTTGTAATGATGACTGAGATAGGCGGGTATCCTTGTGCATCTTTAAACATAATGTCGCGGTGTCTTTTGCAAACCTGGACGATACGACGAAGTAGATCTTTGGCATCCATCCGGTCAGGAAGCGGTTCTATGTAGGAACGTGCCATAGCCTCTGAAAACTGCATGGACTGGAACGATTTGAACAGAGGAATAAGTTTCGATGTGTTGTCAAATTCCTCTGCATAAGCAACAGGGTTGGATGGCTTTAACTCTCTAACACTACGATCAGGTACCAGAATGCCATTATTCGAGCAGTCAGGATTGTATATGGCGGGAGTAATATCCATATGAAACCGTTCTGAGTCTGCATATTCGAGGCGCCAACACCGATTCATTGGCTTTGCCATTCGTTTGTAGGTTGAGTTCGCCTTAATCCGGTTACCCACAGTATGATAAATCGTGCTTGCTGTGTGATAGGACGGATGCCCTTCCGGGAGGAAGCAGATTAAATCGATATCAAATTCGTCGCGCCCAAGCGGGCGCACAGTTGTCCGTAACCGTGCTGAGCCTTGCGGGCGAATTATCACACTTTCAAGTAAGGACTCATCAGAGTCAGCTAACCAGCCAGCAATTCCTTCATAGCGTTTTCTGGCTTCTTCATATTGGGTCTCTGTTAGTTCGAGTTGCTGGCAGGCTAAATCGATGGCAGCGATAAGTGCGTTTTTACGGTGGAGGTCAATCTCGGGCATGGTCGGTTACCTCATAATAGGGGGAGAAGTCAGGGGCTACGTGGGTGAGAAATTTCGCTTTAACTGCGGGGAGAGCGTGTTCAGCATGGTGTTCCGCCATACCAAGAAGTGTGTTTATTGCGGATGGGTCATCCATCGCAAATCGTCCTTGAGGTACCGGCGGATTGATTCGTAGCAGTGCATCCTGACCAATAATCAGTTTGGCTTGTCCCTGCGAAGCTGAGCTTTGTGCGCTGATTAGAAGGTCGGGAGCTGGCTTTGCCCAGAGCGCTTTACCACCCCAATTCAACCAAGGGCGGGGGCCTGAAATTTCATCAAGTGTGCCGATGCTTAGTATCCGGATTGAGTCCTGGGGTTGGTTTAATACACCTAAAGCTTCGGTAAGGCCAACCATTATTGGGTCGTTTGCCCATACTCCACCATCAATCAGGTTGCGGCCGTTGCGTTGGAATGCACTGAAATAGGTCGGTGCGGCACTGGTAGCCAGGGCTGTTTGCCATGCAGGAACTTTGTAGTCCGTCATGAATCTTGGATGATGAGCCGTTTTAAATAATTTGACCTGTTCGACATCAATGTTATAAGCGCAAATTGCGAGCCGCTTGCTGCTATGGCCTAGGGACTTTCCCTGAAATGCGATCTGAAGTGCATTTTTCAGGGGCTCCGTTGAGTATTTGCGTCGAAGGACCGAATGCCAGTCAAGTGGATCAAAGTATTTTGCAAATGGAAGGCGGCGTACCCAAGGAGGGAGAAGGGAAGGAAATATATTATTACCGTTGCTGGTGTAGAACTCTAAGATCTCTTTTGGTCGCATTCCGAGGCCTAGCCCTAGTGCAATGATCCCTCCTGTTGAAGTCCCCACTATCAGGTCAAAGTGATCTGTAATATTGATATTGAGGTGTTCCTCGAAATGAGTCAGCAAGGCCGCAGAGAAAACGCCCCGGATTCCTCCTCCATCTAGGCTTAGAATTTGAAATCGATCAGTCATATGTGTAAATTAAAAGTATTGCTGTGACGATACATATGATATTGACAAAGCGCGACTTTCGCAAGTACAAAAAGTATTGCTGTAGCGGTACAAGGGGAGTGAAGTATGAAATCAGTGTTTAATCAAAGGCTTGCAGAATTCAGGGAGAGAAAAAAAATGACTCTGCAGGGTTTGGCAGACGAAATCGGCTCAACAAAAAGCTATATCTGGGAGCTAGAGAACAAGCCCGGAATAAAGCCTTCTGCTCATACGGTATATAAACTTGCCGTAGCATTAGGGGTTACTGTGGAAGATTTGCTTGGAGAAGAGGCTGAAAATCAGAATGATCAGGTCTTTTTTCGGGAGTACAAAGGTCTAAAGCCGGAAACCAAAAAACAGCTTAAAAATATTCTTGATGCACTAAAGAAATCGGAATGACGGGTTAAGAGTAAAGATAAATGACACCTTTTAAGGCCGCATTACAACTATACCGGGCATGGGCAGCGGCGAAGGCGTCAGAAGATATTTTCCCGATTGATTGTAAGGCGATAGCGGAGGGGCTCAGCATAAGAGTAGAAGGCGGAGATCTTGACGGGGAATTTGAAGGGGGGTTGTTTATCGAGGAAGGACTGACCGCAATTATCTACAATGAAAATATCGAAGAAGATGGTCGAAAAAATTTCACTATAGCCCATGAATTAGGGCATTTCAGTCTTCACAAAAATCGCCGAGAACTACGATGTACATTTGATGATTTAAATAACTTTGGTGGAAAAACTCATCCTCATGGGATTGAACAGGAGGCGAATAGTTTTGCTGCCAATTTGCTGATGCCAGCAGATGATTTTCGGCCAAAAATAAGATCCTGTAATTTGAGTCTCGCTGTCATTGGTCAACTTGCCTATGAGCGATATGCAACAACTCTTACTGCTGCAGCACTTAGAGCACAGGATCTTGCGGGTAAACCGTGCGCCGTGATTATGTTACGGGATGACAAAGTAAAGTGGTGGCGAAGAAACGATAGCATGTCTGATACAGGGCTTTGGCTTCACATGGGACAACATGTAAAAGGGGTGGGAAATGTAGGGCGGGAAGGAGCTGTTGTGGATTCACGCATATGGTTACCTGAACACAAATGCCCCGGGTGGGAAATTACTCAATCAGATGTTGCCATGAAACGTTATGAACAGACACTTGTTTTCCTCACCGCAAGGTCCAAGGAAGGAGAAAAAGACTGGCTGGATGAAGTGAAAGATTCGGTAGATCTTTTACCGAAATGGTGATCTGCCTGGTAGTTCAATTCAGTTACGTGTTTGAGGAGTGTAAAGATTCAATCGTTAGTTGGTCGAGTCTAGTTGGGGACAGGCTCCCCTTACTAGACTCTGTGATTTATAGCAATCCTCTCTCTGCAAAAGAGGTTGTCCCCTCAGCTCCCACCACAATATGATCCAACACCCGCACATCCACCAGATCCAGTGCCTGTTTTATGCGGTCGGTGATGGTTCGATCCGCATGTGACGGCTCTGCAATCCCGCTGGGATGGTTGTGGGCGAAGATGACTGCGGCAGCGTTGATCTCCATGGCCCGCTGCACCACCACTCGGGGATGAACAGATGCACCATTGATGGTACCGAAGAAGAGTTCTTCAAAAGCCAGGGCCCTGTGGCGGTTGTCCAGGAATAGCGCAGCGAAGACTTCGTTTTTGTATTCCGAGAGTTTAAGGCGCAGATATTTTGCGGTATCCGCAGGGTTGGTGAGTGCCTGACCGGGCGAGTGGCGTTCGACCAGGATATCGAGGGCGAGGTTGATAACAACAGCCTGTTCGGCTTCGGTCAGATCATCGGGTACGGCATTGAGGCGCACGGTTTTTCTCATCTTTTTCATGGTGATCTCCTGAAATAGCAGGCGGCGGAGATCACGCCCTGGCGGGAGAGTAATCTCCCAGGCCTTGGGTTAAATGAAGTGGTTGAAATGAGTTGTTGAAAAAAGATTAAAAATGGATCGGCAGCTTGCGCTGTTGCACTGGTTTCACGATCCTTCGCAGTGCTTTGGATACCGGTGTGGCCGGTAAAGGTGCATGTTGAGCCGCAACATGCCACGGTGAAAAAGTTCTTTCCTGAACACCGTGAATCGATGCTTAGGAAAGACGCCGCTGTTCGCGGCGGCCATCCGCAGGGCGGGCCTGCACGTTGACATTCAAATAGCGTCAAATGGATGCTGCTATCGAGTGTCTTCACTCCCGGCAGCAAAATAGACCGGCCGTCTTTACTGAAAAGCGGGCCGGACTCCCCGCTGCAATATCGGAACAACGCGGCGTGCCTTATCACCTGTCATTCGTCTCACTGCCTGACCTGTGGATTGGGGAAACAGGTCTACCTGATCAACACCGGGCGCGACTGCTCGCACAAAGGGGCCTCTCTCCGTCCGGCGGGAGGCGGCCGGTGACGATGGAACAAAAGACCAGTGGCCTTTCTCAAACCCCGCCCACCAGTTTGAGAAAGACCGCTGACCGCAGGGTCACCGGCCGTTGGAAACAGACCCCGGAACTACCAGCCGGTATGGCTCATCATCAGCTCGACAATGATCTCCAACTCAACGAGGTCGAGCCGGTTGGCGATGTCACCGATGCCGGAGTAACCGAAACCACTACAGATCTCTGCACCCCAGTCACCGTTGAAGAAGCTGACCACCGCGCCTATGAAGACGCCCTGGCCAACACTGCACACACCGAGATAGCGTTCGATGGCATCGGCGTCCGGTCTGAGCTGCTCACGACAGGTGGCTGCCGCACAGTCATCAGACGCCCGGCAGTGAAAGTACTCCGGGCCGATTATCCCGACCGCTCGTTTCCAGGCCGCTAAAAAGCGTTCCGGCGCCTCAGCGTAGTGAACCCTGATTCGCTGCTGTTCACGCATCGCCGCTTCGGCTGCGTGATTGTCTGTTTCCGTCGATATGATTTGACTCATGGCAATGCCCCTTGTTTTGGTCCTAGATCTGTTGGAAGAGCGCGACACCCCCCCTGGACAGGCGATGAGGCGTTCGCCACTCCGGACTCACACCTCTATGCAGTGCAATTCCAGGAGTGGTCGAACGGCGTGGATGAAGACGTTCAGGCGGTGTCAGGCAGATCGAGTTCGATCTTATTACCATTGACCTTGACCCACTCAATGCGCAGCAACCGCGCCTTGAGTGAAACACCGGTCTGGCCCGCCTTTTCGCCTTTTTGGTAGACAAAGGTTTCCGAGTAGAGGTCACCCAGCTTGAATCCGACGAGGACTCTGTTCCTGTCATCTTCGATCACGGGTTGGATCTGCTCGATAATCGCCTGCGCCGTTTTGCCCGAGACACGGCAGTCGAAACGTGTGTACTGGATCTCCTCTGTGCTGCCGTGCAGCGCCGAGATATCGACGGCAAAGAACGGCTTGCCGCGCTTGACCGGGACGTTGCGAATACGATTGACGTAACCGATGCCGGTGACGTGCAGATCGAAGTATTTTTGCTCCTGAGTTTGACTGGAGCAGGGTTGATGGTTTTCAGACATGGTATCTCTCCTGTGTGAATATTGGAGAAACACTGCTCCCCAAGGGGAAGATGTTTCCCCGATGGGTTGATGAAGATGGACCGGCAGCTTGCGCTGTGACACTTGTCTCACGATCCTGCGAAGTGTCAGGCGCTGACAATTAGTCAGCAAGGGTGCTGCTTTGCCCAAGCAGCGAGGGGTGAAACCGGTTAACCGAACAGGGTCGTTAATACCAAAAACTATCGACCAGCCGTTATTGGATAACAACGATAAATTAATTATTCAATCTGAATAATTTCGTGTTGTTGATTAAGACAATCGTTACCTATGCAATTTTTAACTGGATGACCACGAGAAGTAGTTGCACTTCGGGTAACCGGTGCAGCCAATAAACGGTTTTCCGGCGTTCCTGCCGCTTTTCACTGAGCGCCGTACCAGGCTGCCGGATTGGCACTGCGGGCAGGGTAAGCCGCTCTTTGCCGGTGCAGCGGATCGTGGCGTGGATGCCGTTCGCGGTCTGGCTCTGCCCGGTTTGCCACGGTTGTCTGGCCGTGTGGTCTTGCAGTCGGGGTAACCGCTGCACCCCCAGAAGTGGCCGCTTTTCCCTTTTCGCCGCCGCAGGGGTTGGCCGCAGTCCGGACAAGGGTGTTGTGCCTCACTCCCGCTGCCCGGGAACGGTTGTGGCGATGCCCCTGTCTGCTGTTTTGCCTGGCGCAGGATTTCGGTGATCCACCGGGTCTGGCCGTTGAGAAAGGCATTTAGATGACCGCGCCCCTGCGCAATATCCTCCAGCCCCTGTTCCCACAGTGCCGTGGTAGCCGGAGCTTTGATCTCATCGGGAAGCAGAGCGATCAGGGCGCGGCCGGTTGCTGTACTGATGACCTGTTTTTTCTGTTTCCTGATGAAACCCCGTTGTAACAGTGTCTCAATGATTCCGGCACGGGTGGCCTCGGTACCGATGCCGGAGGTCTCCCGTAGAATCTTTTTCAACCTGGAATCTTCGATATGCTTGCCGACAGATTTCATCGCTGCGATTAACGTGCCTTCGGTGAAACGTGCGGGCGGCTTGGTCTGTTTCTCCTCGATAGCCGTGCCCTGGACGAGTGAAGCCGCTCCATGGGTCACATTGGGCAGTGTTTGGTTTTCAGTCTCTAGCCACTGCGCTTTATCTTTACCCAAAACCTGACGCCATCCTTGTACCCTGGGCGTTCTGCCACTCGCTCCAAACGTTTCATTGCAGACGCTGACTTCAATAGTGGTCTGATGGTATTCGTGGTCAGGATGGAATTGAGCGATGTATTGACGGCAGACAAGATCAAAAAGCCGTCGCTCGTTTTCACTCATGCGGTTTACGTCAGAAGCCGCGGCGGTTGGGATGATGGCGTGGTGAGCGGTGATCCTCTTGTCGTTCCACGCCCTGGAGCGCCGCGTCTGGTCTGCGCCCTCAATGAGCTGAGCGTAACGGTTTTCGGTCTGTTTCAGGGCGGCCAGCACCTGGGCCGCTTCAGGGTGTTGTGATTCCGGTAGATAGCGGCAGTCGGTACGCGGATAGGTCAACGCCTTGTGTGTCTCATAGAGCGCCTGCGCGGTGTTCAGCACCTCTTGTGCGCCCATCCCCCAGCGCTTTGATGCTTCCTGTTGCAGCGAGGAGAGGTCGAAGGGCAACGGCACGGACTCTTTTTTGAGTTCGGTTTCCGCTTTGATGATCGTGCCTTGCTGACCATTGATCTTCTGCGCCACTTCAAGGGCCGACTGTCGGTTGTTACAGCGGCCCTCGGTATCGGCGACATCTCCGGGCGGTAGCCACCTGGCAGTGAACTGTTTGTTGTTAGCACCAAAATCGGCAAACAGTTCAAAGTAGGGTGTCGGCTTAAACGCCTCGATAGTCTCGTCACGCTGCACGACGAAATAGAGCGTTGGAGTCTGCACCCGTCCCACCGATAAAACGCCTTCATGTCCACTCCGCTGGCCGATCAGCGTATAGGCGCGGGTCAGGTTCATGCCCACCAGCCAGTCGGCGCGGGCGCGCCCCAGGCCGGCAAAATAGAGCGGTTCGGTCTTCTCTCCCGGCAGGATGTTGTTCAGTGCCTTGCGGATACTGGCGTCATCCAGCGCCGACAGCCAGAGCCGGGAGAGCGGGCCACGCCAGCGGCAATGCTCCAGCACTTCACGGGCGATGGTCTCACCCTCGCGGTCGGCATCGGTGGCGATCACCACATCCGCCGACTGTTTCAGAAGCTGCTGGATGATCCTGAACTGCTTGCGCGCCTCTTTTTTGATCTCCAGTTTCCAGGCCCGGGGGATGATGGGCAGTGTATCGAAACGCCAGCGTTTATAGGCCTCATCGTAGGCATCCGGCGGCGCCATCTCCAGTAGATGACCGAAGCACCAGGTCACCACGGTATCGTTGCCTTTCAGGCACCCTTCGCCTTTTTGCCGCACACCCAGCACCCGTGCAATGTCTCGGGCCTGGGACGGTTTTTCACAGAGATAGAGTTTCACAGGCGCGACTATGCAATGCGTTTCACGGTCTCTTTCAGCGTCTTGCCCGGAGAGAAGGCGGGCAGCACCTTCGCCGGAATTTTGATGGGCTCACCGGTGGCGGGATTACGGCCGATGCGCGCCCGCTGTGTCTTGGTGTGGAAGCGCCCAAAACCCACCAGCGACACTTCGCCCCCTTCCGACAGGGTTTCAGCGATGATGCCTTGAAACGAATCAACAAAGCGTTGCGCTTCCGCCTCCGCAATCTGCAGGTTGGAAGAGAGTGTGTGAATGAGTTCTTTTCGGTTCATGTCGGTTGCTCCGTTGCTTTCCGGCGAATGGTGACCGTCTCCAGACGGCCTAAAACAAGGGTGATCTCATCGGCGTAGAGGACCCACCTGGAGCGCTCCTCGCCGCTCTGCTCATCGGTCCAGGTGCTCTGTTTCAACGAGCCTTCCACTTTGACGCGCATCCCCTTTTTAAGAATGCGCATAACATCCTCCGCCAGCCGGTCCCAGGCCGAGACATCGAGCCAGAAACCGCCCCTGTCCTCGAACTGGTCGCTGTCGCGATCTTTCACGGGACGATCGAAATAGATGCGCAGGTCGGCCACCGTGCGCTGCTCTTCGCCGACGGGGGATGTCAGTACCGGGTCATGGCCCAGATTGCCCGTGCCTCTGAAACTGTTGGACATAATCGCTTACCTCGTGAGTATTGATAGTTCGCTGCAGGACATTACCTGCAGGTTGGTGATTAAAGAACGGGAAATCGATATTTCCGCTGTAACAAAACCCGCGCTCATCACGCACCTCTTCGCAGCGCGGTCAACGCCTTCCGGTCGCTCAGAAAACGCCCCAGCGTCTTCGCTTCGAAGTGATACAGGGCATGCAGCAGATTGAGCTGCAGGCGCTGCTGTTCGAAATCGAAAATCACCCGCTTTACCGATGGCGATAACGGTTGTAAAAACTGCTCACCGGTTTCGTTGTGACAGAGCGTGAAGTAGCGTTGCCGGCGGTCCGATATACGCCACCGGACGTATCGGCCGTTGCCGGTGTTGTGTAGCGCCAGGTAGGCGGGCAAGGTGGAGCGGAACGTCTGCTCGAAGTGGTGGATGAGCTGGCGCATGTCGCGCTCGATCTCGCCGCACATCGCCTGCGTGACTTCCAGCCTTCGCCGCAGCGTTTTCATCCGCCAGTCACAATCGTCCCCCTTACCCTTAAAAGGTAAAGGAAAGGGCCTTTTAGGCGCGCCCTGCATTAGCTGCTTTCCTCACTATCCGGATTAGCTGCCTCGTCCGGTTCCTCACTGGAAACCGTGTTCACAGTGGTTTGAATCTCGGGCGCGATCTGCGCACGTTGCGTACCTTCCAGCACCGCTTGTGGCAACCCGCCCATTCCCGCCATCGCCTCCCTGGCTTTCAACGCCATCGGTGTGTCGTGGCGGAGATCGTTACGGGTCACCAGGGTAAACTTCCAGAGTGCGGAGAGAGCGAAGGCGTGGCGCACCAGCCGGGCGGCGTTGTGCAGTGAACGGGCGCTGTCGTCACGGCCGATCAACCCTACGTGGCGGGCCGTCAACATGGTGCAGACCAATTGATCAAAGTCGGCGATGAGGTAGGCGCCCATGTAACCGTAGGCGTTGGCGAACTGCAGCCGCACCCGCACCGGTTCCAGTGAGTGGGCGACATCGATCTGCACACCGGTTGCCGCACTGGAGAGCACGGCTTCGCTCTCCTGGCGCAGGGTGTTGATCGTCTCGCGCGCCTGGTTCAGCGCCGTTTCCACTTGAAGCAGTGTCCAGTCGGCAAAGGGATCGTCGCGGGCGGCGGCGCTCCAGATCCGCTTCATGTTCATGCCGAAGCGGACTAGGCCGACGATGTGCTCTTTGTCGTCTGTCCGTCGCCGGCCGTAGACCAGCCGCTGCGCCTGGCGGGTCTGGATGTCGAGACTGGCGCCGCCGCGCAGGGTGCCGGGGCGCGCGGCGGCGGTGGTGTAATCGACCACCGGGTCGGCGTTGTCGGGCAGTGTTCGCTTGTCGGTTGTGGTATTCGTAATGTTGTCGGTCATGGTGTCACCTCTCTCTGGGGCACTGAATTCGTTCTCTGCGGTGGTTTTGCGCTGTTGACAGTGTCAACAGCCGTCTCCTTGTCTCTTGCGGTGGGAGGTGTTGACACTGTCAACAGTCTCCACCAGCACGTGCTGGCTTTTCGGGTGTTGACACTGTCAACACCTTGAGCCCGGCTACTCATTACCCGCCTCCTTGGCTCTCGCTGCGTGTCTTTTGCGGATCGCCTCCATGCGTCTGCCGATGCCGGTCAGCTCTGCGCCGGATTGCTTCTCCATCGCCGCCAGCATCTCCATGCGGTTTTTCTCCTCCCGTTCGGCCCGGCGTTTCTCCTCCGCCACGCGGCGCTCTTCCCGCTCCCGGGCGTCACGGACTCTCACGCCGATGGTGATCCGGAACTCCCCGCTCTTCACCCGGCGGCAGAGGCTGGCGAGGTAGCCGATGGGGTTGTCGATGGGATTGCCGCGCCTGCTGGCGGAATGCAGACGGCCATGCCACTCATCCAGCACATCCTGCTGCTGTTCAACGTCGATACCACCGAGGTACATCCGGGCGAGATTTTGTTCGTTGGGGGAGATTTGGGGTGGGAAGTGGAGGGTTTTGGCGGATGTCGCGCGGGCGCACGGAGTGGAACTACAGGTAGTTGTAGTATTTATATTATTACTACTACAACTACTACGTTCCGCCATGTGCAGATTTTGCACACGGTCATTTTTGCTGTTCTCTTCCATGTGCATTTTCTGCACATGGCTCTTTTCGGGGTGTTGAGCCGTGTGCGTTTTCTGCACAGGGTTGGTCTCCTCCGTTTCACCCGTGTGCAATATCTGCACTTGGCTGGTGTCACCATCGGTCGTGTCGGGTTTCTGCGTAGCGAGCTGCTCTATCTGTGGCGGGGAGACAGCGTAGAAATCGTTGCGCGTGGTCAGGGTCATCGAATGGCTGTTTTTCTGCTGGCCCCGGTTGATTACCGCCATGCGCCGCTCATAGGAGCGGGTCTGGATGCGCTCGCCGGTAACATCGCCGCCTGCATCGATCAGCTCCTCGATGGTGGTCAGCACACTCTCCACCACCTTGCGCACCCGCGGATGGTTGTGCCGCCGGCTCTGCTGCAGGAAGGCCATGTATTCGCCATCCAGGAACATGGCGTCACCCAGGGTGACCGGTTCGTCGTGGAGTACATAGATGTTGCCGAGGTAGCGGCCGCCTTTGTCGCGCACCCGGGCGCAGAGGGATAACCAGCGGGTGGCGCGCAGGATGGCCAGCGCCCGGGAGACGGTGTGGTTGGATCTGATGTTGGCGTAAGCGCAGATCGTTTCGTAACTGGGAAAGGCGGTCACTGCGCCGGGGCTGCTGATGTGGAGGCGGATAATCTGCCAGGTCAGCTTGTCCACCGGCTCCAGCACCGGGTCGGTGACCAGCAGGCGCGGATAGGGGTCCTGCCAGTTGCCGAGAAAGAGCAGGCGGCTCTGCGCCTGCTGTTCATCGGCTGAGCCGGGGGCCGGGCTGTTCTGCAGCCGCTCAACGGCGTCGCGGATATAGAGCGACAGCGCCTGGGTCTGGGGCGAGACGGCCGGGGTGGCATCGCGCCCGCTCACAGCTCACCTTTCGGACTGTTTCCGCTGCTGTTCTCCCAGCTCTGGATCAACGACCAGAGGGTGCGTAGCGGCAGCCTGGTCTCGCGGGCCACCTGCAGATAGCGTTGGGGCTGGGGTAAAGATGCATCGGTGGCGGACCAGCTCCGCCACACCCGGTGCTCCTCCTCTTCCGGAAGCAGCGCCGGACGGCCTGCGCCACGGCGCGGTATCCCCAGCAGTTTCTGGCGCTGGATATACTCCGCGGATGACATGCCGAAGAGGCTGTTCATCATGGTGATGGGGGCTTCGTGGCGGATCAGCTCATCCTGCAGCGCCTCGTTTTCGATCTCGTGGCGCAGGTGGTTCATCATCTTGGCGAAGCAGGCGTGATCGGTCTTGACCACCACGAAGTGGCCGGCGAGCCGCGACAGGTGGCGCAGCGCCTTGACCGGCAGTTGCGAGAGCTGGCGCACCTCGTCGGCGGTGAAGTCGAGATCCTCGATGGCGGCGAGATCGCCATCGCTCAACGCCTGGATGGCGTACAGCATCACATGGTAGGCGAGCTGCGAGTCATGCTGGCGCATAGTCGTCTCTCTCCAGCCAGAGGGCGTCGTCGTCATCATCGCCGATCTGCCGGCGCAGCTCACGGCATTGGCGGATCAGCCTCATGAGGGCGTGAAAGTCGCCGTCGGGCAGCAGCGGGTCGGCCAGCAGCTGGCAGGCCAGGGTGACCCAGGCGGGCTGGCCGATCAGGCGCATCAGTTCGGCCTGGTTGCCCGCCAGGCAGATCGACCAGGAAGCCGAGACCCCAGTCGAAGGAGGGGCGGATGCACTCTTCAAGCTGATAGCGTGTGGCCAGTTCAAGGGCGGTCTTGTAGGTGTGGTGGCGGCCCTGGGCGATGCCGTGAGGTTCGGACTCTGCTTCATCCGTTTCCTCAGACCCGGTGAGGGGCGGTGTTGAATCCTCCCGGGGAATCGCTGGATCGGCAGTGGCGGTGGTTGCCGGCGTGGTTTCATCGGCAGGTATTGGAGTCGGCGGGCCTGGCACCGTTTCGCTTCCCGCCTCATCAACCTGTTTGTCACCACTGAAAGCAGGGCGTGATGCTGTTTCCTGTGGTGGTGGCTCATTGAGCGATGGCGTCCCGCCCGTTCTGCCGTGGAGCAAGGCGTCGATATCGAGGCGCATGGCCCGTACCGGGATCGTCAGCAGCGCTGCGATCCGCTCCTCCGTCGTGATGCGTAGGGCGTCGTTGTCCCACTCGGCCCGGTTGTTCTCGGCCAGACACGCCTGAAAGAGGTCATCAAATGCCGCCTCGTCCTGGCCGGAGAGGTCTGTCCAATAGGTGCGGTAGGCCTTTTCCAGACGGCGGATGCGCTCGATCTGTGGCCGCCCCATGCCGGCCCGCAACGCCTCGGGGATGACGGGCAGCAAAATATCCACCGCATAGTCCATACGGGAGAGGATGGCTAGGTCGATGGGGAAGCCCTCATCCTTGAGGCGCTGTGCCAGTGCCCGTTTGGAGTAGCTCTGCCCGTCGGCGGCTTCATACATCTCCTTGAGTTCCCGCACCGCCAGCGCCTTGTCGATGAAGAGCATGTCGCCGCGTTTTTCGTTTTCGATCAGGTGGGCTGTCAGGACATGTGTCTCCGACCGCCAGGGGCGGTAGAGCACATGAATCCGGTGGAAACTGTCGTCGCCGGTTTCGTTGTACAACTCATTGAGAATCTGCAGGCGGGTGTTGCCGCCAGACTCCACCATGTAACGTTCTTCACCGGGGCGGCGGGTGACGGGGTCTCCCGGCGGCAGCTCGGTGGCGCTGCCAAAATGGGGTGTCTTCAGCAGTTGGCCCAGCTGCTCATCGGTGGGACGGCGGTTCATGGCAGGGCGACATCACTGAGGTGGGGAAACAGCTCATGCACCAGCGCCAGCATGGTGTCGCGGGCGCTGGCGGTGGGGCCGGAGCGCTGCCGCTCCCAGCGGTGGACCGGTTCCCGCGAGGTGGCCGCTTCGCGGTAGGCGACGGTGGAGGGGATGATCGTCTCCAGAATGCGGATCTGACCCCGGCTGGGGGCCGACTCCCGGCACAGTTCGCGGGCGATGCGCTGGGCATCGATGGTGCGGTCCATGCGGTAGATCAGGCCGTAGAGAGGTCCCACCGGTGCGCCGAGGTAGGTCATGGGTTGCAGCCGCTCCAGCATACCCAGGGTGCCGCGGGTGAATTCGCGGGCCGAGAGAATCTCCGGAGGAATCGGTGAGAGCAGCATGTCGGCAGCCAGAACAGCGGCATCCTGCAACGGCCCCACCGCTCCCTGAGTGTCGATCAGGATGAAATCGTAGTCGTGGTCGAAGCGGGTGAGGATATGTTTCAGCCGCACACGGCCGTCGGGGGTGTGCAGTATCCAGTTCTGGAGCGCCCCCTCCGGATCGTCGGAAATGATCAGCTCCAGGTTGGGAATATTGGTGCGGCTGACAACACCCTCATGCCGCGGCCCGGTGATGAGGGCGGAGAGTCCGTTTTCGGCCTGATGCTCAAGCGGGAAGTAGCTGGAGAGCGTCGGCTGGGCATCCGCATCGATCAGCAGAACCCGCTGCCCCAAGTCGGCAAGAATACCGCCAAGGTTGGCGGTCTGGGTGGTCTTGCCGACGCCACCCTTGGTGCTCATGACAGTGATTTTGATCGTCATATCAATCTCCTGCTCTGTTACTTAGGGGGAGCACCACTTACGAACCTCTGTGTGCTTTGTTATCCGAGGCGGCGCAGTTATCACAGCGAGAACGGGGGCGGCCAAGTGTGTAAATGGTTAATGCTGTACCGCACTGACAGCAGCGAAAGCGGTGATAGATCCGGCACCCGGGGCAGCTGCTCCCAAGGTTCTCATCCATGGGTGTGAGATAGAGCTTTTGGCAGTAATCGCAGCGTGTCTCTTTCCACAGGGACATTGCGACCAGTTTCAACACAGCCACGATACGGGTGAGATCGAGCAGTGGTTTGTTGACGCGATAAAGATAAAGGTCGTATACATCAAGCAGGGTGCGCGCCTTGCTTCTCCCCAAAGAGGCGATCTGGTTATGAATACGCCATACCGCGGAAGCGTGAAGCATGCGGTACTCGCTCTCACGGAACCATGCATCGGTGAAGGGGGTCATGCCACGCGGTGAGGGGTGCCCCTTTAGCAGAAGGTAGAGCCGTTTGACATACTTTTTGGGTAGTTCAGTGAGTTGGCAGACCAGGGATGTTCGGGCACCTGCCTGGATCAATCTCACCGCTTCATGTGTTCGGACCGCATGGCCACAGGGCTGTACGGTACATGAGTAACAATCCTTCTCTGTGCGACACGCCGGAACGGTGGGAGGGTAGGTGGTTGCGTGCATAAGCGATAATTCAGTGTTCACTCATCGTCCCCCTCTTCCGGTGATGTTGCGATGAAGCATGAATGTTCGATAACCGCTTCGATCTCCTCCTCCCTGCCATCATTCACAGCTGTGAGAAAGCGTTCCCACCACCATGATTCTCCACGGGGCATCAGCAGCGGCTCCTTTATTTTTATGAGCGATGCAAGTGCTGAGGCAGACGTTTTCGCTAACGGCTCAACCAACTCTCTGGGTATACCCAACAGTGCGACGACCAAGTCGGGGTCTCTTTTCGCCACATCCCGTGCTTTGACTAAATATTGATAATTGATGCTGGAAAAATCCGTATCTGAAGTCATATCCTTTGCCCTCCATCCGCAATATTTTCAGGGTCATTAAAATGAAAACGTCTGTTTGAACCACCAGCATGGTTAGAGGCAGACGAGTAACCTCGTGAGGTTATTGCGAGTACTGTTAGCAATGAGCCTGTAGAAAAACCCTTTTGATAGCTCTATCATTCTCGATTTTGTTCAATTTTTAGAAAAATCAGCGACGGTTTTAGTCTTCCTAAAAATCTTCTTTTAAATGTTCCTTCAAATACCCCG
>Ga0256830_1000716_pt1 | contig 24961 bp, 30 predicted proteins | sample 128326metaG_FD_190537 | JGI IMG/M metagenome (GOLD analysis project Ga0256830, IMG submission 190537) | Hydrothermal vent microbial communities from Lau Basin, Pacific Ocean - 128-326 | ecosystem: Environmental > Aquatic > Marine > Hydrothermal vents | place: Pacific Ocean: Lau Basin | collected... | reverse complement strand
GAATGGCCGGAACGGCAAGGCTCGTTCACAGACACGGAAACAGGCCAGCGGTCGCGGCCGGGGCAGGTCGTCAGTAAAAAGGTCAGCGAACGGCCGGCGCGAAACGGGGGGCCGCTCCATCGGCCGTAACAGATAGGAACCATGGATAGCCGGTAGCAGGTGGAACAGGCCGTTCATGCCCGGCCGGTGAGGCCCCGCGCTCATTCACCTGGAAAACCGTTGGCAACCGGGACAGATATAACCCATGCGGCCGCAGAAACGATCCTTGATGACGATTTCACCGCAGTGGTAGCAGGGCTGCCCGGCCCGGCGATAGACATGGAAGCGATAATCTTCGAACGCCACGCCCTGTTTGCGCAGGGCTTCCGCCCGTGCCGGCGCATTGGTAACGCCACCGGTGCGGTAGGACCGGCGCGTCAGTTCCAGACAGTTTTCCGCCAGACGCCGAAGCCGATCGCCACCCAGGTCTGACGGCCTTTGCCGGGGATGGATACCGGATACATGCAGCGCCTCGCAGCAGAGATAATTGCCCATGCCGGCCAGCACGCGCTGGTCCTGCAGCAGGCCCATCAGGCAGCGGCGCCGGTATTCGCCCTGCGCCAGGAGGGCGGCGACTGCATCGACGCCGGTTTCCGGCTGCAGCAGCTCGAGCCCGAGGCGGGACAGATAGGGATGCCGATCCAGCTCACCGCTTTTCAGTATGGCGATGTCCGACGCGCTGTACAGCAGGACAGCGTGGTCTGCCGTGTGCAGAGCCACGCGCAGACTGCGGGTGGTCTGCGGGTAGTCGTCACCGGCAACGATATGCCATCGACCGTACAGCTGGTTGTGGCTGTACAGGGTGCAGCCGTTATCGAAATGCATGAGGATGGCCTTGCCTCTGGCCTCAACAGCGCAAACGGTTCTGCCACGCAGTCGTTTTTCGAAGGGCTTGAGGCGGGGGAAAGCGAAAAAGAGCCGGCGCAGCCGGCGACCGGCCAGGACTTCGGTGATGCGGTCTGCCGCACGGCGTATTTCCGGACCTTCCGGCAAGCTGCGTGCCCCCTTGCGGTATCGTTCGACCGGGTATATTACCCGCACCATCGTTCATCCGTCAGGGGGCATCGATGCGGGCTTGCATGCCGGCCCGCGCACAGTACACTCGGTGATATGCCAGCAATGGATTACACCCTGCTCGTCGCCGTCGAGTCGCCGGCCCGCAGCAACGGGCTCGACACCTACCTGACGGAATTGTGCCGCCACACCGACACGCGGCTGGTGCTGATGCACGTCACACCCGATCTCAGCGACATCGATCCGGCACAGGCGGCGGATATCGTTACCGCCGCCAGGGCCATGCTGCGCGACTATGCCGGCCGCCTCGCGCTGCCGGACGAACGCATCGCCTTCCGCATCGGCATGGGCGATGCGGCGACCGAGATCGTGAAGGCCACCATCATCGAGCAGGCCGGCATCGTTGCACTGGCCACGCGCACCCACAGCGGGCTGGAGCGGCTGGTGGAAGGCAGCGTCGCGGAGAGCGTGATGCGCCGCGCCCACTGTCCCGCTCTCATTTGCCGCGCGGACCATGCGCCGGCCGTGCACGGCTCCGGCCGCGCCATCGAAAAGATCCTGGTGCCGCTGGACGGTTCCGACCAGTCGGCAAGGATCATCGACACGGTAGCCGACCTGGCACACCTGACCGGCGCCCGCATCATCCTTTACCACGACGACCAGGGCTACCTGGAACTGGAGACGCCGGAAACCGCCCTCGACGTGGGATCGCAGCTCGACGAATACCAGCAGCGGCTGACGGCCGAGGGGCTGGAGGTGGAGGTCGAAATGTCACAGCTCGGCAAGCCCGCGGAGGAGATCCTGCACAAGACCGAGGAACTGGGGGTGGACCTGGTTGCCATGACGACGCACGGGCGCCGCGGCGTGTCGCGGCTGCTGTTCGGTTCGGTGGCCGAATCCGTCCTTTACCACGGCGGCTGCCCACTGCTGGTACTGTCGACATCGCCGACGCGGCGTCTGGAGCAAACGGAACGGTAGCCCGGCCGGGCAGGTTGCACATGCCGGCACTTCGGAGCCGCCGACCGGCCCTCAGGACCCGGCCAGGGGGCAACTCGCGGCGTGGTCCGGACCCAGCCTGGACCAGGCATACTGCAGCGCTTCCTGGTTGTGCCAGAAGAACCGCTCGCGCCCGACGCGGTCCATGAAGCCGCTGCGTTCGAGCACGTCCAGCACCTGTTTCTTGGTCCGCGAAAACAGCAATTCGATACCCGCCTCGCGCAACCGCCCGGCGAGTTCAACCAGCACCTCCTCGCCGGTGGCGTCGATCTGATTGATACCCTCGGCATCGACGATCACGAAGCGGAGTTGCGGCTTGGCCGCGACCTTCTCCAGCACCTTGTCCTCGAAATAGCTGGTGTTGGCGAAGTACAGCGAGCCGTCGAAGCGCAACATGGCGATATTCTCGCAGGTTTCGAGGCCGTACGCCTGGGCGTCGTGGAAGCCGCCGTCGGGGCGCCGCCCCAGCGCCACCACACGCGGCTTCATGGTCCGGTACAGATACAGACCGAGCGAGAGCACGACCCCGACCAGAATGCCCTTGTCGAGATGGGGCGCCACCAGCAAGGTGAGCGCGAAGGTGATGACGGCAACCGCCCCGTCGTGCCGGTGAACTTTCCAGGCGTGGCGGATGGGTGCCACACGCACGAGGCCGATCACCGCCATCATGATGACCGCGGCCAGTGTCGCCTGCGGCAGGTGATAGAGCAACGGTGTCAGCCACATCAACACGATGACCACCACCAGGCTGGTAACCGCCGAGGAAAATCCGGTGACCGCACCGGTATCGAGATTCACCGCCGAACGCGAGAACGAACCGGCGGTCGGGTAGCTTTGAAACAGCCCGCCGACAATGTTGCCGAGTCCCTGTCCGATCAGCTCCTGGTTGGCATCGAGCCGCTGTTTGGTCCGTGCGGCCATGCCCTTGGCGATGGCGATCGCCTCCATGAAGCCGATGAGCGAGATCGCGAGCGCGGCCGTCAGTAGCCCGGCAATGATGCCCCAGTCGAAGCCGGGCAGCCGCAACGACGGCAGCCCGCTCGGCACTACGCCAACCACACGGCCGCCGCTGTGTAACTCGAGGATGCCGTCGTCGCGGATCTGCGTAATGAGCCACCGGCCTTCGGCGACCTCGGCCTCGGGCGGCGCATGCCCGGTGACATAGAAACGATCCTCCTCCGGCGTGGCGCCCGGCACACGCACGAAATGCACCGCCATCAGTTCCTTCGTATCAGCGTGCAGCGAGCCCACCCGCCGCTGGCGCTGGAGTTCCAGCAGGTCCAGGGTGTGCCTGGCCGTCAGCAGCCGTTCTTCGTCGACATCGCTGCTTTTCTGCAGTGCCTCAAGCTGCTTGCGTGCCGCCCGGATCTCGGCGCCCAGGCGATCGAGTTCACCCAGCAGGCTGGTCCGGTCGGCCAGCACCTGCGCGACCGATGGCCCCAGCAGCTGCGCCTGTCTCACGACGCGTGTCTGGGAAAATCCGAAAGCCCAGGAAAGCAGCGTGGTGATCACCACCGCGATCAGCACATTGGGAATCCGCGGGCTGATGCGCCGCAGCCCGAGCATCAGCACAAAGGCGACCACCGCCATTGCCAGCGTCGGCAGGTGCAGGTTGTCGTAGGCCGCCACCACGGTGTTCCAGACCGTTTCGTAGTGATACTCGGCCTTGGCCGCATCGACGCCGAAGATCTTGCCAAGCTGTGAGGTCGCAATGATGATGGCCGCCGCATTGGTGAATCCGACCACCACGGGGTGGGACAGGAAATTCACCAGCACGCCGAGACGCAATACCCCCAGCGCGACCTGGAATACCCCCACCATGATGGCCAGCAACACGGCGTAGGCGATGTAACCGGTGCCGCCGGTCTCCGCGATCGGCTCCAGCGCCGCGGCGGTCATCAGCGAGACCACGGCCACCGGCCCGGTGGCGAGCTGGCGCGAAGAGCCGAACAGCGCCGCCACCAGCGGGGGCAGGAAGGCGGCGTACAGGCCGTAATAGGCCGGCAGGCCGGCCAGCTGCGCGTAGGCCATGGACTGGGGGATCAGCACCAGCGCGACCGTCACGCCCGCGATGACATCGGCGCGCAGCACCGCAGGCCGCCGCAGCTCCGGGAGCCATGCGAGAAATGGCAGGAACTTTAGCAGCATATCAGCCGATCCCTCGTTTGTTTGTCAGCCTCGTCGCCCAAACCGCAGCGCTCTTGCGGGGGAGCCCGGCTCCATGTGATGCAGCCAGGGAAACAGCACGGGAACAAAAATCGAGCATACCGTTCCCCCCTCCCCTGATCAAACGTCCTGCTTGCGGCGCCGATCTTTGGCTCCGGAAGTACGGGGAACAGCGCCCCGGCCGGGCGGATTGCGCGGCCGCCGCCGTCGCGGTAGTCTCAACGGCACCCTGCATCAAGTTGGAATGTCCATCGGCCGATAGGACGGCTGGACCATCTCGAACGTCGAGGAATGCGCATGAGCGAGGACAACAAACCGGCCTTCAAGGATGACCCCATGTATCGCCTGCTGCGCGAAGGGGCCATCGAGGAATTCAACAGCCGCCGCGCCGCCGGCGAAACCTGCGATCTGCGCGGCTGCGACTTCCGCACCCTGGATCTGCGCAAACTGAACGCCAAGGGACTGGACCTGCGCGACTGTTACTTCCGCCAGGCCGACTTGCGTGGACTGGATCTGTCCGAGGCCAACCTGGAAGGCGCGAGTATCAATGCAGCCAAGATCTCCGGTGTATACTTTCCGCCGGAACTGAGCGCCGAAGAGATCAGCCTGTCGCTGACCCACGGCACGCGCATGCGCTACCGCAAGGACTGACCGGTCAGCAGCGTCACGTAGTCCGCGTACCAGAACAATTCCGCTCCCAGCCGGGTGCGCACCGCCTGCAGGTGGTCGCGCACCCGCGCTTGCAGCCGCTTGTCTTCCTTCAGCTCCGGGTGATGGAGCGCCAACGCGGTGAGAACGGCCGAGGCCGACGGCAGCGGGCCGGATTCCAGTGCCGTCTTGCCACCCAGGCTTGCCACCAGCGGGGCTTCGTTCCGGTGCCAGCGTCCGTCTCGGAAGAACCGCCGCCAGCCCTGCCTTACCAGGCCGGCAACCGGTCTACCGGCCCGCCGGTCGCCTGCCTGCGACCAGTCATACAAGCCGCGTGCCAGCAGCGCATAGTCCCCCACGCCTGCACTGCCCAGCGGCCGGCCGCGGTCGGCAGCACGCAACAGGCGGTCACCGTCACGGAAAACCCTGCCGATGTAGTCCGCCAGCGCCCGGGCCGCCTGCCGATAACGCGCATCACCGGTCGCGCCATAGGCCTGCGCCAGGGCGCTGAGCACCAATCCGTTCCAGCCAGCCAGGCGCTTGCTGTCCACCGGCAGGCTGCGCCGGCTGCGCTCCTTCAGCAGTTTGGCGCGGGCGCCGGCGAGCAGGGTGTTGAGGCGCTGTAGCGGCATATCCAGTTCGCGGGCGACTTCGGCCCTGCCGTGTTTCACGGTCGGCAGATGGCCGTACTCGAACGGTGGAACGCCCTGCATGTTCCAGTACGCACGCGCGGCGCGCAGCTCTTCGGTGTCGAGCAGTTTTTTCAGCGTCTCGTCGGACCACAGGTAGTAATAACCCTCGCGCCCCTGGTCGTCGACGGCCGAGAAACTGGCGACGTAGGCACCATCACCGGCGCTCATGTTGTCGAGGATGAAATCCAGCGTCGCCAGGCCGATCTCGCGGTAGCGCGGCGCCTCGAGAATGTCCGCCGCCTTCAGGTACAGCATCGACAACTGCGCGTTGCCGTACAGCATCTTCTCGAAATGCGGCACCTGCCAGGCGGGGTCGGTGGCATAGCGGAAAAAACCTTCGCCGATATGGTCGCGCAGGCCCTGACCGGCCATCTGGTCCAGCGTCAGCACCAGGAACTCCTTGAGCCTCTCCGGCCGGCGCGCTGCATGGACGTCGAGCAGTGCCGACAATTGCGGCGTCATGGGGAACTTGGCCTGCTCGCCGAAACCGCCGCTCATGTCGTCGCGCAGCAGACGGCTGGATTCCAGCAGGGCGGTCAGCGAGTCGTCGAGCGCCGCCGTACCCGTGTTCGTCGACGCCTTCAGCGCGCGCAGGTCTTCGACCCCCTGCCGCGCAAGTTCCGACAGTCGTTGCCGTTCGCTCTGCCAGCGCCGCTGCAGCTGGTCGAGCAGGGCGGCAAACCGGTCGCGCGGCAGGTAGGTGAAGCCGAGCAGGGGATAACCGTCGGGCGTCAGGAATACATTGAGCGGCCAGCCGGCCTGCCCCTGTGTCATTTTGACGAACTCGACCAGCTGGGCGTCCAGCGCCGGTTCCAGTTCGCGGTCGACCTTGACGGCGATGAAATGCGCATTGATCCGCCTGGCTATCTCCTGATCCCGATAGCTCTCGCGCTGCATGACATGGCACCAGTGGCAGGAATAGTAACCGCTGGAGACGAAGATCAGCTTGCCTTCCCTTTTCGCGCGCTGCAGCACCTCGGGGCCCCACAGCTGCCACATGACAGGATCGTGGCCGTGCATGGCGAGGTAGGGTGAAGGATGGCCGGCCAGCTGATTGACGGGTACTGCAACAGCCGGCGGCAGCTGAACCAGCAGCAGAATGAACAGGAACAGATGATGGCGCATGCCGGTCAGGGATGAGGAGAACCTTGCTCCTCATCCTCCATGCGGTCGAGTTCCTGTTCCATTTCCTCTTCGGACAGAGGTTCGTATTCCTCGTGCGGCTCCGGCGGCGAATAGAAACGCCTGGCCAGGAACACACCGGCCTCGAACAGCAGCCACATGGGCAACGCCAGCAGGGTCTGCGAAATGACGTCGGGCGGTGTCAGCAGCATGCCGATGACGAAGGCCGCGACGATGATGTAGGGACGTTTCCGGGTCAGGGCATCGGGCGTCACCACGCCGGTCCACACCATCAGCACCACCGCCACCGGCACTTCGAAGGCGATACCGAAGGCGAAGAACAGCGTGAGCACGAAATCGAGGTAGCGGCTGATGTCCGTCATCACCGCCACACCTTCGGGCGCGGTCCGGGTCAGAAAACCGAATACCAGAGGAAACACCACGAAATAAGCGAACACGGCACCGATGTAGAACAGCAACGTACTGGATACCAGCAGCGGAAACACGCGCTTCTTCTCGTGCTGGTACAGACCCGGCGCAATGAACGCCCAGGCCTGGTAGAGGATGTAGGGCATGGCCGCGAAGATGGCCACCACCATGGCCAGCTTGAAGGGCGTGAAGAAGGGCGACGCAACGTCGATGGCGACCAGCGAGCCGCCTTCCGGCAGGTGTGCGGTCAGGGGCCCGGCGAGCCGCGTGAACAGCCAGTTGGCAAACGGCATGAGGCCGAGGAACACCACGATCACCACCAGCACCACCCGCAGCAGGCGGTCGCGCAGTTCAATCAGGTGAGCGACGAACGGCTGTTCTTCGTCGGCGGCCCCGGGCGGCTGGTTATCGGTTTCGGTCATTCGCCTTGTCCGGCTCGTCACTGGATGGCGTCTGTTCGAGGGCGGTGGGCGGTGCGGGCGACGGCGCCGCCGGCGGGGCCTCCTCGGGCGGCTTAATGGCCTGCTTGGTTTCCTCGATGATGTCGTAGAGTTCGGGCACCTCGGCCTGCTTGGCCAGCGTCTTTTTCAGTTCCTCGGCCGCCAGCTCGCGATCGATGTCCGCCTTGACCGTGGACACGAAGCGGCGCGCCTTGCCAACCCACAGGCCGAGCGTACGGGCCAGGCGCGGCAGACGCTCCGGCCCGACCACCAGCAACGCCACCACCATGATGAGCGCGAGTTCCCAGAAACCGATATCGAACATGGGACCGGGCGTGCGTCAGCCGGCCTTGTCCTGTTCCTTGGACGTGACTTCACCGTCGATCACGCGGCCGCTGTCCTTGTCTTCCAGCTTGTCCTGACCGTCATCCTCGCGCATCGCCTGCTTGAAGCCCTTGATGGCGCCGCCCAGATCGCTGCCCACGTTGCGCAGGCGCTTGGCGCCGAACAACACGAGCACGATGGCGAGAATGATCAACAATTGCCAAATACTGATACCCATAAGGTTTCTCCGAATAATACGTAGGTACAGCCGGTAAGCCGTTCAGTCGGCCCGGCCGCGTCGCGCCTTTTCCTCCAGACCGGACAGGCCGAAACGCCGCTCCAGCTCGGCCAGCACGTCGGCCGGCCCAAGCCCCTGATGCGCCAGCATAACCAGGGTATGAAACCATAAATCCGCAGTCTCATAAACCAACTGGTCCGCATCCCCCCCCTTGGCGGCAATAACGGTTTCGGTGGCTTCCTCGCCGATTTTTTTCAGAATGCTGTCCAGGCCCCTGTGATACAGGCTGGCGACATAGGACGAGTCCGGATCGGCATTCCTGCGCGATTCCAGCACCTCGGCCAGCTTCTGCAGCGTGTCGTCAGCCATGATTCATCCTTTTCCGTAGATTTCGTCCGGGTTCCTGATCACCGGTTCGACGGTCACCCAGCGGCCATCCTCCAGGCGCTGGAAGAAGCAACTGCGCCTGCCGGTATGACAGGCGATACCGCCTTTCTGTTCCACCTGCAGGATGATCACGTCGTTGTCGCAGTCGAGGCGGATCTCCTTCACGATCTGGCGGTGGCCGGACGCCTCGCCCTTGTGCCACAGGCGTCCGCGGGAACGTGACCAGTACACGGCATGCCCTTGTTCAGCGGTCAATTTCAGCGCCTCGCGGTTCATCCAGGCGAACATGAGCACACGGCCGTCGCCGGCATCCTGGGCGATGACGGGCACCAGGCCATCTTCCGTCCACTTGATTTCGTCGAGCCAGTCCACGATCCCGTCCCTTTCACCCCCGCCAACACATGACGAAGCGTAGGGTGGGGTGAGCGAAGCGAACCCCACCATAACCGTTCGGCGGCCATGCCCCGAGAGGCAACCCATGTCTCCAGGATCGCCGGCCAAACGAAGCATTGGCCCAATATACCAGCACCGGTGAACGGTGGGGTTCGCTTCGCGAACCCCACCCTACATTACATCCTGATCCAACCTCACCTCGATACCCCGTTCCGCCATGTAGCGCTTGGCTTCCTCGATGCTGTACTCGCCGAAATGGAAGATGCTGGCCGCCAATACCGCATCGGCGCCACCCTCCAGCACGCCCTCGGCCAGGTGCTCCAGGGTGCCGACGCCACCCGAGGCGATCACCGGCACGTCCACCGCGTCGCTGACTGCGCGCGTCAGGGCCAGATCGAAACCGTTCTTGGTGCCGTCGCGGTCCATACTGGTCAGCAGGATCTCGCCAGCGCCGCAGTCGACCATTTTCCCGGCCCATTCGACGGCATCGATGCCGGTCGGCTTGCGGCCACCGTGAGTGAAGATTTCCCAGCGCGGCCGTTCACCATCGCCAACCTGCTTGGCATCGATGGCAACCACGATACATTGTGAGCCGAATCTGTCCGCACCTTCACGCACAAAGTCCGGGTTGAACACCGCCGCCGTATTGATGGCCACCTTGTCGGCGCCTGCGTTCAGCATGCGGCGGATATCCGCCGGCTCGCGGATACCGCCGCCCACGGTCAGTGGTATGAACACCTCGCCGGCCACCTGCTCGACCACGTGCACCATGGTCTCACGCTGGTCCGAGCTGGCGGTGATGTCGAGGAAGGTGATTTCGTCCGCGCCCTCCTGGTCATAGCGGCGCGCCACCTCCACCGGATCACCGGCGTCGCGGATGTCGACGAACTGCACGCCCTTGACCACGCGGCCGGCGTCGACGTCGAGACAGGGGATGATACGTTTTGCGAGGGACATGACTCAAAACCCTTCACCGCAAAGACGCGGAGCAGGCGAAGAAGAGATTTTCAGTATTCCTTTGCGTGCTCCGCGTCTTTGCAGTGAATTTCAAGTCCCTATCCATTGACGATCTTCTGCGCCTCGCCCAGGTCGATCGACCCCTCGTACAGCGCACGGCCGATGATGGCGCCCATGATGCCCTCGTCGGCGACCTCGTTGAGCGCCCGGATGTCGTCGAGACTGCTGATGCCGCCGGAGGCGATGACCGGGATGCTGATCTCGCTGGCCAGCTTCACGGTGGATTCGACGTTGGCACCCTGCATCATGCCGTCGCGGCTGATGTCGGTGTAGACGATGGCTTCCACGCCATCGCGCTCGAAACGCTGCGCCATGTCGATGACATCGTGGTTGGACAGCTTCGACCAGCCATCGATGGCCACCTTGCCGTCCTTCGCGTCCAGGCCGACGATGATGTGGCCCGGAAACTCCAGGCACAGGTCGTTGATGAAATGCGGCGCGCTGACCGCCTTGGTGCCGATGATGACGTACTGAACGCCGGCATCCAGATACAGTTGCACCGTGTCCTCATCACGGATGCCGCCGCCCACCTGGATGGGCACGTCCGGAAAGGTCTCGGCGATACGGTGAATCGGCCCGGCGTTGACCGGCTTGCCGGCGAAGGCGCCGTTCAGATCCACGATGTGCAGCCGCCTGGCCCCCGCCTCCACCCAGCGCGCGGCCATGTCCAGCGGGTCGTCCGCGAATACCGTCTCCTGTTCCATGCGTCCCTGCCTCAGACGCACGCACTTGCCGTCCTTGAGATCGATGGCGGGTATCAGCAACATGCTTCGGTCCTCTTCCTCGTGGTTCCCTTGACTGCACACGCCTAGGCGTTGCCGTCCCAGCGCGCGAAATTCTCCAGCAGCCTCAGGCCGGCGTGCTGGCTCTTCTCCGGATGAAACTGTACCGCAAACAGGTTTTCACGGGCCAGCGCGCAGGCGAAGGCCAGACCGTAGCCGGCGCGACCCGCCACCACGCCGTCATCAGCCGGATCCGCGTAATAACTGTGCACGAAATAGAAGCGACTGTCCTGGGGAATGCCCACCCACAAAGGATGTGGTTGCTGGCGCACCTGGTTCCAGCCCATATGCGGCACCTTGAGCCGCTCACCTGTCTGCCCGTCGGTCAGATTGTCGGGGAAGCGGCGCACCCGGCCCGGAATCAGGCCCAGGCAGGCGGTACCGCCGTTTTCCTCGCTCTCGTCCAGCAGCGCCTGCAGGCCCAGGCAGATGCCCAGCAGGGGCCGGCTGGCGGCCGCTTCGCGGATGACCTGGTCGAGTCCGCGGCGGGTCAGCTCTTCCATGCAGTGGCCTATGCCGCCCACGCCCGGAAAGATCACCCGGTCGGCGTCCAGAATCGTATCCGCCTCGGTGGTCACGCAGATGCGGCTGGCGGGCGCCACGTGCTCCACCGCCTTGGCGATGGAATGCAGGTTGCCCATACCGTAATCGATGATGGCGATGGTGTTCATGGCGACGCGCGTTCAGTCAGAACTGCCGGGCAGGTGCGATCCGGTTACAGGCTCCCCTTGGTGGACGGCATCATGCCCGCCATACGCGGGTCGGGCTCGACCGCCATGCGCACGGCGCGCCCGAACGCCTTGAACACCGTCTCCGCGATGTGGTGGGCATTGACGCCACGCAGGCAGTCGATGTGCAGCGTGACCTGGGCATGGTTGACAAATCCTTGAAAAAACTCATGAAACAGGTCGACGTCGAAGTCACCGATGCGGGCGCGCGCAAAGCTCACATCATACTCGAGGCCGGGCCGGCCGGAAAAATCGACGACCACCCGCGACAGCGCCTCGTCCAGCGGCACATAGGCATGACCGTAGCGGCGGATGCCTTTTTTATCACCCAGCGCCCGGGCGAAGGCCTGACCCAGGGTGATGCCGACATCCTCCACCGTGTGGTGGGCGTCGATGTGCAGGTCGCCCTCGGCGCGCACCTCAAGATCGATCAGGCCGTGGCGCGCCACCTGATCCAGCATGTGTTCGAAAAAGGGGACGCCGGTATCCAGTTCGGCCTTGCCGCTGCCGTCCAGTTCCAACCCCACAGAAACACGGGTTTCCAGGGTGTCGCGGCTGACTTGTGCCTGTCGCTGCTGCATGATGATGCTCTGAATCGCTAAGTAATGAATCCTAGCGGAAAAACCGGGATGTGAGAACCGTCTGACCGGAATTGCATCCGATATTGATCCAGATCAATGAATCTGATCCAATGGAAACCCAATAGCGAGGCACGGTGCATCATGCCCTCCCAAAATCCTGAAAATGTCGTTTCCCTGAGCAAGGCCAAGGTCGCCTGCGGCGAGTGCAGCCTCAACGAAATCTGCCTGCCAGTCGGAATAGAGAAGGGCGAACTGCACAAGCTGGATGCCATCATCAACCGCAAGCGCCCGGTCGCCCGCGGCGACCACCTGTTCCGTATCGGCGACCGGTTCCAGGCGGTCTATGCCGTCCGTTCGGGCTCCCTGAAGACCTATACCACCACGGAGGAGGGCCAGGAACAGGTGACCGGTTTTCACCTGCCGGGCGAACTGGTGGGATTGGACGCCATCGCCGACGACAAACACCCGGTGGCGGCCAAGGCGCTGGAGACCACCAGCGTGTGCGAGATTCCCTTCGAACAGCTCGAATCCCTGAGCGGCGACCTGCCCAGCCTGCGCCAGCAAATGCTCCGCATCATGAGCCGCGAGATCCGGGAAGACGAGCATAACATGGTGATTCTGGGGCAGAAATCCGCGGATGAACGACTCGCCGCCTTTCTCGTCAGCCTGTCCAACCGCTACCGCAGGCGCGGTTTCTCGCCCTATCAATTCAACCTGACCATGTCGCGCAGCGACATCGGCAACTACCTGGGCCTGGCGCTGGAGACGGTCAGCCGCCTGTTCACCCGCTTCCAGGGAGAAGGCCTGATCCGGGTCGACCGCAAGCACATCGAACTGCTCGATCGTGAGCGGCTGTGCCTGGTGGCGGGCGCCAAATGCGCCAACTGGCAGGCCGTACACAACTGATCCACCCGCTCCCGGAGATTCGTCCGGCACCAAAACCTGATGTGGATTTGATCTGCATCAATGATCGGCACGTCCTCATCCCCCACAGTTGAGCCCGGATTTTCAACCCTGTTGATTGAGGACCAACCCATGACAACTCTGCGTATGACTGTATTGGGCGCGGCTCTGGCCAGCGCCTTCGTTTCCATCCCTGCAACCGCCTACGAGGCGGGTGATTTCGTCGCCCGTGTCGGCTGGGCCCACCTGGCCCCGAACGACGATGCCGACGACTTCTCCGGTCTGCCTGGCACGACTGTCAGCGTGGACGATTCCGATTCGCTTGGCATCACCTTCACCTATATGGTCACCGACAATATCGGCGTCGGCGTGCTCGGCGCCTGGCCGTTCAGCGTGGACATCAAGGGCGACAAGGGTGTATTGGCCGGCGCCGGAAAGGTCGCCGATACGAAGGCGCTGCCGCCAACCATCACGGCGCAGTACCATTTTGATACCGGGTCCAACATTCATCCCTATGTCGGCGCAGGTTTAAACTACACTTACTTCTGGGATGAGAACACCAACGGCGCACTCAACGGCACAAACCTCGATCTCGATGACAGCTGGGGTCTGGCGGCCGAGGCCGGCCTGGATTATGACTTAGGCAACGACATGCTCGTCAGCGCACAGGTCTGGTATATACAGATCAGCACCGAAGCCGACTCATCGCTGGCCGGGAAGGCCGATGTCGATATCGACCCTTGGGTCTTCATGCTGGGCGTCGGCAAGAAGTTCTGACCATTCGCCCCGTGCGCGCCCGGCGCGCACGGGGTTTTTTGTGTTAACCGCAACCTAAGGGAAACGCTATGGACTCACAGACCACCTATAACTACAAGGTCGTGCGCCAGTTTGCCGTGATGACCGTCGTGTGGGGCATCGTCGGCATGCTGGTCGGCGTCTATATCGCCGCTGAGCTGGTGTGGCCGCAGCTGAACATGGACATCCCCTGGCTGACTTTCAGCCGGCTGCGTCCGCTGCACACCAATGCCGTGATTTTCGCCTTCGGCGGCTCGGCCCTGTTCGCGACCTCGTACTACGTGGTGCAGCGCACCTGCCAGACACGGCTGTTCAGTGACGGCCTGGCCGCTTTCACTTTCTGGGGATGGACGCTCATCATCATTCTGGCCGCGGTCACCCTGCCGCTCGGCATCACCACGAGCAAGGAATACGCCGAGCTGGAATGGCCGATCGACATACTCATCACCCTGGTGTGGGTGGCCTACGCCATCGTGTTCTTCGGCACCATCATGAAACGCAAGGTCAAGCATATCTACGTGGCCAACTGGTTCTACGGCGCTTTCATTCTGACTATCGCGGTACTGCACATCGTCAACAGTGCCGCACTGCCGGTCAGCCTGACCAAGTCCTATTCCGTCTATCCGGGCGCCATCGACGCCATGGTGCAGTGGTGGTACGGCCACAACGCGGTGGGCTTCTTCCTGACCGCCGGCTTCCTGGGCATGATGTACTACTTCGTACCCAAGCAGGCGGGCCGCCCGGTGTATTCCTACCGGCTGTCGGTGGTGCACTTCTGGGCGCTGATCTCCACCTACATGTGGGCCGGCCCCCACCACCTGCACTACACGGCGCTGCCGGTGTGGGCTCAGTCGCTGGGCATGGTGTTCTCGCTGATCCTGCTGGCGCCTTCCTGGGGCGGCATGATCAACGGCATCATGACGCTGTCGGGCGCCTGGCACAAACTGCGCGACGATCCCATTCTCAAATTCCTGATCGTATCGCTGTCCTTCTACGGCATGTCCACCTTCGAAGGCCCGATGATGTCGATCAAGACAGTCAACGCGCTGTCCCACTACACCGACTGGACCATCGGCCATGTGCATTCCGGCGCCTTGGGCTGGGTCGCCATGGTATCGATCGGCTCCGTGTACTTCCTCATCCCGAAACTGTTCGGGCGTGAGCAGATGTACTCCATAAAGCTCATCGACTGGCACTTCTGGATGTCCACCATCGGCGTGGTCCTGTACATCGTCGCCATGTGGATCTCGGGCATCATGCAGGGCCTGATGTGGCGGGCCGTCAACGACGACGGCACCCTCACCTACAGCTTCGTCGAGTCGCTGGAGGCCATGTACCCGTATTACTTCGTCCGCTTCCTGGGCGGTGCCCTGTTCCTCGCCGGCATGCTGCTGATGGCCTACAACGTCATCAAGACTGTATCCGGTGCACGGCCGGCGGACGCCCCCATCCCGCAGACGGCCTGATCGAGGAGAACTGTCATGAGTCATGAAGTTGTCGAGAAAAACATCGGCCTGATGGCGCTGATCATCCTGCTGGTGATCAGCGTCGGCGGGCTGGTGGAAATCGTGCCGCTGTTCTTCGTCAAGAGCACCACGGAACCAGTGGAGGGCCTGAAGCCCTACACGGCCCTGCAGCTGGAGGGACGCGACATCTACATCCGCGAGGGCTGCTACCTGTGCCACTCGCAGATGATCCGCCCCTTCCGTGCCGAGACCGAGCGCTACGGCCACTACTCGGTGGCGGGCGAGTTCGTCTACGACCACCCGTTCCAGTGGGGATCCAAGCGCACCGGTCCGGACCTGGCCCGTGTCGGCGGCCGCTACAGCGACGACTGGCACCGCGTGCACCTGATAAACCCGCGTGACGTGGTGCCGGAATCCAACATGCCGGGCTTCCCCTGGCTGGCGGAAAACGGCCTGGACAGCGAGCTGACCAAAAAGAAGATGCGTGTCATGAACACGCTCATCAGCGCCACCTGCAACGGCTGCCAGACCTACAGCGAGGAAGAAATCGAACGTGCCCCGGAAGACCTCAAGGGCAAGACGGAACTCGATGCGCTGATCGCCTATCTGCAGAACCTCGGCACAAGCATTTCATCACGGAGGTAAGCGGCATGGACATCAATACATTGCGTGGAATCACCACCGCCCTGGCGCTGATCGCTTTCCTGGCGGTATGGATCTGGGCCTGGAGCAGCAAGCGCAGACGCGCCTTCGACGAAGCTGCGAACCTGCCGTTCGCCGACGACAGTAACCTGCAACCAAAGGATGCGAGCCATGACTGACGCTAACCTTGTACAGGATTTCGCCTTCACCAGCGGATTCTGGAGCGGCTGGATCATCGTCCTGACCCTGGGCAACATCTTCGCCTGCTGGTGGCTGATCCGCTGGACGGCCAAGAAGCGCGCCGGTGAGGCGGCCGAAGGGGATACCACCGGTCACATCTGGGACGAGAACCTGGCCGAGTACAACAACCCGCTGCCGCGCTGGTGGCTGTGGCTGTTCTATATCACCCTGATCTTCGGGCTGGGCTACCTGGTGCTGTACCCGGGATTGGGCAGTTTCCGCGGCGTGCTGAACTGGACCCACCAGAACGCCTACGCCAAGGAGATGGAAGCGGCAGAGGCCAAGTACGGTCCCCTGTTCGCCGGCTACGCGGCAAGGCCCATCCCCGAACTGGTCGCGGACGCCGACGCACTGCGCATTGGCCAGCGTCTGTTCGTAAACTACTGCGCCAGCTGCCACGGCTCGGACGCCGGCGGCGGTCCCGGTTTCCCCAACCTGCGTGACGACGACTGGTTGTACGGCGGCAGTCCCGATGCCATCACCACCACCATACTCGACGGCCGCAGCGGCAGCATGCCGGCCTGGCAGACCGTGCTGGGAGACAAGGGCGTCGAGGAAGTGACCGCCTATGTCATGAGTCTGAGCGGCCGCAAGGCCGATCCGGCACTGGCGACAGCCGGCCAGGCGCACTTCGCCACCTACTGCGCGGCCTGCCACGGCGCCGACGGCACCGGCAACCAGGCCCTGGGCGCACCCAATCTGACCGACAGCATCTGGCTGTACGGCGGTTCTCCGGGCGTGATACGCCAGACCATCGCCGAAGGCCGTAACGGACGCATGCCGGCGCACCGTGATTTCCTCGGCGAGGACAAGGCGCACCTGGTGGCGACCTATATCTACAGCCTGTCGCAGGGGAAACGCTGAACCGTGCCGGGTGACCAGGCAAGCGCCATGCGAACAGTGTCCCGCCCGGGCCCGCAGAAAGGGCCCGGGCAGGACGAGATGTATGCCAGGCATGAAAAAGTCTATCCGCGCGAGGTACACGGTACCTTCGCCAGCCTGCGCCGGCTGGGCGTGGTGGTGCTGCTTGGCCTGTTCTATGGCGTTGCCTGGTTGCCCTGGGACGGTCGCCAGGCGCTCCTGTTCGACCTCCCGGCACGCAAGTTCTACATCTTCGGCCTGACCTTCTGGCCGCAGGATTTCTTCTACTTCGCCTGGCTGCTGGTCATCGCCGCCCTGGCGCTGTTCTTCTTCACCGCCCTGGCCGGGCGTCTGTGGTGCGGCTACGCCTGCCCGCAGACCGTGTGGACCGAGGTGTTCCTGTGGATGGAACGCAAGATCGAAGGCAGCCGCAACCAGCAGATCAAGCGGGACAAGAGCGAGCTGACGCTGAGCAAGTTCCGCGTCAAGGCACTGAAGCACTTCGTGTGGATCGCCTTCTCGCTGTTCACCGGCTTCACCTTTGTCGGCTACTTCACACCCATCCGTGAACTGGCCGTGGAAATGATGAATTTCAACCTGGGCCCCTGGGAGAATTTCTGGATCTTTTTCTATGGCTTTGCCACCTACGGCAATGCGGGCTGGCTGCGTGAGCAGGTGTGCATCTACATGTGCCCCTACGCACGCTTCCAGAGCGCGATGTTCGACAAGGACACGCTGGTCATCTTCTACGACAGCAAGCGCGGCGACCCGCGCGGCTCGCGCAAGCGCGGTGTCGACCCGAAGCAACTGGGGCTGGGCGACTGCGTCGACTGCACGCTGTGCGTGCAGGTCTGCCCGACCGGCATCGACATCCGCGACGGCCTGCAGTACCAGTGCATCGGCTGCGCCGCCTGCATCGATGTCTGCGAGCAGGTGATGGACAAGATGGGCTATGCCCGGGGACTGATCCGCTATACCACCGAAAACGCCATGGCCGGCCTCAAGACACGCATCCTGCGGCCGCGCATCATCATGTACACCGTCCTGCTGTCCCTACTGACAGGGGGGCTGCTGTATGCCCTGAGCCAGCGCATGCCGCTGGAACTGGACATCATTCGCGACCGCAACACCCTGTACCGTGAGACCTCCGAAGGTCTGGTGGAAAACGTCTACACGCTGAAACTCATCAACATGGACGAGAAACCACACAATTACCGCCTCGAGGTGTCCGGACTGGAGGGCCTGGAACTCAAGACCGACAGGGCGGAAATCAAGGTGGCCTCCGGCGATGTGCTCAATCTGCCGGTGTCCGTGCGGGTGGACCCCATCGTACTGAGGCGTGCCGCCAACGAGATCGAGTTCAGCCTGACCGCCGAGGACGATCCGCAACTGACGCGTACAGAAACGGCCCGCTTCCTGGGCCCGGTCCTGTCGAGGTAAACGACCATGTGCGATCAGAGCGCCCTGACCGACAGTCCGCCCTGGTACCGCCAGTTCTGGCCCTGGCTGCTGATCGCCCTGCCGGCCAGCGCCGTGCTGGGCGGCATCGCCACCATCTTCATCGCCGTGCAGAGCCCCAATGCACTGGTCGAGGATGACTATTACAAGGCGGGGCTGGCCATCAACCAGGAAAAGCGTCGCCTGGCGGCCGCGCGCGACAGGGGCTTGAGCGGTCTGTTACGTAGTGACGGCAAACGCCTGGTGCTGGTGCTGAATGCTGACGATCCGATCGAGGAGGCGGTGCTGTCGCTGCGCATCATTCATTCGACGCGCGCGGATCTGGACCGTATCGTGCTGCTGCAACGCGACGCCGAAGGGCGCTACAGCGCCGCCCTGCCGGACTTGTTGCCGGGCCCCCGCTACCTGCGCCTGCAGCCGGCCGACAAAAGCTGGGAAATCCGCGCCCGTTTCGTGGTCGACGGACCTTTCCAGGCCCACCTGACGTTCGAGGATTGATGCGTTAATATTGGACACATTCCAATGAGAGCGGATATCAATCCGACAAAGGAGGGGAAGGTGGCAGACATACCCGTCATCCAGCGCGTCATCGCCGTACTCTGGCCTTCGTTCATCACGTCCGGAGTAGCGACCGGCCTGTTTTTTACGGCCTTTGACCCACTCGACCTGATGACACTGACCGGGCACCATGATGCCAGCCGCATGAGCGTCTACACCATCGGCTTCTTTCTGTTCTGGCTGCTGACATCGGCCACCTGCGCGCTGACCTGCTACTTCCAGCGCCCCTGCGACCGGATCACGGGCTGAGCCGCCCCGGCTAGCTCTCCAGCCAGAAGGTCACCGGCCCGTCGTTGACGAGGCCGACCTGCATGTCGGCACCAAACACACCGCATTCCACCGGCCGGTGCACGGCCCGCGCGCGTTCCACCAAATAGTCGAACCAGTGCCGACCCTGTTCCGGCGGCGCGGCCGGTGTGAAACTGGGCCGCCTGCCCTTTCGCGTGTCGGCCGCCAGCGTGAACTGGGGCACCAGCAGCAGGCCGCCGCCGCTGTCGGCCAGGCTGAGATTCATGCGGCCCTGCGGGTCCGGAAACACGCGGTAACCCAGCAGGCGCTCCAGCAGGCGGTCGGCCCGTGCTGCGTTGTCTTCCTTCTGCACACCGACCAGCACCAGCAGGCCGCAGCCGATGCCGGCCACGCGCGCGCCGTCCACCTCAACCCAGGCCCCGCTGACGCGCTGCAGGAGACCGATCATCCCGGGCGCTCCGCAAACCGGTCCGTGGCCCTGACGGGGACGTCCGCAAGGGCCGGCTCGCTGGCCGGGCGACCGGCGCCGGGAATGACCTCGGGTTCGGGACCCGGCCAGGCCCGGCGCAGGGCCCGGGCCTGGTCGACCGGACCCACCACGCCATGACGACCGTGCACGAACAGCACCGGGATGCCGGACGGGTTGCCGCATTCCTCCACATGGATCCGGTGCGGTGCCTCGACCGCCGGCGTGTGACGGACACAGGGTTCGACAGGGGAGCGGGGTGTGCGCATGGCACCACTACAAAAAAGGGCGTGCCGAGGCACGCCCTTTTCACCACTGAGCCTGCGTTCAGATAAACAGGCAGACGTCGGACTTCTGCGCCACCGGCAGGAAGTAGGTGGCACCGACGTAGTCGCTGACTTCCGGGATGAACTCATCGCGGCTGAAACCGAACACGTCGACCGTCATCTGACAGGCGACCATCTTGACGTCGGCCTCCAGGCACAGGCTGCGCAGCTCCTCGATGGTGGCCACGCCCTTGTTCTTGAACGTCTTCTTCATCAGGCCGGTGGCCACCTTCTCGAACCCGGGAATACCGGCCATGATCAGGTTGGGCATCGGCCAGCTGATGTTCTGGAACCACTGGGGACCGAAAGGCATTTTCATCGGCATGGCCGGGTTGCCCAGCGGGCTGACTTCGCAGGGCAGTTCCTTCTTCAGCAGCAGCAGGCCGTAGAAAGTGAAGAAGACGGACGTGTCCCAGCCCAGCGCGGCGGCGGTGGAGGCCAGGATGAAGGGCGGGTAGGCCCAGTCGAGCGTGCCCTTGGTGGCGATGATGGCCATCGAGGGGATCTTGGCGTCCTCGATTTCCTGCAGCTTGGTCGGCAGTACTTCGTCGAGTTTCTTGTTCAGCCACTCGTCCATCTGGGCCTGGTTCATTGATTCAGCAGTAGTAGACATAAAGTGTTCTCCTCCTAAGCCGCATTATTAACGGTTAGTTCTGTATACAAGGCGTGTCGCCTTTCCGATGACACACCCGTACCCCACAAGGACCTACCGCCGCTGCCCGCAGGAAGCCTGAATGGCATGGACAGAAAATGGCAGGGGTGCGCACCCAGTCTCGGATTATAGGAATGGAATTTTACAGGGTCAAACGATTGGCGCTTGCAGGCGTCATCCGGCCGGTGCCGTGGTCAGCACTGCTCCCACGGCAGGCCGTGGTGACGCCAGCCGCCCAGGGTGCCGCGATGATGCTCCTTGTCGAGTTCGCCCTCGAATCCCTCGGCGACATTGTAGACTTCACATATTCCTTCCTGAATCAACAGGTTGCCTGCCTCAAGCGAGCGCTTGCCGCTGCGACAGATGAGAATCACCGGCGCCCCTTCGCGCTTGTCGCCATGGCAGATACCGCCGAGGATGACTTTGCGCACCTCGGTGACAAAATTGGGATTGATTTTCCAGTCGGGGTAGTCGATCCAGGGGATGTGAATGGCGCCCACGGGGTGGCCGACGAACAGGAATTCCATGTCCGAGCGCACGTCGATCAGCACCGCACGGGGATCGTCCTGCAGCAACTGCCAGGCCTGTTGCGGGGATATCGTCTTTACCTGTTGCATGGGCGGCTCCTGAGCGGAGGGTTGGTTCGAGTATAGTGTGCTGTCGGCTTCACGACAGATATTACATGAGATGTTGTCAGTCCCCGGGCCCCCGATGCGGCCAGTTCGCCGACTACGCCATGATCGGTGACGGCGACCGTATCCTGCTGGCGGAAGAAGAAAAGAGCAATCCGGGCCTGTTCACGAGCCTGTTGACCACTTTATGCCCACTTATAGCGACTGATGAGGCAGATATGTCTCCATTTTCCCACATGAATAAAAAATGATAGAAAGTGGTATATTTGTTCGATATGTTCGTATAACTATCAGCAAAGTGGTAATGTGTGCCCAACAATGTGCGTCATGGGCCGCTGACCGCCTTACGGAGGCGCTTCAGGAACACGCTCATTTCTCTCGCTGCCTGGATGTCACCCTTTTCCTGCGCCACCGCAATGCCCTTCTCATAGGCATCCATGGCCTCCTGCCGGCGCCCCGCGTCGGCCAGTGCCCGGCCGTAGGCCTTCCAGGCGGCGGAGTAGCTGCTGTCCATTTCCACCGCCCGCGCCAAATGCTCGATGGCGCGCTCCGCCTCGCCCTCTTTCTGGTAGGCGACGCCCAGGCCGAAGCGCAGCAGGGCGCTGTCCTGACCGGCGGCCAGCAGCTTTTCGAAGTTCTCTATCGCGCTCATTGCAAGGCTTCCAGTGTATTGCGCCAATCCGGGTTGGGCTGTCCGCCGGCGATCCGGATGCAGCGACCCACCTCGTTCTCGTACCAGCCGCTGGCGTGCTGCAGGGGTTCGGCTTCGTACCCCCACCAGACACCGTCCGCGTCCTGCGCGACCCACGCCACCCATTCGGGCAGCCCCGCCTTGTCCGTCAGCGGCGCCAGAAGGCTGGCGTCAGCAGCACCAGCAGGGTAAAGATCTCCAGCCGGCCCAGCAGCATGGCAAAACTCAGCACCCATTTCGATACCGTGTCGATGTCACCGTAATGGTATCCCACTTCGCCCAGGCCGGGACCCAGGTTGTTGAGACAGGCGGCCACGGCGGAGAAAGCGGTCACCTGATCCAGCCCGTTCGCCAGCAGCACCAGCATCATGACCGCGAAGCAGCCCACGTAGATGGCGAAGAAACCCCACACAGCCTCGACGATGCGCTCGGGCATGGGCTTGTTGCCGATCTTGACCGGGATCTGCGCATTGGGATGCACCAGGCGCATGATCTCGCGCAGCCCCTGCTTGAACAGCAGCAGGAAGCGGATCACCTTCATGCCGCCGCCGGTCGAACCCGCGCAGCCGCCGATGAAACTGGTGAACAGCAGCATGACCGGCAGAAAACCGGGCCAGTGGAAATACTCGGCGGTGGTGAAGCCGGTGGTGGTGCCGATCGACACGGCCTGGAAGAGGCCGTGGTGGATGGCATCGCCCATGTTGGGAAAGGTGCCGCTCTGGTACAGGTAGGTGACGGCGACCGTGGCCGCCAGCGACAGCACCGTGATGTAAGCCCTGAATTCAGGGTCGCGAAAATAGGTCAGCGGATTCATCTTGCGCCAGGCGACGAAGTGCAGCGAGAAGTTGATGCCGGCCAGCAGCATGAACACCACGGCCACCATTTCGATGGCGGTACTCTGGAAATAGCCGATGCTGAGGTCGTGGGTCGAAAAGCCGCCGATGGCGACAGTCGAGAAACTGTGGGCGACTGCGTCGAACAGGTCCATGCCGGCGAACCAGTAGGCAGCCGCGCAGCTCAGGGTCAACCCGAGGTAGATGTACCACAGCGCCTTGGCCGTTTCCGTGATGCGCGGCGTCAGCTTGTTGTCCTTCATCGGCCCCGGGGTCTCGGCCCGGTACAGCTGCATGCCACCGATGCCCAGCATGGGCAATACCGCGACCGCCAGCACGATGATGCCCATGCCACCCAGCCACTGCAGTTCCTGGCGGTAGAACTGGATCGATTTCGGCAGTCGGTCGATGCCGGTGATGACAGTGGCACCGGTGGTGGTGAGCCCCGACATGGACTCGAAGAAGGCGTCGGTCATGGACATGTGCGGATGCTCGGCGACGGCAAAGGGCACCGCACCCACCAGCGCCAGCACCGACCAGAACAGGGCCACCACCAGAAAGCCGTCGCGGATACGCAGCTCGCGCCGGCGGCTGCGCACCGGCAGCCAGCACAGCAGACCGGTCAGCAGCACGCTGGAGAAGGCGATCAGAAAAGCGCCCTGGCTGCCATCCTGCAAAACGACCGCTATCAGCAGCGGCGGCAGCATGATGCTGCTGGATACCATCAGCAGCAGGCCAAGGATGCGTTGAATGGAGCTGAACTGCATTCAGAAAAAGGTGACGCCCACCTGGAACAGGTGTTCGACATCGGGGATATACCGTTTGTCGACCAGGAACAGGATGACGTGGTCATCCGATTCGATCACGGTGTCATGGTGGGCGATGATGACCTCCTCGCCGCGCACCACGGCACCTATGGTGGTTCCCGGTGGCAACTTGATCTGGTCGATGGAACGCCCCACCACCTTCGACGTATTGCGGTCACCATGCGCGACCGCCTCGATGGCCTCGGCGGCGCCGCGCCGCAGCGAGTGCACCACCACCACGTCGCCGCGCCGCACGTGGGTCAGCAGGCTGCCGATGGTGGCCTGCTGGGGCGAGATGGCGATATCGATGGCTTCGCTCTGTACCAGATCGACGTAGGAGGCCCGGTTGATGAGCGACATCACCTTGCCCGCGCCCAGCCGCTTGGCCAGCATGGAGGACAGGATGTTCGCCTCCTCGTCGTTGGTCAGTGCGCAGAACACGTCGGTATTTTCGATATTCTCCTCCAGCAGCAGCTCCTCGTCGGCAGCATCGCCGAGCAGCACGATGCTCTTGTCGAGGCGTTCCGACAGCCGACGCGCCGTATCCGCGTTGCGCTCGATCAGCTTGACCTGGTAGCGGTCCTCGATGGCCTCCGCCAGACGCAGGCCGATGTTGCCGCCACCGGCGATCATGATGCGCTTGACCGGCTTGTCCAGCTTGCGCAGTTCGCTGGTCATGGCGCGGATGTCCTTGCGCGCCGCCACGAAAAACACTTCGTCGTCGGCCTCGATGACCGTATCGCCTTCGGGCAGGATGGCGCTGCCACGGCGGAAGATGGCGGCCACGCGCGCCTCGGTGCCCGGCATGTGCTCACGCAGTTCGCGCAGCTCGTGGCCCACCAGCGGCCCGCCCTCGACGGCGCCCACGGCGACCAGCTGCACGCGCCCGCCAGCGAAATCCAGCACCTGCAGGGCGCCCGGGTGCTCGATCAGGCGCTGGATGTATTCGGTGACCAGTTTCTCGGGACTGATCAGGACATCGATGGGCAGCGCCTCCTGGGAGAACAGCTTGGGATAATTGAGATACTCGGGCGCCCGCACGCGGGCGATCTTGATGGGCGTGTGGAACAGTGTGTAGGCCACCTGGCAGGCGACCATGTTGATTTCGTCACTGTTGGTGACGGCCAGGATCATGTCGGCGTCCTCGGCACCGGCCGCCGTCAGCACCTCCGGGTGCGAAGCGGTGCCCGCCACGGTGCGGATATCGATGCGGTCCTGCAGATCCTGCAGCACCTCCTGCTTGGTATCGACGACCGTGATGTCGTTGGCCTCGCTGGCCAGGTTCTGGGCCACCGAAGAACCCACCTGCCCGGCGCCGAGGATGATGATTTTCATATTATTGAATCAGTCTCTGCAACTTGTGCTGTCGATAATCCGGCCGTCAGGC
>Ga0256830_1000715_pt1 | contig 24987 bp, 16 predicted proteins | sample 128326metaG_FD_190537 | JGI IMG/M metagenome (GOLD analysis project Ga0256830, IMG submission 190537) | Hydrothermal vent microbial communities from Lau Basin, Pacific Ocean - 128-326 | ecosystem: Environmental > Aquatic > Marine > Hydrothermal vents | place: Pacific Ocean: Lau Basin | collected... | reverse complement strand
GAAGAGCCGGTGCTGGGGAATCCCCAATCCTCCCAGCCCCGCCGGTTCACGGCGGGGCAATCCCCCGGCCCATCGCACCGGCCTGGAAGAGCCGGTGCTGGGGAATCCCCAATCCTCCCAGCCCCGCCGGTTCACGGCGGGGCATCCGCCGGCCTATCGCACCGGCCTGGAAGAGCCGGTGCTGGGGGATGAGCCCAGCCCCGCCGGTTCACGGCGGGGCATCCCCCGGCCCATCATGAGCCCAGCCCCGCCTGTTCACGGCGGGGCATCCCCCGGCCCATCGCACCGGCCTGGAAGAGCCGGTGCTGGGGGATGAGCCCAGCCCCGCCGGTTCACGGCGGGGCAATCCCCCGGCCCATCATGAGCCCAGCCCCGCCGGTTCACGGCGGGGCACCCCCCGGCCCATCATGAGCCCAGCCCCGCCTGTTCACGGCGGGGCGGTCACACGGCGGGGCGGCCGGGCCTCGCCCGTTGACATTGCCGGGCGGTTGGTGTAAGATAGGGCCGAGGGATTCCTCACAGAAGGATCGGAGGATGAGATGGCCCCAGGCTCCGCGCAACCCGAAAGGCCCACGGCCCCCCACCCCGTCCGCTTCTCCTTCTACGCCGACGAGCCGGCCGACGGCCCAACCTGCCGCCTCAGCCTGGAGGGGCGGGGGATCGGGGAGCGGCACGCTTCCTTCACACCCCCCTACGACCTCCCCACCCTCCAGGCCCTCCTGCAGGCCCTGGAGCCCGGCTTCGACCCGGCCGAGGCCGACCCCTCGCTGGTGGAGCGGCTGGCCCCCCTGGGCGACCCGGCCCGGCTGCCCCAGACCGTCGGCGATGCCCTGGGCGCCGCCCTGCTGGCCGGAGAGTCCATCCGCCAGGGCTTCCACGTCGCCCTCACCCTCGCCCAGAAAGCCCGCCACCCCCTCCCCGTCGAACTCCGCTTCGGCCCCGGCACCGACCTCCTGGCCGCCCTCCCCTGGGAGCTGCTCCGCTACCGGGATCGCTTCCTCGTCGCCGAGAACGCCATCCTCCTCAGCCGCTACCCCGAAGAGGCCATCCCCCCCACCCCGGCCCAGGCCGACCTCCCCCTGCGGGTGCTCCTGGTCCTGGCCGAGCCGGTGGATGCCCCGGCCACCCTCTCTCAGGAGGCGCGGAAGGCGCTGCTGGAGGGGCTGCGCCGGCTGGACGAGGAAGGGGCCGTCGTCGTGGACCTGCTCCGCCCGCCCACCTACGACGCCCTCCTGGAGGCGCTGACCGAGGGCGAGTACCACCTGCTCCTCTTCTACGGCCACGGCGGCCGGACGGAGGCGGGGGAAGGACAGCTCCTCTTCGAGGACGAGTACGGCGGCGCCGACCCGGTGCCGGCCGATCTGCTGGGCGCAGCGCTGCGCAACACCACCGTGCGGCTGGTGGTGCTGGGAGCCTGTCGCTCGGCCCAGACCCTCCCCCCCGCCCCGGCGACCGAAGAGGGCCCTCCCCCCACCGGAGGGCTCTGGAGCAGCGTGGCCCCGGCCCTGCTGCGGGCGGGGGTGCCCCTGGCCGTCGGGATGCAGACGAGCATGCGCGTGGATGCCGCCCTTGCCTTCCTGCGCCACTTCGCCCTCGCCCTGGCGACGGGCCGGACGATCCTCGAGGCGGTGGGGCTGGCCCGCAAGCCCCTCCTGCGGAGACGGTACGGCCACGTCTGGTTCATCCCTGCCCTCTACGGACGCCCTGCCGACGGCTACCGCCTCTTCGACCCCCAGGCCCCCCGGCCGGCCGAGGGGGAGGCGCTGCGGGAGGCGCTGCGGCGGCACCGGGCCGAGGTCGCGGCGCTGGAGGCCGAGGTGGAGCGGATGGGGGTGCTGGGGGAGCCGACGGCCATCGCCCGGCTGCGGGAGGCCGAGGTGGAGCGGATGGGGGTGCTGGGGGAGCCGACGGCCATCGCCCGGCTGCGGGAGGCGCGGACCGCCTTCGCCCAGGCCCGGGCGGCGCTGGCCCGGCGCACCCCCGGCCGCCATACCCCGCCCGTCAGCCTCCTCTACGGCGTCCCCACCAACCCCCTCTTCGTGGGGCGGGCCCGGGAGCTCCAGGAGGTGGCCCGGGGGCTGGCCGGCGAGCACCCCGTCGTCGTCTGGGGAGCCCCGGGGATCGGCAAGACCGCCCTGGCGGCCGAGGTGGCCCACCGGCAGGGCTGGCGCTTCCCGGCCGGCGTCCTCTGGCTGGACTGCCAGGGGGGGCCGGAGCTAGGGGCGCTGCTGGAGCGCATCGGGGCCTTCTGCGGGCTGGCGATGGACCAGGTGAGGCCGGAGGAGCGGGAGGAGGCGGTGCGTCGGGCGCTGGCCCGGCTGGAGGGGCGATACCTGCTGATCTGGGACAACGCCGAGACGGTGTGGGGGCGGGAACCGGTGCGCCGTTTCATCAAACGCCTGCCGCCCAACGGCCAGGCGCTGCTGACGACGCGGGAGGACCCCCATCAACCGATGTGGCGGACGGTAGAGCTGGCCCCCCTGGGGGAGGAGGCGGCGGGTCGGCTCTTCTGGCGGCTGGCGGTGGCGGCCGGCGCCAGGCTGGAGAGGCGGGCCGTCGAGGAGCTGCTCCCCCGCCTCCTGGCCCACCTGGAGGGCCACCCCCTGGCCCTGACGCTGGTGGTGCCCCTGGTCAAGCGGCGGGGGCTGCGGCGGGTGTGGGAGGACCTGCAGGCCCGGCCGCTGGCCGGGCTGAAGGGGGTCGAGGCCGCCTTCGCCCTGAGCTACGACCGGCTGACGCCGTTCCAGCAGCGGCTCTTCACCCGGCTCAGCCTCTTCACCATCCCCGTCGAGGCCCAGGCGGCCGAGGCGCTGCTGGGGCCGGAGGAGGCCCCCCGGGGGCCGGACGGGGTCCTGGAGGCGCTGGACAGGCTGGTGGACGGGGCCCTCGTCACCTTCGACGGGGCCCGCTACCGCTTCCACCCGCTGCTGCGCCGGTACGCCTACGAGAAGCTGAAGGAGCGGGAGGACCCCCGCCCCCTCCACCGGCGGGCGGCCGCCTACCTGGAGGAGAAGGCAGCGACGGGGGTGACGCCGGAGGAGCGGCTGGAATCGGTGGACCAGTGGGAGCGGGGGGAGGCGTGGGAGGAGTTCGTCCGCAGCGCCCGCGCCCTGGTGGGGAGCCTGGACCGGCTGGGCTACTGGGAGGCGATCGAGGCCCGGCTGCGGCGGGCCCTGGAGGTGGCGGAGGCCCGGCGGGGGGAGGCGCCGGTGGCGGCGGCGGTGCGGAACGACCTGGCCGTGATCTGCTTCAGGCAGGGTCGGTGGGGTGAGGCGCAGGCGCTGTGGGAGCAGGCCCTGGAGCGCTTCGAGGAGCTGGGCGACCGCCACGGCGCGGCCCAGACCTTGGGCAACCTGGGCAACGTCTACTTCCGGCAGGGGGCGTGGGATCGGGCCATCGCCTTCTACCGGCAGGCCCTGGAGCGCTTCGAGGAGCTGGGCGACCGCCACGGCGCGGCCCAGACCTTGGGCAACCTGGGCACCGTCTACGCGCAGCAGGGGGCGTGGGATCGGGCCATCGCCTTCTACCGGCAGGCCCTGGAGATCGAAGAGGAGCTGGGCGACCGCCACGGCGCGGCCAAGACCTACAACAACCTGGGCACCGTCTACGCCGACAAGGGAGAGTGGAATCGGGCCATCGCCTTCTACCGGCGGTCGTTGGAAATCAAGGAGGAGCTGGGCGACCGCCACGGCGCGGCCCAGACCTACAACAACCTGGGCGAAGTCCACCGACTGCAGGGGGCGTGGGATCGGGCCATCGCCTTCTACCGGCGGTCGTTGGAAATCAAGGAGGAGCTGGGCGACCGCCACGGCGCGGCCCAGACCTTGGGCAACCTGGGCCTCGTCTACGCCGACAAGGGGGAGTGGGATCGGGCCATCGCCTTCTACCGGCGGTCGTTGGAAATCAAGGAGGAACTGGGCGACCGCCACGGCGCGGCAGCGACCTACAACAACCTGGGCGAAGTCCACCGACGGCAGGGGGCGTGGGATCGGGCCATCGCCTTCTACCGGCAGGCCCTGGAGCGCTTCCAGGAGCTGGGCGACCTCCTGGGCACCGCCCTGGTCTGGCTCAACGTGGGCCTGCTCTACCTGGAGACGGACCGCTCCGAAGAAGCCGGGCCCCTCCTCGCCCATGCCTACCTCATCCTCGCCCAACTCGGCTCCCCCGAAGCCGAAAAGGCCGCCGCCGCCCTGGTCCGGGCCTGCGGCTCCGTCGAAGCGGCCAACACCTGCCTGGCGCAGGTGGTGGAACAACCGGGGGAGGACACGGAGGGAGGGATGAGGGATGAGGGGTGAGGGATGAGGGGGCACCGATGCGCGACCCACCGCCTCGCCACCTCGTCGCCTCATCGCCTCGTCGCCTCCTGTTTTGCTCCTGGGTTCTCGCTCGCGGCGGGTCCGTGCCCGCTGAAGGCGACGGCGACCCTGGACTACGGACTACGGACTGCCGCCACCATAGCCTCCCGCAGGACCTGGGCCGGATGGAGGGCCTCCCGACCCGCACCGTGCCGGATCTGCTGGCGGCAACTGACGCCGGCGGCCACGACGATGGTCTCCTCCCCCTCGGCCCGCACCGCCGGGAGCAGCCGCCGCTCCGCCATCGCCATCGAGAGCTCGTAGTGCTCCGCCTCGTAGCCGAAGGCCCCGGCCAGCCCACAGCAGCCCGAATCCACCTCCGTCACGGTGTAGCCGGGGGGCAGCGCCAGCACGCGCTTGCTGGGATCGGTCCCCACCAACGCCTTCTGGTGGCAGTGGCCGTGGAGCAGGAGGCGGCGGGGCTCCTCGACGAAGGTCAGCTCCAGCGCCCCCTCATCGGCCAACCGGGCGATGAACTCCTCGAAGGTGTAGCAGTGGGCCGCCACCACCGGAACGCGCGGGTCGTCGGGCAGCAGGCTGGCGTACTCGTCCCGCAGCGTCAGCAGACAGCTCGGCTCCAGCCCGACGATGGGGATCCCCTGCTCGGCGAAGGGGGCCAGCCGCGCCACCGTCTCCTCGGCGGCCCGCCGGGCCTTCTCCACCAGCCCCTGGGAGAGCATCGGGCGGCCACAGCAGCGGTGGCCGGGCAGGAGGACCTCGAAGCCGGCCGCCTCCAGCACCTCGGTGGCCGCGATGGCAACCTGGGGCTCGTGGTAGGTGCTGAAGGTGTCGTGGAAGAGGACGACCGGCTTCCGGGATGAGGGGGCGGCCGGCGTCGTCCCCGCCCTGCCGTTCCGCCGCTGCCGGAACCAGTGGGTGAAGGGCTGACGGGCGAAGGTGGGCAAAGTCCGCTGACGGCTGATCCCCATCACCTTCTCCAGCCCCCAGCGGACCAGGCCGTTGCCCAGCAGGGCGTTGACCAAGGGGGCCAGCGGTCCGCTGAAGAGCCGGCTCCAGCGGGCGATGTCGGCGAAGAAGCGGGCCCGGAGCGGCACCCCGTGGGCCTCGTAGTAGTGGGCCAGGAACTCGATCTTGATCCGGGCCATATCCACCGAGGAGGGGCACTCGGCCTTGCACGCCTTGCAGCCCACGCAGAGGGCCATCACCTCGTACATCCGGGGGCCGGTGAACTCCTCCGGGGGCAGCCGGCCGGAGAGGGCCGCCCGCAGGGCGTTGGCCCGCCCCCGGGTGCTGTGCTCCTCCTCGCGGGTGACCATAAAGCTGGGGCACATAGTGCCGGTGGTCCGCTTGCGGCAGATGCCGGCCCCGTTGCACATCTCCACGGCCCGGTGGAAGCCCAGGTCGGCGCTGAAGTCCAGGTGGGTCTTGACGGGGATGACGGTGTAACCGACCCCGTAGCGCAGGTTCTCCGTCATCGGGGCGGCGTCCACGATGTTGCCCGGGTTGAGCAGGTTGTGGGGGTCGAAGGTCCGCTTCACCTCCCGGAAGAGGGCGTAGAGGTCGGGGCCGAAGAACTGCTCGTTGAGCCAGCTCCTGGCCCGCCCGTCGCCGTGCTCGCTGGAGAGGGAACCGCCGTACTGCCCCAGCAACTCGGCGGCGAAGGCACTGATCACCGGCAGCTTCGCCACCTCCTCGGCGAACTTGGTGTTGACCAGGGGGCGGATGTGGATGCAGCCGGCGCTGGCGTGGGCGTAGTAGGCCACGCGGGTTCCCAGGTCGTTGCAGAACCGCTCGACGCGGGTGACGTACTCGGCCAGGTGCTCCACCGGCACGGCGGCGTCCTCGATGAAGGGGATGGGCTTGTGGTCCCCCTTGATGCTCATCATCAGCCCCAGCCCCACCTTGCGCACCGTCCAGACGTTGCTCTGGAGCTGAGGGCTGAGGGCCGGCACGATGGTGCGCCCCACCTTCTCCCGCCGCAGATGGGCCTCCAGCCGCTGCACCTTGGCCTCCACCTCGGCCTCGCTCTCGCCGTAGAACTCGGTGATGAGGACGCAGTTGGGATCGCCTTCGATGAAGGTGGAGAGCAGCCGGGCGTAGGCCGGCACCTCGCGGCAGAGGGTCAGCCCCAGGTGGTCCAGCAGCTCCACCGCCGAAGGTTCCACCTCCAGGATGGTGGGCACGGAGGAGAGGGCTTCGTAGAGGCTGTCGAAGTGGACGATGGCCAGGGCGGTCCGGGTGGGGATGGGCACCAGGTTGAGCTTGATCTCCGTCATCACCGCCAGCGTCCCCTCGGAGCCGCAGATCAGCTTGGCCAGGTTGAAGCGGCGGTCCTGGGGATAGCGGAAAGAGGGGCCTTCGACGAAGCGGTCCAGGTTGTAGCCGCCGCAGCGCCGCCAGTGGCGGGGCGTCCCGGCACGGATGGTGTCGGCGTGGGTCCGGGTGATCTCCCGGATGCGCCGGTAGATGGTCCCCTCCAGGCCGGACCGCTGCTCCCGTCGGGCCACCTCGTCCTCCTCCAGCGGGCCGAAGGTGGCGGTGCTGCCGTCGCTGAGGATGACCCGGGTCTCCAGCACGTGGTCGGCGGTCATCCCGTACAAGATGGAATGGGCGCCGGTGGAGTTGTTGGAGACGATGCCGCCCATCGCGGCCCGGTTGCTGCTGGCCGGGTCGGGGCCGAACTGGAGCCCCAGCGGGCGCAGGTGGAGGTTGAGTTCGTCCAGCACGACGCCCGGCTGGACCCGCACCCAGTGCTCCTCGACGTTGACCTCCAGGATCTGGTCCAGATGGCGGCTCAGGTCTATCACCAGCGCCTCGTTGACGGCCTGACCGGCCAGGCTGCTGCCGGCGGTGCGGGGCAGGATGGGGAGCCGGTACTGAGCGGCCAGCTCGACGGCGGCGTGAACATCCTCAACCGTCTTGGGGATGAGCACGCCGTAGGGGATCACCTGGTAGATGCTGGCGTCGGTGCTGTAGAGGACGCGGGTGTAGGGGTCGGTGCGGAGGTCGCCGGCGACCCGCGCCTGCAGGTCGTGCAAGAAATCCTGAATCGCGCCTGTCGGTTGCATAAGCACACCTCGCTTTCGGAGTTGCCCCCTGCCGATGGGGCAACGGAGGCTGTCACCGGATTCCTTGAGCGGATCGAAGGGGTTGAGGGTCGGATGGGACGGCGGAGTCTTGTTGGTAGCGGACTATCCCTTGGAGTCGTGGGAGGGCCTCTCCCGCAGGAGCGCTTCGGCCCGCTGGAGTTCCCGTCCCAGGTAGACGTAGTGTTCCGGCAGGGAGGCCAGGCGCAGGCGGGCGATCTCCCGGCCCAGCGCTTCGGCTGAGCGGCCCCGACGGTGCCAGATCACCCGGTCCCCCTGGGGGGAGAGCAGTTCGACGACGATCTCCTCCCCCTCTACCCGGACGACGAAGTTCCCCTGGGGGTCTCGGTCCATTCCCTTTCGCTCCCGCCACCACCGGGCGGCGATCTCCTCAGCCCGCTCCCAGTCGTGGGCGTAGACGTGGGCCGAGACGGTGAAGCTGGTCAGCGGTCCCGGCGAGAGGCCCAGTTCCCGGGCCAGCCGGCCCTGGAGCCGACGCATCGCCAGCGTGTTCTGGGGCCAGGCGGCGAAAAGGTCCTGGCTGCGGGCCACGTAGGTCAGGAAGAGGCGTCCCGCCACCACGTTGGCCACCACCTGGGTGAGACAGGGTGGGTGCTCCGCCTCGGCGTCGCAGGCCGGGTCCCAGAGGACGGCGACGGCCCGCCGGCTGTGAGGGGCCTGGCGCAACCGCTCGGCCAGCCGGGCCACTTGGTCCAGCCCGAAGTGGGCCCGCAGTCGCTCCCCGTAGGTATAGGCCGTCCCCGCCCCGGCGTCCGCCTCCAGGACGGAGGGCAGGTAGGCGGCCAGGGCCTCCCGGCTCACCCCCATCCAGTCGGGGAGGTAGGGCTGCTCCGGGTCTTCGTCGGTGACCACGGCGGTGATGTTCAGCAGTTCCCGCTGGAGGATCGCCTGCTCGCTGGGCTTCACCGTCCCGAAGCGGAGCACCAGGTCGAGGAGACGGGGCCAGGCGTCGGCCACCCGCCGTCCCTGGACGGTGAAGCCGGCGCCCAAGGAGGGGAAGGTCTCGGGCGGTGTGGGCTCAGGGGTCGGGAAGAGGCGGGGGGAGGCGTGAGGGGGCAGGGGGGGCAGGTCGGCGATGGCCTCGATCACCCGATCCACCGAGCGCACCGCCCGCAGGTCCAGCAGCCGCACGGCCCGGCGCAGCGCCTCGACGGCCTCGGCGGGGAGGGCCGGGTCCAGGCGCACCTCGGTGCCGGCGATGCGGTGGTCCTCCGACAGCCCGTGGGTCCAGAGGGCGTGGAGGGCCGCCCCGGTCCGGGTCGTGTCCGGCCCCCAGAGGACCAGGTAGCGCAGGGAGGGCAGCCGCCAGAGGGTGCGCAGCAGGAGGCTGATGCCCCGGGCGGTGTAGAGGTTGCCGACGAGGGCGATCTGCTGCAGCCCCGACCCAAAGGTCACCCGGCTCAAATCCTTCCAGAGGGCACAGAGCCCCACGTTGGCCTCCAGGTTGCCCACGATGAGGCGGTGACGGGCCAGGTAGAGGTCCAGCGGCTCGGGGTCCGAAGGAGCTGGCTCAGCCATGCTCGATCCTCACCAGATCAGCGGCCAGGCGGGTGGATCGCTCTTCCGGGTCGCGGTAGGGCTGCTCCCGCAGCCGGGTGAGGAAGTCCAGGGTGCAGCGTTCCGGCGGGGAGAGGGGAGCCCGGCTGTTCCCGGCCAGGTAGAGGCGGGGGGCTTGGAAGGCCGGGTGGATCTCGGCCAGGGCGGGGAGTTCCCGCCCATCCCAGCGAATCCGGCTGGCGTAGATGCCCGGAGCGGGCAGGAGGCGCTCCGGCCAGACCTGAAGCTCCCAGACCAAGAGGGAAGAGGGGGCATCGTCGGCACCGGCCAGAACCTTCGCCCCCACGGCGGGGGATGGATTCAAGGGTGTGCCGGTGATCTGGAAGGGATGGCCCAGGCAGCGGGCCGCGTCGTCCAGGTCCCCCTCTCTCAGGGCCTGCCGGATGCGGTTGCTGCTGATCACGCGCCCCTCCGCTTCCAAGGGGGGGATGGCGTGCACGGAGAAGCGGTGGCGTTCACCGGCCCGGCGCAGGTAGGCCAGGTCGCCCTCTCGGCGGTACCCCAACGCGAAGTCTTGTCCTACCCACAGGGACGCCATGTGCAGGTGGCGCACCAGGGCGGCCACAAAGTCGGCTGCGCGGATGCGGGCCGTCTCCGGCGTGAAGGTCACCAACACCGTCAGGTCCACACCCAGCGCCTCCAGATGGGCCAGGCGTTCCTCGAGGGTGAGGAGGTAGAAGGGCGGCGTGGCTTCCCCCAGGACGATGGCCGGATGGGGAAAGAAGGTGACGACGACCGCTAGGCGGTCGGCCTGCCGAGCATCTCGGACCATCTGCCCGATCAGGTAGCGATGGCCCCGATGAAGGCCGTCGAAGACCCCAATGGTGACGCTGGACGCCCGGTCCAGCCCGACCTGACGGAAGTCGTGGACGACACGCATCATCATCAGTTCAGGGGGAGGAAGACCTTGTGAGGTCGCCAGCGGTCGGTGACCGGATCGTAACGGAGAAGGGCCAGCAGCCGTCCTGCAGGGTCGTAGGCCCTGCAGAGCCCCTCAGGACTGGGTGGCGCGACGTGACCTTCCACCGAGCGCCCGGAGCGAATCCGATGGCTATCCTGCTCGCTCAGGGCGACAGCCGGGAAGGTCTCCAAGGCAGCGTCTAGGGGATAGAGCAGGGTCTCCAGGCGACCATCCCGCGCCGCCTGAGCCACTTCCTCCAGGCTAACCGCTTCGTCCAAGGTGAAACGCCCGCTGGCCAGGCGGGTCAAAGCGGCCAAGTGGCCACCGCATCCCAGCCGCTCCCCCAGGTCGTGGGCCAGGGAGCGGATGTAAGTGCCCGGCGAACAGGTGACCGTCAGCGTCAGGTCAGGGGGAGACCAGTCCTCAATGAAGAGGTCGAAGACTTCAACGGTGCGGGCCGGGCGCTCCACCGTAATACCGCGTCGGGCCAGCTTGTAGAGGGGCTGGCCATCCCGCTTGAGGGCCGAGTACATCGGCGGCACCTGCTGGATGCGCCCTCGAAACCGGGCCAAGGTTGCCCGGATCTGCTCCAGGTCCATCTCCACAGGGCGGGTCTCCAGGACTTCGCCCTCGGCGTCGTAGGTATCCGTGGTGACCCCCAGACGGACGACGGCCCGATAGACCTTGTGGCCGGCCATCAGGTACTCGGTTACCCGGGTCGCCTTGCCCAGGCAGACCAGAAGGACGCCGGTGGCCATCGGATCGAGGGTGCCAGCGTGCCCTACGCGCCGCACCTGGCTCCACCGTCTGATCCGGTCCACGACATCGTGGGAAGTCAACCCCTTGGGTTTATCAATGTTCAGAATGCCGTCCATCTTCCTGCTCAGCCAGGGCAGCCCGTAACAAGGGCAGGACTCGCGCCTTGGCAGCCTCCAGAGAGCCGTTCAGGGTACAGCCGGCGGCCGCCGGATGCCCTCCCCCGCCCAGGCGGAGGGCAACGCCGGAGACATCGTAGCCGGGCGCGGCCCGCATGCTGATCTCCACCCGTCCATCCTTGGCCTCTTTGAAGACTGCCGCGATGCGGATCTCTTCCGCACTAATGAGGCGGCCAACGAGGCCAGCGTCGCTATCCCCCTGATACCCAGTGGCCTCTCGGTCGGCCAGGCGCACCTCGCTCCAGGCCAGGTGCCCCTCTACCTGCATGCGGCTCAGCCCCACCGCCAGCAGCCGCAGCGCGGAGAGGGGCTGTTCGACCAGCCCCCGTTGGACGATGGTGTAGAGGGAGGCTCCGGCCCGGATGAGCCGCAGGGCGATCTCCATCACCTGAGGCGTCACGTTGGCCGTGCGGAAGGCCAGCGTGTCGGTCACGAGGCCGGTCAGCAGGCAGGTGGCCAGAGGGACGTCCAGGGGCACAGACAGCCGTTGGACCAATTCGTAGATGATCTGGGTGGTAGAGGCTGCCGTGGGGACCACCAAGTTGACGGTCCCGAAATTCAGGTTGGTGACGTGGTGATCAATGTTGAGCAGGGGCAGGGAGGCCAGGCGGTCAGCGTCGTAGACCTGGCCCATCCGTTCCCTGTCGCTGCAATCGAGGCTGATCACCAGGTCGAAGGAGCCCTCTGGGACCTCCGAGACCACCTCCTGGTGGTGGGGCAGGTAGTGGAAACGAGTGGGCACCGGGTCCTGACAGGCCAGGGTGGGCCGCCGCCCCAACGCTTTCAGGAGCAACCCCATCGCCAACAGGCTCCCCACGGCGTCACCATCGGGAGAGCGGTGGGTGATGACCAGGGGGGAACGCCCCTGTTGCAGAGCACGCAGCGCCTCATTCCACGGGAGGGATGTTGTCTTCGATGTCTTCATCGGCTTCTGCCTCGGTCGAGGGGCTCGTGGCTTCGATCTGGCTGAGGAGCTGATCAATGCGTTCCCCGTATTCCAGCGAGGGGTCCCAGTGGAAGACGAGCTCCGGGGTGTGACGCAGGCGAAGGCGTGCGCCCACCTCCCGGCGCAGCCAGCCGGCCGCGCTCCGAAGACCGGCCATGATCTCCTCGCGGGCCTCCAAATCGCCCAGGGCGGTCACATAGACATCGGCCCGCATCGTATCGGGCGTCACCTCGACCCCTGTTACCGTCACGCCCTGGAGCCGAGGATCGTTGACCTTTGTACCCAGCAGGTCCGTCAGATTGATCTGGATCAGTTCCGACACACGACGACGATATTTCTTCCCCATCGTTCCCCTTTACAACGCTCCTCCGAGATCAGTCCACGACGACGTCGGAAAGAGAACGGGTAACCGTTCACCCTCCCGCAGGTTAGGCGCGTTTCCGACTCGAAACCGTGTTTCAAATAGCCCATCGGGGCTGAAAGCGCCCTCGACCGGTGACCTGCGGGAGGGTAGGCTGAATAGATACGAGAACAGGAAGGAGCCTCGGCGGCTTCGGTGAGGCAAAGCAGAAGGCCCTTTCCCCCTCCCGGTTGGGACCTACAGGCCCTAAACAGGTTCACCTTCCCGCCGCTTCTCGTAGAACTCGATGATGTCCCCTTCCTGGAAATCCTCGAAACCGGCCAGCCGCACGCCGCACTCGAAGCCGGTCCGTACCTCGCGGACGTCTTCCTGGTACCGCTTCAGAGAGGCGACCTCGGTGTCGGCGATCACCTCCTGGTTGCGGACGACCCGCGCCCGAGCGTTGCGCCGGATGACGCCGGCCCGGACGTAGCAGCCCGCCACCACGCCCACCCGGGGGATGCGGAAGGTAGCCCGCACCTCGGCCTCGCCGATGACCACGTCCACGTAGGTGGGCTCCAGCAGGCCGTAGAGGGCCATCTCGACATCCTCGATGAGCTTGTAGATGATGTCGTAGGTGCGGATGTCCACCCCTTCGCTGTCGGCCATCTTGCGGGCCGCCGTGTCCACCCCTACCTGGAAGCCGATGATGATCGCCTGGGAGGCCGCGGCCAGCATCACGTCGGACTCGGTGATCTCGCCGGGGGCGGCGTGGATGATCTCCAGCTTCAACTCCTCGCTCTCCAGCTTGCGCAGGGAGTTGATGATGGGCTCCAGAGTTCCCTGAACGTCGGCCTTGACGATGAGGTTCAGCCGCTTGACCTCGCCGGCGCGGAACTGGGCGTAAATATCCTCTAGGCTCAGGGCGGGCCGGGTTTCCACCTGAGTCTCGGCCTCTTTGCGCTCCTCCGCCATCGCCCGGGCGAGTTTCTCGTTGGCGACAACCTCGAAGATGGTCCCGGCAACGGGGACCTCGGAGAGCCCCAGGATCGAGACCGGTGTGGAGGGCGGGGCGGCTTTGATGCGCTTGCCCCGAAAGTCGAACATCGCCCGCACCCTGCCGTAGGCGGTCCCGGCCAGGACGACGTCGCCCACCCGCAGCGTGCCGTTTTGCACCAGGAGCGTGGCAACGACCCCCCGGCTCCTCTCCAGCCCCCCTTCGATCACGGTGCCCTGGGCCGGGCGGTCGGGGTTGGCGACGATGGTCTCCATCGAGTCGGCCACCAGGAGGATCGCCTCCAGCAGGTCCTCCAGCCCCACCTTCTCCTTGGCCGAGGTCTGGATGATCAGCGTATCGCCCCCCCACTCGTCGGGGACCAGGCCCAGGTCGGCCAATTCCTGCTTCACCCGCTCCGGGTTGGCACTGGGCAGGTCAATCTTGTTCAACGCCACGATCACGGGGACCCGCGCCGCCCGGGCATGGGCCAGCGCTTCCTTGGTCTGAGGCATCACCCCGTCGTCGGCAGCGACGACCAAGATGGCGATGTCGGCCCCCTGGGCCCCCCGGGCCCGCATGGCGGTGAAGGCTTCGTGGCCTGGGGTGTCCAGGAAGGTAATCAGACGATCTTTGTGCTTGACCTGGTAGGCCCCCATATGCTGGGTGATCCCTCCGGCCTCGCTGGCGAAGACGTTGGTGCCCCGGATGGCGTCCAGCAGCGAGGTTTTCCCGTGGTCCACGTGGCCCAGCATCGTGACCACCGGCGGTCGAGGGCGCAGCTTGGCCGGGTCCTCCTGGGCGTAGAAGCGCTCCCACAGCGGGCCGGGGGCAGCCTCCTCTTCCGCTTTGGCCTTGGCGGCCAGCTCTGCCAGGGAGACGGGTTCGTAACCGAACTCGGCGACGACGATGGCGGCCGTCTCGTAATCAATCTGCTGGTTGATGCTGGCCATGATCCCATTGCTCATCAGCTCTTTGATGACGTCAATGGGACTGACGCCGATCAGGGTGGCCAGCTCCCGCACCGTGATGATGTTGGGGAGTTCCACCACCTTTTGTTTTTGCTCAAGTACGGCCTCATCCGTTCCCATCGGCACCTCCTAACGTAGCACCCGAAAAACCATAGGGAAAAAGTAGGCGCGTCGCGCCTCGCCTTTCACGCTTCCCGTTCCACCTGCTCCGCACTGCGGGTTGTGTGTTCCCCTTCCTTCTCACCGGGAAGTTCCTGGGGGAGTTCCTGGGCATAGGCTCGCAACATCTCGCGCTCGGCATCGGTCAAGGTGGTCCGCAGGGCGTGGGCCAGGGCCCGCCGTTTCAACGCCGTCTCCCAGCAGGAGCGTCGCCGGCAGAGGTAGGCCCCTCGCCCTGCTGCCTTGCCGGTCTCATCCACCCGAACGCCCTCAGGCGAGCGGACGATGCGCACCATCTGGCGCTTGGGCTGCACCGTCCGACAGCCCACACAGGTGCGCTGGGGGATGTGCTTTCGCCGGCCGGGACGCTTCTTCTTGGCCACAAGACCTCCTTCCCGACAGGGCTGTTGGAACCTCGCCTCTCCGCCCTTCCCTCCGCGGACTCCTTTACTCAGGCTCAGAGGCCGCTTCCGCTTCGGCAGCGGCAGGCTCTTCCGTGGGCATGGCCCCCAGGACCTCCAGGCGGTCCTTGATCTCGGCCAGCCCCTTGGCCCCGATACCGTTGATGCGCAGCAGCCCCTCGTCGCCCTCTACCAGCCGCTCGTAGATCTGGCCCACATTCTCGATCCCCGCCTTCTCCAGGTGGCTCTGGACGCGGGTGGGGAGCTCCAGGACGCTGAGGGGAAGCTGGTAGGCGATCTCCGGGATACGGGCCAGTGCCTCCTCGCGGGCCGCCTCCCGTTTCCGCTCCGCCTCGCGGGCCTCGGCCTCGGCGGGTTCGACCTCTTCTTCCTTCTCCTCAACGGGGGGCAGTTCCTTGCCCGCTTCCTGCAAGCGGGTCCGGTATTCGTGGACCGCTTCGATGATCTCCCGCAGCAGTCGGAGTTCTTCTGGGGCGTAAGGGACCTTGGCCTCCTGGTGACGGGCCAGGATGGCTTGGGCGGTGGGCAGGTAGTCGGCCGCGTCCCCCAACACCTCGCGGGGGTCCGTCCTCTCCAGGAGGGCCAGGGCCTCGGCCAGGACCTCGGTCACGCTCTTGATGTCAATGCGCCAGCCGGTCAACTTCGCCGCCAGCCGAGCGTTCTGCCCCTCCCGCCCGATGGCCAGGGAGAGTTGGTCGTCCGGCACGATGACGGAGGCGGTTCGCCCTTCCTCCAGGAAGACGGTGAGCACGCGGGCCGGGCTCAGGGCGTTGGCGATGAAGACGGCCGTCTCGGGGTGCCACTCGATGACGTCAATCTTCTCGCCTCCCAGCTCGTTGACGATGGACTGAATGCGGATGCCCCGCATGCCCACGCAGGAGCCCACCGGGTCCACGCCGGGCTGGTTAGCGGCCACGGCGACCTTGGAGCGGGCGCCGGCCTCCCGGGCGATGGCCTTGATCTCCACGGTGCCGTTGTAGATCTCCGGCACCTCCAGCTCCAACAGCCGGCGCAGCATGTTCTTGTGGCTGCGGGAGACGATGATCTGGGGGCCGCGGCTGGTGCGCCGGACCTCCAGGACGTAGGCCCGCACCCGCTGGTGGATGGTGTACCGCTCCCCCGGCACCTGCTGGCTGCGCGGCAGGATCGCTTCCGTCCGCCCCAGGTTCAGGCTCACGTGGGTCGGCGTGATGCTCTGGACCGTCCCGTTGATGAGCTCGCCCTCACGCTCGGAGAAATCCTCGAAGAGAGCTTCGCGTTCTGCCTCTCGGATCCGCTGCAGGATGACCTGCTTGGCGGTTTGGGCGGCAATGCGCCCGAAGTCTCGAGGGGTGCTCTCCACCATCACCGTTGAGCCGATCTCCGCTTCAGGATCAATGCGTCGGGCCTCTTCCAGGCTGATCTCGTCCCGTCCATCCTGGACCTCAGCGACGACCTTCTTCTCGACGTAGATGGTTGCCTTGCCCGACTTCTCGTCAATCTCAGCGATCACGTTCTGAGCAGCGCTGGCACCCACGTTGCGACGATAGGCGGAGACCAGCGCGGTCTTCAGAGCATCCAGCACCACCTCGCGGGGCAGACCTCGTTCAGCGCAGATTTGGTTGAAGGCCAACATAAACTCGCTTTTCATCGCACACTTCCACCCTTCTGGCGATGATAGAGACGTGACAACCGCCGTTCATAAAAGAAAAGTGGGGGACGCCCACTTTTCCTCGTGCACTTCTATACCCGACTCATATTATAGCACGGTCGGCCCAAACGTGCAAGGAAAGAAACTGCGGTGATTACCCACAAGTGAGCGAGAGAGTGGTCCGTAGCAGGCCGTCCACGAATTTCTCACCAATGCACGAATGGGGCGGTCCTTAATTCGTGTATTCGTGCCCCATTCGTGGACGGCTGGTCTCCCTATCTCCAAAGATATGGGTAATCACCGGAAGAAACCCCGATGTTCCCCATATCTCGGGGGTGGGGAGGCTGAACCGCCCGGCGGAGGCCGGTTTCCCTTGACCTTCTCTTCCTTTGATGATAGACTCAGAGGGCCGTGATCACCCGTCAGACAGGAGGGAGGGAACGGGGCGATGTTCCGCACACGAGAGGAAATGGAAGCTATCGAGGCGCAGGTGCTGGCCCCCTATGGGTTCAAGAGCCGTGACTCGCGGGGCCGCGTCTACCCGGAGGAGGAGCACCCCTACCGCACCGTCTTCCAGCGGGATCGGGATCGGATCCTCCACACCACGGCCTTCCGTCGGCTGGAGTACAAGACCCAGGTCTTCGTCTACTACGAGGGAGACTACTACCGCACCCGCTTGACCCACACGCTGGAGGTGGCCCAGATCGGGCGCACCATCGCCCGGGCTCTGGGGGCCAACGAGGACCTGACCGAGGCGATCTGCCTGGTCCACGACCTGGGACACCCCCCCTTCGGCCACTCGGGCGAGACTGCGCTGGCCCGGTTGATGGCCGACTACGGCGGATTCGACCACAACAGACAGGCGCTGCGTATCGTGGACAAGCTGGAACGCCGCTACCCCGACTTTCCCGGCCTCAACCTGAGCTGGGAAGTACGCGAGGGGATCGTGAAGCACGAGACGGAGTACGACGTCAGTTCCGCCGAGGGGTTTGAGCCGGAGAAGCGGGGGACGCTGGAGGCTCAGATCGCCAACGCGGCGGACGAGATCGCCTACAACGCCCACGATCTGGACGACGGGCTGCGGGCGGGCCTCTTCTCTCACCAGGAACTGAACGGGCTGCTCTGGTGGGAAGCCCTCAAGGAAAGCATCGGCTGGGACGGACGCCACTTCAGCGAGTTGCTCCGCCACCGGATCATCCGCCGGCTCATCGGCCTGCTGGTGACCGATGTGGTGGCCGAGACGGCGCAGCGGATTGCGGCGGCCGGCGTGGATTCGGTGGCCTCACTCCAGGCGCTGCCTGAGAACGTCGTCGCCTTCTCGCCGGAGGTGGAAGCCCGCAACCGGGAACTCAAGGACTTCCTGTTCAACCGGATGTACCGCCACTACCGGGTGGTGCGGATGCAGACGAAGGCGGAGCGGATCATCAGCGAACTCTTCCACGCCTACGTCAGCGAGCCGGCCCAACTCCCCGACTCCACCCGGCGCCGGCTGGCCGACACGGAACTCCACCGGGTGGTTTGCGACTACATCGCAGGTATGACCGACCGCTACGCGCTGGACGAGTACGCCAAGCTCTTCGATCCCTACCGAAGGGTGTGAGCGATAGTTCGTATAGCGCCTTGCCACGGGCGAGGATCTCCTGGATAAGAAGATCCCCTCTCGCCAATGCACGCTCGATCTCTTGAGGGGTCTTGGCCAGGATACCCATAGAGACCACCTCCCGGAACGCTAACGCGCCGTTGGCGCGGGCATGCAGCGTCCGCGCTAACGTGGGGCTCAGCGGCAGCGGCGGTGACTGCGAAGCCAAAACTTGTTAAGGAGTGTAGGGGCGACCTGCGGTCGCCCCTACCCCAACCCTTTTGGTCACACTCTTGTCAAAGTCGGCTTGACGGAGTGCTATGCCGCCGCCTCACCTTCCTTCTGCCAGGCAGCCAACTCCACCACCAGCCGCTCGAAGAAACTGTTGGGCGGCAGGTTCCCGGTCCCGTACTGCATCTCCAGCACCCGAGCCCGGACCCGAAGCGTCGCCGTCTCCAGATCAATGGTCTGCCCGGGCTGAGCGAGGACCGGCTCCCCCTTGGGGGCCAATTTGGTCCGCAGCCCCTCGTCGTTGTAGGCGTGATCGCTCATCAACACCTTGGTCACGGTGCGGATGTCGTTCTTGTCGAAGAGCCAAACCTCGAAAGCGGTGACCTTCTTGGGGTCGCCGACCCCGATGGCCTCGGAGATGCCGATGCCGCACTCCCCCAGGAACTCCCCCGTCTCCGTCTCAATGCTGAAGGAGGGATCGAAATAGTCGTCCCCCAGCGTGTAGGTCGCCACGAACTGGGCCATCGGCTTTTCCGCCTCCCCGGCCCACGCCGTGGGTTGCACCGTGGCGGAGATGGAAGGCTGAGCCCCCGCCGGTCTCGCCCTCCCGCGGCGCAGGAGGAATAGGTAGCCCCCTCCCCCTACCACCAGGATGAACAACAGGCTCAGCAAACAGATCTGGAGCAAAGGCGAGACTCCTCCTTTCTTGGGAGGCGGAGGTTGAACAGCCCCGGTGGGGGAGACCTGCAGGTTCAAGGCCTGGGCCAAGTCCTGCAGCCGCTTCACCTCGGCCGGACCGGCCTTGTTCACCATCGTCTGGAGGGTCTCTTGCAGCTGGGCGGTGCTCCATCGCTCACCCAAGAGACGCTGTACATCCAGGTTCCGATCGGCAGCGTAGGCGCGGGCGACCAGGTCCAGGTAAAGTTCCCGATAGCCGGGGTGCAGGTCCACCGGCGCAGCGTTGGTCCACTTCACCGGAAAGACGAGCCATCCCAAGAAGATCCAGCCCAGGAGCAGGCCCACCAGGAGACCTACCCCGAAGCCTATGAGCGTCTTCCGTCCAATCAGTTCGATGATCAGGCCTACCACGGCGCACCTCGCTTTTCTGTATGGCGAACGGATGCAGCAGGAGCCTCTGTTGCCGCCAGGGATCCAGCAAACGGTATCCTATTGTATCACAAGCCCGGAGAGATAGCAAGCAGCCTACAAGCTATGCATCACCCTCCCGCAGGTCACAAGGTGCCCGGTGATGGCAACGGCTTACCGGCGGCGGCCTACAACGCGCTTTAGGCCGTGGGGAGAACCTGCGAGAGGGTTCGAAAAGCCCTACAAGCCGCGCTACCCCTCTTCCACGGGAAGGGCCTCGACGGGCTCCGCCAACGCCTCCAGCGAGAATTGGCTGCCGCAGACTGTGCACTTGGCCGAGTCCTTACGGTCCTCGGTCAGCAGTCCGCCGCAGTTGGGGCAGGGCTGGGGCAGGGGCTTCTTCCAGACCCAGAAGTTGCAGGTGGGGTAGTTGGAACAACCGTACCCGATGCGCCCCCGCCGGGTCCGCTTCTCCACCAGGTCGCCTCCGCACTCCGGGCAGGTGACGCCGATCTTCTCCAGCCAAGGCTCGGTGTGGCGACACTCCGGGTAGCGGCTGCAACCGATGAACTTCCCGTAACGGCCCCACTTGATGACCAGAGGAGCGCCACACTCGGGACAGTCCCGCCCGATGGGCTGGTTGTCCATCCGCACCTCCGGCATCTGCTCCTCGGCCCGGGCCACGGCCTGGGCGAAGGGGTCGTAGAAGTCCCGCACCACGCTCACCCAATCCACCTCGCCTGAGGCGATCCGGTCCAGGTCGGCCTCCATCTTGGCCGTGAAGTCCAAGTTGATGATCTCCGGGAAGTGCTCCACCAGCAGGTCGTTGACGATGAAGCCGGTCTCGGTGGGGACGAGCTGCCGGCCTTCCTTGCGCACGTAGCCCCGCTTCTGGATGGTGCTGACGATGGGGGCGTAGGTGCTGGGCCGACCAATCCCGTAGGACTCCAGGGCCTTGATCAGGCTGGCCTCGGTGTAGCGGGGTGGCGGCTGGGTGAAGTGCTGTTCCGGCAGCAGCCGGAGCAGGTCCAATACCTCGCCCTCCGTCAGCGGCGGCAGGTAGTTCCCCTCATCCTCCGGTGCCTCTTCCTCATCCTCTCCCCGCTTGTAGACGACCAGGAAGCCGGGGAAGCGCACGCGAGAGCCGCTGGCTCGGAAGAGGTAGACGGGATGTTTGATCTGCTCCTCAGGGACCTCGCCGTTGACCAGGTAGCCCCGGGGGATGGCGGGGATCTCGGCCGAGATGGTGTCGAAGATGGCCGGCGCCATCTGGCTGGCCACGAAGCGCCGCCAGATGAGGGTGTAGAGCCGGTACTGGTCCCGGGTGAGGTAGGGCTTGATCACCTTGGGCTCCCGCATCACCGAGGTGGGCCGGATCGCCTCGTGGGCCTCCTGAGCGCCCTTGGCCTTCGTCTTGTAGCGGGGGGGCTTCTCCGGCAGGTAGCGCTCGCCGAAGCGCTCGGCGATGTACTGCCGGGCTTCCTGCTGGGCCTGCTCGGCCACCTGGGTGCTGTCCGTCCGCATATAGGTGATCAAGCCGACGCGCCCTGCGTCGCCCAGTTCGATCCCCTCGTAGAGCTGCTGGGCCACCCGCATCGTCCGGGAGGCGCTGAAGCCCAGCTTCTGAGACGCCTGCTGCTGCATCGTGCTGGTGGTGAAGGGCGGGGAGGGGCGGCGACGGCGCTGACCGATCTTCACCTTGCGCACCAGGTAGAGGGCGGTCTCCAGCTCCTCGACGATGGCCAGGGTGTCGGCCTCGTTCTTCAGGTCCACCTCCTCGCCCCGAATGCGGTGGAGCTTGGCGATGAAGGAGGGCCGGGCCTCCTCGCGGCCGTCTCCCTCGGCAGCCTGCTGCTTGGCCAGTTCGGCGGCGATGGACCAGTACTCCACGGGAACGAAGGCTTGGATCTCCCGCTCCCGCTCCACCACCAGCCGCAGGGCGACGGACTGGACCCGGCCGGCCGAGAGGCGGCTGCGCACTTTGGACCAGAGCAGGGGGCTGAGCTTGTACCCCACCAGCCGGTCCAGGATGCGCCGGGCCTGCTGGGCGTTGACCAGTTGCATGTCAATGTCGCGCGGGTGGGAGAAGGCCTCTTCGATGGCGCTCCGGGTGATCTCGTGGAAGACAACCCGCCGCATTTGGTCGGGCTTGATGCCCGTGGCCTCCATCAGGTGCCAGGCAATGGCCTCTCCCTCCCGGTCCGGGTCGGTCGCCAGGTAGACCTCGGCGGCATTTTGGACCAGTTTCTTGAGCTCCTTGACCACCTGGCGCTTCTCGTTGGGCACCCGGTAGCGGGGTTGGAAGTCGTGTTCCACGTCCACCGAGAGCTGGGAGCGCAGCAGGTCGCGCACGTGGCCCACGGAGGCTTTGACGGTGTAGTCCTTGCCCAAGAAGCGGCCCACGGTCCGGGCTTTGGCCGGCGACTCGACGATGACCAGCCGGCCCTCGGGCTTGGGCGGGTCCGGCTTGGGGATGGACTCGTGGGCCGGCGTGTAGCCCATCCTGAAGATGCGGCTCCCGCAGACGGGGCAGGTGCCCTCGGTTGCCGGGGAGCCCTTAGCGGTGTAGACCGGCTTCGGGTTCTGGATCTCCCGTTTGGCCTTGCACTTGACACAGTAAGCCACCAGACTCATCGCTCACCCTCGCTAAACCCGTAGACTGTTGATAAGAGAACAATGCATCTCTCGAAACCACGCGAGTCGGCTTCGGACAGCGCTCAGAGAAAGGCCAGACGCGGGGGGTGTCCAACGGTGTTCAGAGGAGATCATGCCGCCCCATTGCCTTCAGTTGCTGCACCAGGGCCCGCACGTCTTGGGCCCGATCCCGCCGGCAGATGAGCAGGGCGTCCTCGGTGTCCACGATGATCAGGTCCTCGACCCCGATGGTCACCACCAGCCGGGCGTCGCTCCGCACCAGCGTGTTGACCGTGTCCACGGCCACGTGCTCCCCGGTGACGACGTTGCCCCCCTCATCGCCCGGCAGGATCTCCAGCAGGGTGGCCCAGCTCCCCACGTCGGACCAGCCGATCTCGACGGGGATGACGGCGACGTTACGAGCCCCTTCCATAATGGCGTAGTCCACAGAGATCTTCTCCACCTGGGGCCAGATGCGGGCCAGCACCTCCCGCTCCTGGGAGGAGCCCAGCGCCGCCTCGATCTCCTGGAGTTGCTGGTAGAAGAGGGGGCGCTGCCAGGCAAACTCCTCCAGCACCTGGTCCACCCGCCAGATGAACATCCCGCTGTTCCAGGTGTAGCGGCCGCTCTCCACGAAGCGGGCTGCCGTGGCCGCGTCGGGCTTCTCGGTGAAGGCCTCGGCCCGGTAGACGGCGAAACCGCCGAACTCCCCCAACCTCGCGCCTTGGCGGATGTAGCCGAAGCCGGTGGAGGGGTACTGGGGGGTGATGCCCAGGGTGACGATGTAGTGCTGCCGGGCGACCTCCTCGGCGGCGGCCAGGACCGCGCGGAAGCGCTCGGTGTTGGCGATGTAGTGGTCGGCGGTCAAGACGGCCATCACGGCATCGGGGTCTCGCTTCTTCAGGTAGATGGCCCCCAGCCCCACGGCCGGCCCCGAGTCCCGCCCCATCGGCTCCAGGATGAAGTTCTCGTCGGGAAGCTGAGGAGCCTGGGGGCGCAGGATGGCGGCCTGCTCCTCCCCGGTCACCACCAGGATGCGTTCGGGGGGGAAGAGGGGGGCCAGCCGGTCCACGGCGTGCTGGAACATCGTGCGGTCTCCAATGAGCCGGAGGGCCTGTTTGGGCCGGCGCTTCCGGCTTAGCGGCCAGAGGCGGGTGCCGGTGCCGCCGGCCATGATGACAGCGTAGTAGTGCTCAGACATAGGTGGACTCCTTCACTTCCGCACCAACGAGAGTACCGTGTCCCCCAATCGTTCAGGAGCGACCCGAAAGCGGTCGAACTCCCGGATATTCTTGTCGGTGATGCCGATCTGATATTCGATCCCACCTCTGTGTTGATGACTCAAATAAGCACTTTGCTTGACATCTTCATTTGACATAACCCAATAGACGATCTTATCTACCCACACCCCTACGAAGATGAAGACATCGCAAACATCAAGCTTCAACTGCTGAAAGTTCATCCAAAACGGCTCATCTCCTCCAAACCGCAGTGCTCTGGACACCAGATCGCCCGACCTTCCGGCGTGTATTGCCCGTGATGATTTAACCTCCACCTTAGCTCCCTCGATCCAGAGGTCATACTCTCCGTCGTATCCCGGGTCAAGGGATTTGTCCGGTTTCTGGAATCGAGGGTCCAGGTCCATAATATGCCTCTCACCCCAGACCTGGCCGAAAACTCGCGGGGCCAAACCAAACAGGTCTAAGTATCGGTTAGCAGAGACATAGTTATCACGGAGCGCTTCATAATCCTTAAAGGAGATCACCCCTCTGTCTCTGAGAAACATCAGGATGAACTCATATTCATTGAACGGGAAGGCCGACACCAACCCCTGAAGGCGAGCTTCCAAGACCTGCCGCTCCTCTGGAATCAGAGAGGTTATGAGATGATCCAGGTGCTGCCGGAGCTCATAGAGGTCCATTACGGAACTTCCTCAACCTTCCTTCACTCCTCATCAGCCTATCTCAGGAAAGGGGCTGCGCCATTGCCAACCCGTCTTCCCTGTGCGCCGATAGTGTTCCAATCGCCGAATCGTGATTTCGGCGAAGATCGGGTCAATGTCAAAGGTGTACACTTTCCGTCCCAACCTCTCGCCTGCGATCAGCGTCGTACCTGAATGGGCGAAAAAATCTACAACCAGGTCCCCTTCCACACTGCTGGATTCGATGATCCTCTCTATTGCCTTAAGGGGTTTTTGAGCATAGCAACCGGGCACATTCTCCTCCAGCCGGTAGAAGACCTGTTGGATGTCAAACCAAACGTTTCCCGGTCGTATCGTGGACGACTTGCTTCGTTCCAGGTTCTCCGTTAGCCTCCCATTGACCTCTTTGTAGTACCCTCTCACAGCTTTTGGGATGTCCGTGTACACCACGGAGAAAGGAGGATTACCTCGTACATAGTACAGGAGCTCCTGTCGCACCCACATCCAGTTCTTGGGAGTCCCGTATCCTCTTTGATTCCTCATCGTGATCAAGCTGCGCGGTCTCAACTGCTTGAACTCGCGCATCATAATCATAAAGTCGGGCAGCGGCTGGAACCCGTCCCTGTAATCCGCGCCCATCCAGATGTACAGATGGGCATCGGCTTTCATAACCGCTATGGCATTGCGAACCCACTTCCGCGAGAAGTCCAAATAGGCCTCCAACCCCACCTTGGGCAGGTTCGGCGTATTGACATTCCCCACTTCAACATTGTAAGGCGGGTCATTCACGATCAAGGGAGCTCTCTCGCCCGCCATAATTCTCCTGACATCCTCGATGTTGGTCGCGTCAAGAACCCCCACTCTGTGCCCGCTGACGGGGTCCTCCCAGACCTCTCCATAGCTAAGTCGGCACAGAGGGAGTATTCTCTCCCGCATTCGCTGGTCGAGGTCCAACCTCTTAAGCTGCTCGCGAGTGCGACCTGCAGCCCGCCGGCCAGCTCCCTTTTGATCCTCGGTGTCGGTGAGGAACGACAACTGCTGTCCCACGTTTGTCTCCTCGGTCAGGATGCCCATCTTGCGCTATTCCAACCCCGTTGTGCTTCCCCTCAATCCACCACATAGGGAACCCCACTCTCCCGGGCCAGCACGTAGTGCATCCCCCCTACCTGACGGACCATCCCTTTCAACTCCATCAGGGCCAGGGTGCTGCTGACCTCGGCGATGGGGAGGGCCAGGTCCCGGGCGATCTCGTCCACGT
>Ga0256830_1000714_pt1 | contig 24993 bp, 24 predicted proteins | sample 128326metaG_FD_190537 | JGI IMG/M metagenome (GOLD analysis project Ga0256830, IMG submission 190537) | Hydrothermal vent microbial communities from Lau Basin, Pacific Ocean - 128-326 | ecosystem: Environmental > Aquatic > Marine > Hydrothermal vents | place: Pacific Ocean: Lau Basin | collected... | reverse complement strand
CTGATGAACAAGAACATCATATGAGGCGTAGGCTGGAGGCGAGATGGCACAAGACATCGAAGCCATGTGATCTAACGGCCACCGTAAATGATGCGGCAGTGCAGGGAAAGTTCATGCTCTTATCTGGTGGGGGCCGGGGGTTAGAGACCCTTGGCTACCCGATTATAACGTGTTTTCTGTCTATTCGCCTTTCATGGAGCTTACCTAAAACCTACAACCAAATAATCCACCGTTTTCAGTCGCATCCGTCAGGCTTACAGGTAAAACATACGCATTCAAATCGAACCCTTCAATTGTTTCTTTAAAAGCATCATCTTCATTCAGTGTTACGATATACTGAAAACCCAATTCACTGGCCGTTTCAGCCCCTATGTGTAATGCACTGATGATCTGACGACCGTCCACTCCATCAAACAGGTGGCTATCGTGAATCAAAAAACCTGGGCCAAATTTTCGCTTCTTGCATAACCGCATCAGCATCATATCAAAACAAAATATCTGCATATTTTTGATACCTTTACTACGTTCACCCTGCATTGGAAATTCAAAAACAGGGCCGTTATTCGATGGCTCAATAGTCATACTACCAGCCGATTCATATAGGGATTTTGATATATCTTCAAAGGCTAAAATAGCTTCTGACAATGCTGTTTCCTGTTCTGAGAAATTTTTCCGCAAACGCAACACAAGGTTATTTCGTTCAATATCCAACTCATTCTTAGTCCCTTCGATTTGTTCGGCTAACTCAAATCTTTGTTTTAAAGATTCAACATCTGCCTCAATACGCCCCTGCTCACCCTGTAAGCCGGAAAATTGCTCCAAAGCACCATGACTTTCTAAAATAGTCATAATTTCCGAACGGCGTTTATCCAGCTTGTTTTTCTCCTCTTCTCTTTTTGCGATTCGGCTTGTTGCTGACCGTAACTCTCCATTCAGATAATCATGGCGATTGCGTACAACCGATTCATGAAAGCTACGAACTTCTTCATATTTTCTTAGTGCAACATTGGGTAAAACAACGCCAGCTTCTGCATAAATGCTGTCCAAATCCTCAAAATCTGGTGGCGTTTCGCTAATAAGGCTACTCTGTATATCTCTTACAACGGCATTATCAATAATATTGGCATTGGCAAGTTGGTTGATAGATTGCGTTATACTGTCTGCTTCCTGCTCCAGCTCACGGTATTTAGGCAGCACCCTAAATGATTTAACTTGATCTTTAATTTCGATTAAGCGTGATTTTGCCACTGTCAACTGGGTACGAAGTTCAGCAGATTTACCAATAAGGTTACCAAAAGCATCTGCATTGGCTGCTTTTTTCAACTCTTTAAGTGTCTTCTCACGATCCCTCACCTTTTGCCAATCACTGGCAATCGTCCAATCCAGCCCCATCAAATACAAAAGTGCAACCTGATAATCACCTGCTTGTTGCATGGATGCTTGTTTCTCAGGCGTAAGAAACGCATGGCTGTGTTGCCTACGGACAAAATATGAAAACAGTGATCTAAAGGTTGGTTTACGCCCTCCATTGTCAGGTAAAAGGTTTAAGCCAAACATCTGTTTACCCAACCAGTCAATCCATTCTGTGTTGGTATGGACTTGGCTTGCAGATATTTTTGATGGGTACTTCCCACTTCGGGAAACTTCCACATCGTTATTTTGCAAATCAAAACTGAGATTAAACGATTCATCAATCAGTGGTTTTGTCTTGAATATTGATTTTTTATCGGCATTACCGCCAAACAAGAAATGGATAATCTCAATCAGGCTACTTTTACCAGCTCGATTTCTTGTTTGCCTATCGGTCGCGTCGCTCTCCTTCTTTGCCAGAAGCACATTCAATCCATCATGAAATTCAAGCGTTTTAAAAGAAGACAAACTGCTGGATAGTTTTTTAATCATGTTTTTTTACGGAAAGCAGACCGTCCTCCATTTCAATGGCACTGATGGAATAGAGCAAATCAAGGGTAAGTATAAAACTATTGTATCCCATGTTTGACAGCACCTTATCATCATCTGCTTTTGTTAACTCTTCCCAAATTGCCGAAACCGTTTTAGGTATCTGCAAATGCTGTAAAACTTTTGCCCCAACTGAAAGTAGTGCACGTTGTTGTGATAAATGTTTTGAGGGCAAAATCATGATTTATCACCTCGTGGCTCTTTAAAGATGTCACAGCGTTCAAAGTAATAAGACAGCACCGTCAATACCGCTAATTCATGTGCTGGTGTTCCACGCCTGTCACCACCTGCCCATGTTTGCAGCTCACTGAATATTGTGTTGGGTGTCAATCCCTCTGATTCTAATGATTGGTATTTTTCTCTGAATGATTGGGCGATTTTTTCGCCTAATTCTGAGTCATGCCATTGCTCAAAAAACTGGCGTACCAAATCAGTTTTACTCATGCCTTCTTTTATTAAAGTGGTCACGCTTTCAGATAAAGCATTTGCCTCTATTTTCCTGTGTGGAACTTCTTTAATGGATAAATCTGTTGGTATGGGTTGAGTTGCCAAATTCTCCAAAACTGGTTGCAGATCATTAAAACCAAGTTTGATTTTAGTTTCAACGGTTGGGGCAAAACCAAGCCAGGTTTGTTTATCCGCTAATGAAATTTTACGGAAAACGGCGCGTAGTTCTTCAAGCCCCCAAGGGTCAATGGTGATACCTTTATTGTCTTCTTCAAAATCCAGCAACACTTTTTGCACATGAGGCGGTAAACCGTTGTTTGCATTGTGAACAAATGCCCATTGATTAAACAGGGTGTTCCAGTATTTCTTTGCACCTGCAAAATCTTCGGTGATTTTTTTGATGGCTTCAGACTCCTTCATCTCATTGGGCGCATAGACCTGAAAAAGTTGTTTCTCTGATTTCAAAAAACCATCATTCTTGCGATCACCACGATTGCCCCACGGACGGCAAGCCATAAAGTCTGCTTTATAGGCAAGCCCCATCAGTTTTTCAAAAAACTCCTGAAAGGTATTGCCTTTGGATTTAAGAAATATATTCTCAAATTGCAGTTCGTAATAGGCTTGTTGTAAATCCATATTATTCCTCGCCCAAGAATTTGATTCTGGCTAACTCTTCTTTTTCTGCCATTCTTTTATTTCCTAATCTATGCTTAACTTGGACATTTGTGAACGTTATAACGCTAGCAATAACCGGCATTTTTCCGCGGCGTTTGAGTTGTGCTAGCGTAGCGAAAAGCACAACTCAAACGCCGCGGAAAAATGTCCGAGTTAATTGCCATTGTTAGGCGTACTCGATACGGACAACGCTTTTGACTTACGAACCTCGCTCTTGGCATAGGCTCTCTCACCCATCTTCTGTGTCAACGTCCAAATAAATGCCCACCAAGGCATCTTCGCTGTCCAGCGCCCAAATTTTCGTGGTACCAGTTCCTTTTTCTTACGCTCAGGCATAAGGTGGACGGTACCGACCACAACACCTTCCTCGCCAGGCCCGAGTTGACCCAAAAGCGCGCCATCGCTATCAGCAATGGCACTGTACCCGGGAAACTCGATGTCTTGCGGCGGAAACCCCGCAGGAAGAGTGCTGACTAATCGGCCAACCTTATTGGCCATTACCACCGGAATTCCCATTAACTTTGCTGTTTCGGCAGTGCCGTCACGCAATGCCGCATTGAGAATGTCTGCGTCACGCTGCCTTACGGGGAATTTGGCTTCGAAGGAGGCCCCGGAAAATGGGCGAAGGAACAGGTCAATTCCGGCCTGATGTAACTCGGCATATCGCTCATAAAGTGCATTCTCAAAACAAATGCCAACACCGATACGGCCTATAGGCGTATCAAACCAGTGGGGATCTGTACCTTTAGTGAAAAAGTATGCTTCGAAAGATGCCGGTGGACATTTTCGAACTCGGGCGACAATTTCGCCTTCAGGACCGGTAAGAACGAATGTGTTATAAAAGTTTTCGCCGTCTGCTTCAAGAAAGCTGGTGCCCAGATATAACTCAAGGCGTTTAGACAATTCTCGCATCCATTGCGTAGATGGCCCATCGAACGGCTCAGCAGTTTCCCAAATTTCCTCATTCAGCGTATAACCTCCGGGCATCATCTCAGGAAGAAGGACTAACTTGGCGTTTTTCTGAGCCGCCTGCTCTACGTACTTCTTGGATTTCGCAAGATTTCCCTCTCTGTCACCAAGCTTACAGGCGACTTGTACCGTTGCAACGGTAAGTGTATTTGGCTTCATAGATATTCCTCAAAACGCCTAACGCCATGCTCAGCGGCAGGGCAAAGTGGCGGTTTTTTGTGTGAAATGGAGCTTGCGACATACACAAAAAAAACGACGCTTTGCCCTGTCCGCTGGAGCATTTTGTTAGGCTTTAAGTGTATCAACAAAATCTACCCAGGCAATATCGATAGATTTATTAAATGCCTTTTCAAAAGCTACTTTGAACTCAGCATCACCCAATAACATAGTTACGAACTCCTTAAATTCTACAGGACTATTTTTACTGAGATAACTTACAAACATAGAGGCCTGACGATAGAACATGTGTGGCTTCAAGCCAAACGAGAAGGCTGTTTTAGGAAAAATAAGACTTCCTGAATCATTTGGCCTAAACGAATGATTTTTTAAAATACTTTCCTTCGCTGCTCCATACAAGACCTTTTCTGCTCCCCCACCACCAGAAACATAAACCGCCAAACCTTCTTGAAACCACGGTGGAATATTAGATGCGTATCGCCTATTACCAACGTATTGATGGAAATGCAAATGTGATAATTCATGAACGAGTATTTGGATTAGCGTATTGGTTTCTGATGCACGAGGAGAAATAAATAGCTTATTATTAAATACAGCACCTCTTGCCATTTTTGGGGCGCCAGAATATTTTGAGAAACTTTCTTTGCTTGCACAAATATAAATGGCAACCTTTTCTCTAAATGGTTTATATTGCTTTTGCTCCACTATTTTAACTGCTTCGTAGATATGCTGCTCAACCATTCTTGCAATATTTCTTTCCCCCTCTTCATAAAATATCCCGCTATCAGAACCTAACTCATTGAAACTGTCTAAGGATTGAAAATAGGCGATGCCACCTCTAATTAAGCTGCAACCAGACAATGAAGCCACAAACAAAACCATCCAGAATATCCGAAATAAATTCATCTCTAATTTTTGGGCTTAGACATTAAAGAAAATGGTATTGCTAGAGGCCCAAAAACTGCCCCCATAACACTCCAGAAAACAGGGTTGCTACCACGCCTTTTTGCTATGGCATGGCAAAATATAATTGATACAGCAAATACTACTGACATTACTATTATTACAATCATGCGTGTTCCTTTGTTTAGTTTGGATGGGATGCCTAACGTCGCAAATCAGCCGCGCCGTTTTTTGGCGTCGGCTGAATTTGCATTGTTAGAAGCTTTAAGTTTCTGAATATATTTTTTTGAGCGCGGAACTTTGTGTCTTTTGCCATGTGAGTCTTCGAGCCAAATATCAACGTATTCATCTTCGAAGTCTGGTCCATCTGCGTAAATATCACTTAATTTCCAATAGGCTTCATAGAACTGACCTTCTTCAAGTTTGAAGCCAAAATCAGTTTCACCGATATGAGTTCCCATCCATCCATGTGTACTGAGACTCCCTCCGATTGTCCGAATATATATTGGCCTTTTCCCATTATTTGTCGCCTTGAACCATATCCGGTCTGGCCCATATTCTGGGTGATTCTTTATGAATCTAGACTTTATGTTTAACCAACTTCTATCTCGAAATACAGCCCAAAATGAGACAATAAAACTTAGCCCAGAAATAGTAAGTGCAATAGTTGCCTTATCCATATATTTTCTTGCTTCTAACAGTTAGTGGGCACCGAAGTGTCGCGTTATAACACGACGCTTTGGTGTCTATCCAGCAGTGCATATTTTCAGGTTTTTCTATTGTCAGATCTCTCACCGCCTGATCTGGAGAATAAAGTACCACAAAACCAATACTTTGTGGCCATTATACTTGTTCGAAAAGATCGGACACCAGCCCGTGGTTGATTTTTCGAAACGTGGAAATACCCCATTTTATCCAATATTATTATTGTGTTATGGTTTTCCTCTCATAGCTGGTTGTTTAACCAGTTTAATTTTACAGGAGGTGGCCATGGATTCGGCAGTTTCTTCTTCTCCCTTTTTACGTTCTGTTGTTGAGGCTATTCGTGTACGACATTACAGCATCCGTACGGAAAAGGCTTATATTGACTGGATCAAGCGATTTATTCTTTTTCATGATAAACGTCACCCCGCTAAAATGGGAGGTGTGGAGGTTGGAATTTTTTTGACCAATTTGGCGGTAAATTAACAGGTGTCGCCCAGCACACAGAATCAGGTGTTAAATGCGCTGAATTTTTGAAAACAATGTGGTAAACCATAACAAAAACGAATGCCCTGCCAATAACTATCGCAGATGGCCTGCTTAACCTCTTTACATTTTACATTTTTGCCGCAGCAAAAAGCTCAGAGAGCTTAAGCTCCAAAACAGATGCAATACGGCGGATATTCAGAAGCGAAACGTTTCTTTCGCCTCGCTCGATAGCCCCCATGTAAGTACGATGCATTCCACACAAGCTGGCAAAATTCTCTTGCGACAGCTCAAGAGCCTCTCGTTTTTTTCGGATCGTTGTCCCAAGCAACTTTTGGGCCTGTTTTTGAGTAATTTCCATCAGGCCAGTATCTGGAATGAAGACTATAAATCTACACATTATAAGTAGCAATTTTTGTGATGCGGCATATAATGCTACTTATAGTCTTCAGAAGGGGGGTTCAGGAAAATGAAAATACTCATCGCCGAAAACAATTCGGCCGCTCGCATGCACCATCGGGAGCGGTTAATCAGCTGGGGGTATGATTTTGATCTGGCTGCCAACGGTAAAGAGGCCATTGATTTTTTTCATAAAAATGGAGCACGTTACGATCTTTGTCTGATGACTGTGAACCTGCCAGCAATGGAGGGCATCAAGGCCATTCGGGCGATCAGGCAAGGGGCGGGTTATCTCCCGGTTATCGCCTGTAGTACAAATTCGAACTATAAGGCGTGTTGTCTGGAGGCGGGTGCCGATGATTTTTTGGTGAAGCCTTTTGTCGCTGAGAGTTTGAAGGAAACGCTGGAGGAATTTTCGGTAAAGCAGGTTGTGCTTTATCTGGAGCGTGAGCGTTTGTCATTACATACGGTTGGCCCTGTCAACCGTGCAGAGCTGAATGAGTTGAGGGCGCTGGATCAAAAGGGGTTGACGAAATTTATGATTGCGGATGTTTCTTGCCATTTTGTTGCGCAGGGTGCGCGGCATAAGTTGTTTGATGATTTTAATAATGGTGATTCGGTGTTCACTGAAATACTGGATCGCACTCGGCACGAGCATAGTATTGTGCAGATTCATGCATCGCAAATATCGGTGCGAAAAGTGGGGCTGACGCCTGAGCATTTTCAGCAGTTGGTTGAGAAGGAGAATGAGATGTTGAAAAAGTATGAGGTGCCTTAAAAATGAATCAGGCGTTGAGTCTGATCGGTGTTTTCCGCGTGGGTATAAAGCGTGCCCACCCTACGGTTAAACCAAAGCCTGTAGGTTTAAATTTCTGGATTCCGGCTAAAAACATGCCGGAATGACGGGTTTTTTCAGGGGGTTGTGGAGGATTTGGCCTTGGGCGTTGAAACAGCCTTTCTGCGTTTCACGGTTCAGGCTGTTTTCACTTCTCTGTTTTGTGCATCTTCACCAATGCGTAGCAGGCTTGGTAATAGTATTAGTGTAAACACGGTGCTTACGCTCATGCCGCCGACGATGACGGCAGCAAGCCCGCGATAGAGTTCTGTGCCAGCACCGGGTATCAGCAACAGCGGTAACATGCCAAAGATACTGGTGAGTGTGCTCATGAGGATGGGGCGTAACCGTAAGTGTACGGCCTGATTCACTGCGTCACGACGTGTTAATCCTTCACGTTCGGCGGTGCGTGTTTGGTACACCAGCAAAATGGCGTTGTTGACCACCAGTCCCAGCAAGATAATAAAACCAATCATGGTGAGCAGGTCCATGTGCTGGGTGGTGAACAGGTTGACAATGTGCAAGGCCAGTACGCCGCCAACGGTGGCCAGCGGTATGGCCAGAATCACCAGCAGGCTGTCGCGGAAGGATTGGAATAACGCGCTCATTAATAAATATAAAATGGCGATGGCGAGCAGGAAGCTTGCGCTCATGCTTTTCAGGGCGAGGTCCAGTTTTTCTGCGGTACCGCTGTAGTGAATCTCGCCGTCTTCCGGCAACAGTGGTTCAATTTTGGGGTTCACCTCTTCTTTGAGCACCAGCATGGTTTGTTCCAGTGACATGCCTTCCGGTGCTTTGACTTCCAGGGTGATGGTGCGCCGACGATTGAGGCGGCGAATTTCGTCAGGCCCGGCGGTGCGCACGACTTCTGTCAGTTCACTTAATGGGAGTACGCCACTGTTGGGGGTTGCCAAGGGTATGGCTGCCAGTTCTTCGGGGGTTTGCCAGTCTTGTCCGCGCAGGATGATGTCCAGTCGTTGTTGGCCGTCAAAATAATCGCCCACAAACAGGCCGTCTCCCAATGCGCGAATAATTTGTGATACGTCACTGCGGGCCCAGCCCGCTTCGCTGATACGGCGCTCATCCGGCAGTAGTCGCAATTCCGGTTCGGCAAGGCTCAGTCCGGGGCGCGGGCGCGGCGGACGTCCGGGAATGGTTTGCATCACGGCGGAAAAACCGGTCTGTGCCGAGTCGAGTAATGCGTCGATGTTTGAGCCCTGGATGTCGATGTCTACGGTACGACCACCACCAAAACCACCGAACAGCGAAGAGCGCTGGGCAAAGGCGATGGTGTCCGGGAAACTGCCGATGAGCCGGTTGATCAGTGGCACCAGTTCGTCGGATTTGTCCGGGTCTATGGTGCGTGCGCCCATGAACACTCCTGAGCCGAAGGCGACGAAGAAGTAGTTGTCCACGGCGGGTTCGGCTGTGCCGTCAACGTAGGGTTGCATGCGTTGCGCGACGACCTGACCCAGTTCTTTTTCCAGTGTATCTACGCTGCTGCCGGGTGGCGGCAGGATAAATGCAAAGACCAGATTGCGATTGCCGTTGGGCAGGAAGTCCGCTTCAGGCTTGAGCCATACTGCGAGTATTAGCGGGAGCGTGATCAGGCCGAGAATCCATAATGCACGTCGCCGGGGTGTGTCGGTGAGGCGCATGACAAAATCACTGCCTGCATCCCACCAGTGGGCATGCGGGTCGTGCATGTTGACGTTGCGCAACCAGGTGGATGCTGCTGCGGGTAATACGGTGACGGCCACCAGCAGCGATATGCTCACGGTGGCGGCAATGGTTAACGCCAGATCAGCGAACAGTTGTCCTGCTTCGTCTTTTAAAAAGACGATGGGCAAAAAGATGGCGACGGTGGTGGCGGTGGAGGCGAGTAACGCGCCCCATACTTTGCGGGTGCCTTCGTCGGCGGCCTCTGCACTGGACATGCCGCGTTCACGCAGGCGCACGACACTTTCCAGTACGACGATGGCAGCATCCAGCACCATGCCCACGGCAAAAGCGAGGCCCGCCAGCGAGATAACATTGAGGGTGCGGCCTGTTGCATCCAGCAGCATGAAGGTGGACACCACACAGATGGGAATGGCGACGGCCACCATCAGTGTGGCGCGGAATTTACGGAAGAACCACCACAGCACACCCACGGCGAGCAATATGCCTAACAACAGATTGTTGGACACCATGTTGATGGAGCGGTCGATATAACGGGTTTCATCGTAGACTTGTTCAAAGCTCAAACCGGCGCGCTTCAGCGGGCCGTCACGCAGTTCTTCGGCAGCCTGACGCAGGTCTGCCATGACTTCCAGTACGTTGACGCCTGTTTCACGGTGCGCGTTAACCGCCATTGCTGCCTGGCCGTTTTGAATCACAAAGCCGGTACGGTCCACCATGCGTACTTCGATGTCAGCCACGTCACGCAAATACACCGGTTGGCCTTCGCGCCAGTCCAGTACCATTTCGCCCAGATCATCCACGCTGTACTGACCGGCAAAGCGCAGGGTGTAACGGCGTTTGCCCACGTCGGCAAAGCCGCCTGAGGTATTTTTCGCACCACCGGCCAGTTGCGCGACTCTGGGCAGTTCTATACCCAGACTGGCTGCCTTGTAGGGATCAAAGGTGATACGCAGTTCACTTTCGCGTCCGCCACGCACTTCTGACATGGCGACGCCCGGTATCCGTTCGAAACGTGTTTGTACGACTTCTTCCACATAATTTTGATAGCTGGCGACATCACGGTCATTGCCTGCCACCGGTTTAAGAATAAACCAGGCTATTGCACGGGAGCGGCCACCGATGGAATTGATGACAGGCTCGTTAGCGTCGGCAGGGTAGCGTTGTACACGATTGAGGCGCGACAGCACTTCCAGCAGCGCACGACGCAGATCCGTACCGACCTGAAAGGTGAGGGTAATGCTGCCACGCCCGCGTTGCGCTCGGGCGAGGATTTTGGTCATGCCCGCCAGGCCGCGTAATACGTCTTCCTGCGGTTCAACAATTTCCGATTCCACCTCTTCTGGCGCGGCGGCACGCCAGACGGTGGTGATGGTGATTTCGGGGAGTTCGACTTCGGGAGTCAGTTGAACCGGCAGGCGCTCCAGACTGATCAGGCCAAACATGATGGCCAGTAATACGCCCACCATTACTGCGACGGGGTTGCCAAGTCCAAGACGGGTGAGTTTCATGGCTGTCTACTTTATTGTACTTTTTAAGAGTAGGGCGGGCACGTTTTGCGTGCCCACGCATTTGTGGCACCGGATTGCGATGGTCTCTTTTCGCGTGGACATGAAAAAACAGCCCACTCTACGGAGTTTCATCCAGAATTTTCACTGTGCTGCCGGGGCGTAACCGTTCACCTCCGCGCACCACTATCGTGTCCCCGGCGTTCAGTTCGCCGGACACGGCCACCAGCGGACCACTGGCAACACCCGGTTTTACCGCGATACGTTGTGCCTTGTTTTCTGCGGAAATACGAAACACAAAGGCACCGTCACGGCGCAATACCAATGCATCACGCGGCACAGCCAACACCGTTTTTGCTGTCGCCACGGGCAAGGCAACCCGTACGGTTTGTCCGGCTGTCCAGACACCGTCATCCAGGCTGATGCGTAAATCCAGCAAACGTGAGCGTGCATTACCGGCAGCGACCAGAGCACGTACCGGCGCATTGATTTCCTGATCATTGATTTTTAATGTTAGCGAATCGCCCTTACGCACAAAACCCAGTGTTTCCAGTGGTGCCCATGCCTGTACTTCCAGCGCCCGGCTATCGATGACTCTTGCCACATTGTCATTTACGGCGACACGTTCGCCTCGGCGCATCAAACGTTCCACCACGACACCTGTAAATGGCGAACGAATCACATGCCGATGTAATTCTTCCTGTGCCTGTTTAAGTCGTACCTGTGATATCTGTAATTCGCTACGGGCGACTTCCCTGTCAGCACGCAACTCGTCCAGACGGGTTTGTGCAGCATTATTTTGTGTGGCGAGACGCTCATTACGCCGCACTTCACTTTTGAGAAATTCCAGGCGCGCCCGGTCGGCTTCAACCCGTGCCTGAAATTCTTCTATTTTCAATTTGACAAAAGTGGGGTCGATCCGCGCCACGACATCGCCTTCTTTTACCTGAGTCCCTACTTCTTTCACCAGCACCAGTCTGCCAGCGACTTCTGCCGCCAATCGTGCTTCATGGCGACTGATTACCGTACCAGCCACCCAGGTTTGTGGGGCCATTAACAATTGTTTTACTTCAGCGACGTTAACGGGTGAGCTGCGACCACCTCCCGGTGCGGCCATACCTGAACTGGCGAACACAACAATGCCCACACATAGCGAGCCAATTAAAACGCGCGAAATTTTGATATAAAAAGAGTGCATGATTTTTTATCGTTCGACTTATTATTACTTAATTTGGTTGTTTTGGCTTCACGTTATCGTCTTCAGTGACATCCGTTTCCCACGGCGTAATCTTGTGGCCGTTGAGCTGAATATCGCCACCTGTTACTGGCAGCACAAAAGTCAGCACATGGTGCAGGCGCTTGTTGCCGGTATGCACGGTCTCGTATTCAAGCATATAAAATTTGCCGGAAAAACGTGTGTCGGCCTGACTGCGTCGCAGATGGTACGCCCGCATGGGGCCGCGTTCGGCCATCAGCGTCTTCAGGTTTTCCAACCATTGCTCCGGGGAGCGTTTGGCAAAAAAAACGCTGTTGTATTGTTTGATGACAAGTTCATCGTCACCGTTTTGTATGGCATCAAACAACGTACCGGCCAGGGCTTCTATAGCAGGGTTGGTAGAAACATTGAGGGAGCGCTTTTCACCTTCGTCGCAGGCCGTCAAGGTCAATAACAGCAATAGAACCAAAGCCAGGCTCCACCGGTACCTTTCATTTTTATGTAACAAAAACATGATATTTACTGTGCTCATTGCGATTGAAAAAAACGAGGTCAAGATTAACACATGAATCTGCGTAACAACGACGGTATTGATCGTCAATTTAAATGTGAATTAAGCGCTAAATTGCAATGTCATTAAGTTAAGCCAAATTTCTGGCTTGTTGTAGGTTGGTGGTGAGCTTGCGAACCTCAACGGAATCGACGATGTTGGGGTTCGCAAGCTCACCGCCAACCTACGGTACGCCGTTTTTTGTTAACTTAATGACATTGGGCTAAATTGCTCTGTTTTAGGCGTATGCAGCAGAGTTCGGGTAATGAAAACTCACGGCAAAGGCGCGGATATGTAGAGAGCGCAAAGGATAAGAGAATAATGGGTAAGGCTATCTCTCTTTGCGTTCTCTGCGTCTCCGCGCCTTTGCGTTAGATTTTATGGTTCTGTAATTCGTGACTCGGGAACGGCCTGTCTTGCTGAATGTAAACCAATGATTTTATTCGTTTGGGTGTTTTTAGCGCTTAATTCACATTTGACGATGTGCGATCCAGTCGTCGATAGGCGATGGCTTCGGTGAGATGGGCTGTAGCGATATCTTTTTCACCCGCAAGGTCGGCTGCTGTGCGAGCCACCTTGAGAATGCGATGATAGGCACGCGCAGACAGCCCCAATCGGTCGATAGCCTGTTCCAGCAAATGGCTGTCTGCATCGTTAATGCGGCAATGTTGCTGTATGTCACGATTTTTTAACAGGGCATTGGCTTTGCCGCTGCGCACGGTTTGTCGGCCTCGTGCTACTTCGACACGCTGGCGTACTGTTGCAGAATTTTCACCGGCTTCTTCTGAGGGTGCGCGCAATATGGCTTGCGGCACATTGGGCACTTCCACATGCATATCAATGCGGTCCAGCAGGGGGCCGGAGATTTTGGCACGGTAACGCTGTACCTGCTCGGCGGTGCAATGGCAGCGACCATTACTGTGGCCAAGGTAGCCACAGGGACAGGGATTCATCGCTGCCACCAGTTGAAAACGTGCAGGGAATTCCGCCTGTCGTGCTGCTCGGGAGATGGTGATACGACCTGACTCCAATGGTTCGCGCAGCACCTCCAGCACTTTGCGGTCAAACTCCGGCAGCTCATCCAAAAATAAAATACCGTGATCCGCCAGAGAAATTTCTCCAGGCCGTGGATTGCTGCCACCTCCCACCAAAGCCACGCCGGAAGCCGTATGATGCGGCGTGCGGAACGGTCGCTGCCCCCATTGCTCCACGCTAAACCCCCGCTCACTGATGGAAGCCACTGCCGCTGCTTCCAGTGCTTCGTCTTCATTCATGGTAGGCAGAATGCCCGGCAAACGACTGGCGAGCATGGTTTTACCTGTGCCCGGTGGGCCTATCATCAGCAAACTGTGTCCTCCGGCGGCCGCTACTTCCAGGGCACGTTTGGCGTGGTGTTGACCGCGCACCTCGTCGAGGTCATCTAATGAAAAATCACTGTTTGTCTGCGCCTGTCGTGGCACCGGACTCAGCTGCTTAATGTCATTGATGTGAGCACATACTTCCAGTAAATGTGTGGCAGCCAATACTTTCACCCCGTCCACCAGGCTGGCTTCGGCGGCATTTTCCTGTGGCACAATTAAAATACGCCCGGCATCGCGGGCGGCAATGGCGGCGGGCAATACTCCGCGCAAGGGACGCAATGCACCACTCAAAGCCAGCTCTCCCACAAATTCGTAACGTGACAGGGTATCGGCAGACAGTTGACGGCTCGCCGCAAGAATGCCCAGCGCAATGGGCAGATCAAAACGCCCGCCTTCTTTGGGCAGATCGGCTGGCGCGAGATTGATAGTGATGCGTTGCCTCGGAAATTTGAATTGCGAATTAAGCACAGCGCCACGCACCCGGTCTTTACTTTCTTTTACCGCCGTCTCGGGCAGGCCAACAATGGATAGACTGGGCAAACCATTGGAAAGATGGACTTCGACGGTGACCGGTGGGGATTTAATGCCCGACTGGGCCCGGCTGTAAGCCGTTGCGAGTGACATGGTGCTCCTTGCCTGTTGTTTTGTCAGAAATCCATTCTGAAGGGATTATATGCTGTTGGTGTAAAGAATGTAGGCTTCGTTGCCGCCAAAAACACTCTCAAGTGTTGCGAATATAACAACATTTGGGCTCCTCGCTGTTTCAAATGGGCAATAGGGTCAAAATCAGCGTTTTTTCCGAGATTGGGCGAACTTGTGGAAGTGGAGTTATTTGCAGCAGCACTGGGCTTACAAAGCCCCTGGTATGTTTCTGGCCTGGATTTTTCATTAGCGAAGAAAAATCTGGATATCAACATAGACTTCAAGGCCGGAAGCCTACCTTGAAGCCAGGGTCCCTCGGGTTTCCTTGCTCCAAAGGGTGTGGCACGAAACGGGTAGAGGTTCCCTGGGCTCGATCAGGAAGCGGATTCACGCTGTTATTTGAATCGCTTCTGTTAACACTTTGCAAAGAGATTCCGGTGGCGAAAGTTGCACAGCTTGTTGGTGAACATGACACCCGTGAGTGACACCTAAATCTCAATGGCTTACCTGATCGGGGCAAAACTGGAATTTGATCTACCCACTTGAAACAGCGAGGAGCCCCTTTTCATTGTTTATGCCGCAAAGTAGTTATTTGCTGTGGTGTTTGTCAACAAAGACGTCCGGGTTTGGCTTTCCCTTTCTTAGGGATATGTACGTTCCTTATCCATGGAACGTTATCTCCAGCTTGTTTTCATTAATTAATTATTTGGTATTAATAAATCCTGAATCCACCATGTTTCCGTCGGATACGTTTATCTAACCAAATGAGCCCGGCTATAAAGCCGATGATCAGGGCGGTAAGCAGGCTGCCAAAAAACCATTGTATATTGATTATCCCGTTATTATCGCTGGTTTTTTCGGTTGTGGCTGTTGCAACAAAGGCGACAGGTGTCAGTTCCGGGCTGGTGGATTCACTTTGTTGTTCGTTGACCAGCAGGGCCGCAGCGAGACGTGCCTCCAATTCATGGTTTTGTGTGCGTAAGTCCTCAAGCTGTTGTTTGGTATCGTTGTTCTGTTCGCCCTTTTTCGATTGTTTTTTGAGTTCGGCTTTTAATTTTTCTTCTGCTTTTTCGGCACGGCGGCGAGCTTTTTGCATCTCCGCTTTCATCCATTGGGCATCTTTTGCCTGTTTCTTGAGGGTTTTGATTTCTTCAGTGTTGATGTCTGAGTCAGTAGTCGAGGCACTGGCAAGCTTTTCTTCAGCGATGCGTAATTTTTCCTCGGTAGCTTTGATTTTGCTGAGCAGTTCCAGGTGTTCCAGTTGGTTGGGTTTTTCGTTGGTGAGAAACCTGGAATTGACCCAGCCGGTGATGTTGTCCGTAGTGCGCACGCGTGTGTATTTTCCGTCGGACATGAGCACTTCCACTGAGGCACCGCTGGAAAGTTCTTTCAGTACCGCTCCCTGGTCAAAACGTTCGGTGCGTACTTCGGCGACAATTTTATCCGTGATGAAAGCGGCATTCGCGGCCAGTGGCAAACAGGTTAACAGGCCTGTGAATATGCTAAAGATGATGCGATGTAGTGTTGGTGTTTTCATATACACATGTTCCTGATTCGGTCTGATGACTTGCTTTTTGTTATTGAATGCCCGAATGTCGCAACAGGGCATCTATTTCTGGTTCGCGGCCACGGAATTCAATAAATAAATCCATGGGTTCGCGTGAGCCCCCTTGTTCCAGTATGGCTTCCAAAAAGGCCAGCCCGGTTTCCCGGTTGAAAATACCGGTCTCTTCAAATTTCGAGAAGGCGTCGGATGATAATACTTCCGCCCATTTGTAACTGTAATAACCCGCAGCATAACCGCCCGCGAAGATATGTGAAAAGCTGTGTTGAAAGCGGTGATATTCAGGGGGTTTGATGACAGCGACTTCGGCACGCACTTCGTCAAGAATCTCTTGTACGCGCGCGCCTTTTTCCGGATCGTATTCGGCGTGAATGCGAAAGTCGAACAGAGAGAATTCCAGTTGCCGTACCATTTGCATGCCCGCCTGGAAATTTTTGGCGGAAATCATTTTGGCAAACAGTGCGTCGGGCAGTTGTTCTCCGGTTTTATAATGTCGGGCAATGAGATTTACCGCTTGTGATTCCCAGCACCAGTTTTCCAGAAACTGGCTGGGCAGTTCCACGGCATCCCAGGGTACGCCGCTGATGCCGGATACGGCCAGCGTATCGATTTGGGTCAGCATGTGGTGCAGGCCATGGCCGAATTCGTGAAACAGAGTGATGACTTCGTTATGGGTGAACAGCGCCGGGTCATCGCCTACTGGCGCGGAAAAGTTGCAGGTGAGGTAGGCAACGGGCAATTGCACGCCTTGTTCGGTCTGGCGGCGGGAGATGCACTCGTCCATCCATGCGCCACCGCGTTTGTTGGCGCGGGCGTACAGGTCGAGATAAAACCGGCCACGGGCATCGCCGTTACGGTCAAGAATTTCAAACGCGCGTACGTCTTTGTGCCAGGTATCGATGTTCGCCAGCTCGCGGGTTTCCAGGCCATAGAGTTTGTTGACCACTTCGAACATGCCGCTGACCACACGCGGTTCGGGAAAATAGGGTTTGAGGTCTTCCTGGCTGATGGCGTACCGGTGCAGACGCAGTTTTTCCGAGGCGTAGGTGATGTCCCAGGGTTCGAGTGTCTCCAGGCCCAATTCATCATGAGCAAATGTTTTCAGTTCGTTGAGTTCTTCCTGTGCCATGCCCAGCGAGCGGTCGGCGAGGTCGCGCAAAAAAGCGGTGACTTTTTCGGTGCCGGGAGCCATTTTGGTGGCCAGTGATCGTTGCGCGTAATTTTCAAAGCCAAGAAGCTGAGCCAGTTCGTGACGCAGGGCGAGAATTTTTCCCATCAGCGGCGTGTTGTCGAATTTACCGGCGTTAGGCCCCTGGTCCGAAGCGCGGGTAACATAGGCGACATACATTTCTTCACGCAGTGCGCGGTCATCGGCATAACTCATTACTGCAAAATAGCTGGGGAATTCCAGGGTAAACAGCCAGCCACTTTGTTCTTTTTGTTCGGCGGATTGTTTGGCCATAGCGATGGCCGACTCTGGCAATCCGGCAAGAAGTTTTTCATCCCCGACAAGTTTGCGCCATGCCTGGGTGGCATCCAGCACATTTTCCGAAAATTTAGCGGTGAGGCCAGACAGTTCTTGTTGAATGGCCATGTAACGCTGTTTTTTATCTTCGGGCAAATCAACGCCGGAGAGCCGGAAGTCACGCAAGGCATTGTCGATGGCTTTTTGTTGGGCGACGGAAAGTGTGGTGTCTTTGGCCACGGTTTTGAAAGCGGAAAACAGCGGCTGATTTTGGCCGATTTCGGTAGCGTATTGACTGAGTTTGGGCAGGCAGGCGTTGTAGGCATCGCGCAGTGCATCACTGTTCAGCACCGAATTCATATGACTCACGGGTGACCAGGCGCGCGCGAGACGATCCTCCAGGTTTTCCAGAGGGCGCATCAAGGTATTCCAGCTGGGTGTTGGGTTCTCCGCCAGCAGCGTTTTGATCGCAGCGCGGTTATCGGCCAGAATCTGGTCGATGGCCGGTTCCACATGTTCGGGTTTAATGGCGCTGAAAGGTGGCAGATCGGTCAAATGCAGCAGAGGATTGGTCATGGCGTTATTTGTAATTTCCATAGTCAGCTTAAAGGCGCAATGATGATACTCTAATCTGACAAAGCCCAAACCGGAAAATCGTGTTATTGGATATTATTTACACAGCAACAATGCCTGAAACGGTGACAACCATGGATTTATTCTTGTGACTGATACTGAATTTGTGCCAGACGCACACCCTTACGAAGCGTTGACGCCTGATGTGGTGCTGGACGCCGTGGATAGTCAGGCGGGACTGGCCGGTGGTCGCAGTGATGGTCGGCAACTGGCGCTGAACAGCTACGAAAACCGGGTCTATCAGGTGGGCATTGACGATGTCGAGCCGATTATCGTCAAATTTTACCGGCCCAACCGCTGGACGGACGCGGCGATTCAGGAAGAGCACGATTTCGCCGAAGCGCTGGCACAATCGGAGATTCCGGCGATAGCGCCGTTGCGGGATGCTGCCGGGAACAGCCTGTTCGAGCACGCCGGGTTTCGTTTTGCGATTTACCCGCGTCGCGGTGGCCGCACTCCTGATCTGGAAGACTTGGATAATCTGGTGTGGATGGGGCGTTTTCTGGGACGTATTCATGCCATTGGTGCTACCGGGGAGTTTCAGCATCGACCTACTCTGGATATCGAGAGCTTTGGTCGGGAGCCGTTTCTCTACATTATGTCCGCTAATGTTGTGCCGACCGACTTGCATGAAGCCTATTCAACGTTAGTGGAAGACGTGCTCAAACAGGTGCAGGCCGGTTTTGAACGCGCGGGTGTTGCCGAAGGTAAAGTGGCGCAAATACGCCTGCATGGCGACTGTCACCCCGGCAATATTTTATGGACAGATGGCGGTCCGCATTTTGTGGATTTCGATGATGCACGCATGGGTCCGGCGATACAGGATTTGTGGATGCTGCTCTCCGGCGAGCGAGCGCAGATGACCGGGCAAATCGACGAAATATTGTCGGGTTACAGCGAATTTATGGATTTTAATCCACGCGAACTAGACTTGATTGAACCGTTGCGTACGTTACGCATGATTCACTACTCGGCATGGTTGGCGCGGCGTTGGGATGATCCGACGTTTCCCATGCATTTTCCGTGGTTCGCGGAACCGCGTTACTGGGAAGAGCAGATACTTGCATTACGGGAACAGGCGGCAATGATGAATGAGCCACCGTTGCAGTGGATGGGGTAGAGCCGCAGGGTGGGCACAAAAAACATGCCCACCCTGCGCTTGTTTGATACTTTTCAAAAAAACAGCAGGACTTGCAAAATATGAGCAAACACTATGATCTGATCAGCATCGGTGGCGGCAGTGGCGGCCTTTCCGCCGCAGAACGCGGTGCCGTATACGGTGCCAAATGCGCTGTCATCGAAAGCGGTAAAATGGGCGGCACCTGTGTCAACGTCGGCTGCGTACCGAAGAAGATAATGTGGTACGGCGCAGAAATGGCGGCGGCCCTGAAAAACGCGCCAAGTTACGGTTTTAACATCAGCGTTGATGGTTTTGAATGGGCCAGACTGGTGGAAGCGCGTGAAGCCTACATCAAAGGTATCAATGACTGGTACGGTAATTATCTGGCAGATTCGAATATTGATGAAATTCGGGGCACAGCGCGTTTTGTGGATGCCAAAACCCTGGAAGTGAACGGCGAGCAGTACACAGCGGATCATATTGTCATTGCGCCCGGCGGAGTGCCGTCGGTACCGGATACAACGGGAGCTGAATTAGGCATTACCTCCGACGGTTTTTTTGCCCTTACCGAACAGCCCAAACGTGTTGCCGTGGTGGGAGCCGGTTACATCGCTGTAGAGCTGGCAGGTGTGCTGAATGCATTGGGCAGTGATGTGTCATTGTTGCTGCGTCGGGAGCATTTTCTCAGCAGTTTTGATGCCATGCTGCGTGACACCTTGATGGAGGAAATGGTCAATGATGGTGTGAATGTGATGTCCAACATCACATGCACAGAAATCGAAAAAGCGAATGGTGGCAGTTTGACGCTGAGTTTCCCCAACGGTCAGCAACTCACCGAGGTTGATCAGCTGATTTGGGCTATAGGCCGCACGCCCAACACCGAAGCGCTCAATTTGGCCGCTGCGGGTGTAGAGCAGGATGAGCGCGGCTACGTGCCCACCGATGAATTCCAGAATACCAATGTAGCGGGTGTGTACGCTGTGGGTGATGTTACCGGTCGCGCCCAACTCACGCCCGTGGCTATTGCAGCGGCACGACGCCTGTCGGATCGCCTGTTTAATAACCAACATGATCGCAAGTTGGATTACAGCAACATTCCCACGGTAATGTTCAGTCATCCGCCCATCGGCACCGTGGGTCTCACTGAAGAAGAAGCTCGCAAGCAACATGGCGAAGCGGTAAAGGTGTATCAAACGCGATTTACAGCCATGGCCCATGCTTTCACCAAACACCAACCTACTACAGCCATGAAACTGGTTTGTGTGGGCGCGCAGGAAAAAGTGGTCGGTGTGCATGTTATTGGCCAGGGGGCTGACGAAATGTTGCAGGGTTTTGCTGTGGCACTGAAAATGGGGGCGACCAAAGCTGATTTCGACAACACTGTGGCCATTCATCCCACCAGCGCCGAAGAGCTGGTGACTTTAAAATAAGATTCTGGTGCGTTATTCATGTGATAATCGCAGAACCCGCAATTATCATATGGACAGAGCATCATCAGGTTAAACGACAACATGGAAAATATACGACGTTATCAGGGTATTACCCCCACACTGGACGAAACCGTTTTTGTTGACGATACCGCACTGGTTATCGGCGATGTGGTTATCGGCAAAGACAGCTCCATCTGGCCCATGACCGTGGTGCGTGGCGATGTGAATAAAATCCGTATTGGTAAACGCAGCAATATTCAGGACAGCAGCGTAATTCACGTTACCCACCCGCACACCGACACACCTGAAGGCTATGCGGTGGATGTGGGAGACAATGTCACCGTCGGCCACAAAGTGATTCTGCACGGTTGCACAGTGGGTGATCACTGTCTGGTGGGTATGGGGTCCACCATCATGGATGGCGCGCTACTGGAGCCTTTTGTATTGCTGGGTGCGGGCAGTCTGGTGTCACCTGGAAAAGTATTGCAAGGCGGCTATTTATGGTTGGGCAGCCCGGTGCGCAAAGTGCGGCCACTGTCGGACGAAGAGCGCAAGTGGATTGAATATTCCGCGCAGCATTATGTGGATTTGAAAGAACGGCATTTGGAATCTGAGTAGAGGTTCCTGTATGGGCAAAATATGCCTACATCAATGTTATTAACTGATGTTATGCAGGCCGTAAATGCGTGTTAAGCGCTAAAAAAAACTGTTTTAAGAATCACCGGGTATTTAACGCAGAGGTCGCAGAGACGCAAAGGACGCAGAGAAAAACACTGAAAACTTTGCGATTTTTGCGTTTATAACACACCTATTGTCAGTAGCGTAGGTTGGCGGTGAGCCTGCGAACCCCAACATCACCGATTTGAGTCGTTACTGTGTATTTTTAAGGGATGATATGTTTTTCAGTCTGCCTGGATAATCCACATAACGATTTTGTGCCTGACGAAAAAAGATATTGCATTGGGTAAGTTGCAGTGTAAGGGGATTGTTTCGTATTTTTTCTACATAGGGGTTAAGTTCAATGACCACCTCGATGGACCCCGAATGTGTGCTTATCATGGATTGTATACGCTCGAACAATATTTTCTTTTCGCTGATCGACTGTTGCGCCTGATGTCCAAAGGGATTAGTGCCCGGCATGCGCAATATGAGGGTGTGTTGACACATTGGCGCAGCAATGGGGAATTGGCTTTTATCTAAGTAAACTTCAAATTGACCATTTTCAGTTTCAAAAATATTTTTTCGGGTGTCGCCTAAGCCCAAATGGGTATTATCAGGAGTTAGCGTGTAACTGATGTGATAATAATCTGAATATTTCCCTTTGCTTATGACGATAGGCGAAGTGTTAGTCGCAAGCACTGATTCTGCACTACAAGCAATTTCGGAGGCGGCGACAACGAGTACACAGCAATACAGTAATAATTTTCGCAATATATTTCGTTTTAGTAGCCCCATCATGTGCCGACTTTAAAAGCTATGGAGATAGCACTATTTCCCAATACCACTTTTGAGTTTTCGTTTTTTGGATTCTCCAATTTCATTCCAATGTTTATTACACAATGCCCCTTCAAATGAATACAAGTAGTAACAGACGGGTAGCGTTTCATTGGGATGATTTTTTTTGATCATTTTATGTGCCTCAATAGCGCCATAAAATCTCAATTCTTCCTCAGAAAAAATACCCGCTTCATTTAACCGGCCGGCTATTTTAGCGCCAATATTTTTTAGCTCAGTTAATTTTCTATTTGTCGTCATGGATTTGAATGGTGCTCCTCAGGTGGTGGGGAAGTCATTACCCCAGCGTATTGTGTTCCACCCAGCGCGAGTTTGTGCCTGTCGTTTCCTGTTTCCAGAACGGTGCTCGTGTTTTTAATTCTTCAATCAAATAGCGACAGGCAGGAAATGACTCACTGCGATGTGCTGACCACACCGCAAGCAATACGATGGGGTCGTTGGGTTGAATGTCGCCATAGCGGTGAATGATCAGCGTGTCGAGTAGATCCCAGCGTTGTTCAGCTTCGCTGGAGATAGCTTCCAGGTGTTTTTGCGTCATGGCCGGGTAGTGTTCCAGGGTCATGGCTTGCACGTCGTTGCCGTCGTTGAAGTCGCGCATGGTGCCGACGAAGATGGACGTAGCACCGAATTTTCCGGCTAATTCCGGTTTGGCATTTTGATAGGCTTGTAATACCTGCCAGGGGTCAAAGGGCTTTCCACGCAGTTCTACGGACATGCTCAGCCTCCCGTAACCGGTGGGAAAAAGGCGACTTCATCACCATCTTTTACGGTTTCGTCCAGACTGGCGTATTCCATGTTGATGGCGATAAGCATGTTGCTGATAGGGTTGTGATTATCAGTTGCGATTTGCCAGACATCTGCCGCTGTGGTGATATTGTCAGCGTCCAGGCTGGCGTCAGATTTACCGATGGTTTCCCGCAGGCTGGCAAAAAACTTGACGGTGATGCTCATGATGAGGCTCCCTGTCTTGGGTCATTGAAGGAGATTAAGAGCGATAAGTTTAAAGAGTATACTGCGTTTCATAGGCGAGTTAAGGGTTAAATCGTTTTTGTGAGCATTTTCCGTTACTGAAAATGCGGTTATTCCGGCCTGTTTTCGCCGGAACCCAGGAGGTTATCCCATAGTCGTCAGGCTAAGTCGGGTAGGGTGGAACAAGCGTAGCGGTTCCACCAAATCAGCTGTTCCAGGAAATTGGGTTTTTGTTGCAGAAGTTTTTGGTCAACGGTCGTGAGCACAGAGATAATTTGTTGTTCCTTAATAGCCTATTGGTGGAACCGCTACGCTTGTTTCACCCTACAGTTTTACACTGTGTTAAATACTCGGTGATTTTTTAAAATAGCGTGTTTTTAGCGCTTAATTCACATTCATGTTAACTTTTTGAAAAACACGCGGACAATTAACGTATGGATAAAAAACCTTCCAAACCGACTCAATCGGACCTCAGCCATTTTAACAATGCAGGTGAGGCACATATGGTGGATGTGGGCGACAAGGCCGTGACCCGGCGCATTGCTGTGGCTGGAGGCCGTATCGTGATGTTGCCCGAGACGTTGCAGCTTATCGTCAGCGGCCAGCATGGTAAGGGTGATGTGCTGGGCATTGCACGGGTGGCGGGTATTATGGCGGCGAAAAAAACCTCGGAGCTGATACCGTTGTGTCACCCGTTGGCAATCAGCAAGGTGACGGTGGATTTGCAAACGGACGAGGCGGAAAATGCGGTGTTGTGTCAGGCTACGGTGCATACCAGCGGCCAGACCGGCGTGGAAATGGAGGCGCTGACCGCCGTACAGATTGCGTTACTCACTGTTTATGATATGTGCAAGGCGGTGGATCGTGGCATGGTGATAGGAGATATTGCTCTGCTGGAAAAGCGGGGCGGTAAATCAGGGCATTGGGTGCGGGGTTGATGCGTGAACAAAGGAGACGGGCTCTTTTAAATTTAATTGTTTTTTCTTTGATGTGAATTAAGTGCTAAAAATACGTTACCTTTAAAAAAGCACCGGGTATTTAACGTAGAGACACAGAGTGTTTAGTTTAGTCTTTTCTCTGTGTCCTCTGCGTTTATAACACGCCACTTGCATGATTCTGATCACCCATCAATCAAACCTCACATCCAGCGCCCCGCACAAAAACTGCATGTAGCGCGTGGCGTATTCAAAATGCGTTACGGTGTCGTGTAAGAAATCGGCAGATAACACCTGCTCCCGGGGGAAATGCTCAATGGCGATAAAGTCTTTGCGTTTAAGGTCTTCCAGCAGCGGGTGGTCTTTGGCAAAGCCGCGCGGTGCATTTTTTAGTGATTCGCCACCCAGGGCGTAGTGTTGTTCAAAGCCGCTGTCATCACGCGCGGCCAGCCATTTGTCGCTTTTGTCGCGGATTGCTTCGCGAATTTGCCCCAGTGCAGTGGAGTCCGGCCTCCAGATGCCTGCACCAAAAAAACATTCCTGTGGTGCGATGTGCAGATAATAGCCCGGTGCATGTATGTCTTTGCCTACTTCGTGGCGAAACTGAATGCCGATATTGGTTTTGTACGGTGTTTTGTCTTTGCCGAATCGTGTGTCCCGGTAGACGCGCATCAGCGAGCCTCCCACTTTTTTGGGTATCGCCAGAAAACGCGGTGCAATGAGTTGCAGCTCCGGCGCAATGTCTTCGATAAACGCCAGTGCCGGGCCACGCACACATTCTTCATAACGCGGTTTGTTGTCGTTAAACCATTCGCGGTCATTATTACGCGAAAGCTCGGTGAGAAAAGCAAAA
>Ga0256830_1000713_pt1 | contig 24996 bp, 19 predicted proteins | sample 128326metaG_FD_190537 | JGI IMG/M metagenome (GOLD analysis project Ga0256830, IMG submission 190537) | Hydrothermal vent microbial communities from Lau Basin, Pacific Ocean - 128-326 | ecosystem: Environmental > Aquatic > Marine > Hydrothermal vents | place: Pacific Ocean: Lau Basin | collected... | reverse complement strand
CACCCGAACCCTGGCCGAGCGTACCCCGGCTATCGCCGACAACCTGGAGCGGCTCACGGGCCGGCTGGACGCGGTGGTGGCCGAAAACCGCGACGACCTGCGGGCGAGCCTGTCGAACCTGCGCCGGGCCACGGCCCGGCTGGACGAGACCCTCGCCTCGATCCGGGGCCTGGCCGAGGCGGCCGGAAGCCCCGAGGGGACGCTGGGCCGGTTGATCCGCGATGACTCGTTGTACCGGGAGCTGGAGGGCACGCTTGCGGACCTGCGCTCGGTGATGGGGCGGATCGAGCGGGGCGAGGGCACCCTGGGCAAGCTCATGACGGACGACACGGTGTACGGGGAGCTCACCGAGACCCTGGGGAACCTGCGGAGCATCACGGACAAGATCGACCGGGGGCAGGGCACCATCGGCCGGCTGGTGAACGAGGACAGCGTCCACGAGAACCTCAACCAGACCCTGGAGGGGATCACCAACTTCGTGGCCGGGGCGAACCGGTTCCGGTTGGAGGTGTCGTACCGGGGCGAGTACCTGGCGCAGCTCGGCGAGTCCAAGAGCTACTTCGGGCTCACCATCCAGCCTCGTCAGGACCGGTTCTACTACCTGGCCCTGGTGGACGATCCGCGGGGCGAGACCCGCACCAAGACCACCGAGCGGGTGGTGACGGACGACACCGGTACCCATACGGTGCGCGAGGAAAAGACAGTCACCGACGACCGGTTCAAGTTTTCGGCTCAGGTGGGCAAGCGGTTCTCGTTTTTGACCGTGCGGGGCGGCTTGTTCGAGTCCACCGGTGGGGTGGGGGCAGACCTGGACCTCTGGTCGGACCGGCTGCGGCTCACTCTGGAGGCGTTCGACTTCGCCCGTGAGGAGGGACCGGTGCACCTGAAGGCCTCGGCCCGGTGGCTGTTCTGGAAGCACCTGTTCGTCTCGGCCGGTGCCGACGACTTCTTGGACGATCGGGGCCGGGCCGACTACTTCGTGGGCGGCGGCATCCGGTTTGTGGACGAGGACCTGAAGTATCTGCTCTCGCCGGCCGCCAACCTGGCTCGGTAGCTTCGGGCTTTCGGCCCGCTGTGCGCCCGGGCGATAATGACCTTCAAGCGTATTGCAGGGTACGGGTGGGGCCTGGGGTTCAGGAGCCAGAGGTCAGAAGACAGAGGTTCGGGCAGATTCTCTCCTGCACTGCCCTCTGAATTCTGTCTCCTGACACGGCCGCGCCCGGCGCTCCACCAGACCCCACCCCGTACTCCCCAAGGGGAAGGGAACACGGGCCTAACAATAACTTTATCCCAGTTTTCCGTCCCAAAAGGAGGAACAATGGCACCGATTCGCCGAGCGATCGTGAGCGTGTCCGACAAGACCGGGGTGGTGGAGTTCGCCCGGGGCCTGGCCGATCGGGGCGTGGAGATCCTGTCCACCGGCGGCACCGCTCGGATGCTCCGGGAGGCCGGGGTTCCCGTCACCGGGGTCAGCGCCTACACGGGGTTCCCCGAGATCCTGGACGGCCGGGTCAAGACCCTGGTGCCCAAGATCCACGGGGGCATCCTGGGGCTCCGGGACGATCCCAAGCATCGCGAGCAGATGGCCGAGCACGGCATCGAGCCCCTCGACCTGGTGGTGGTGAACCTCTACCCGTTCGAGAAGACCGTGGCCGAGCCGGGGTGCACCCTGGAGGCGGCGGTGGAGCAGATCGACATCGGCGGTCCGTGCATGATCCGGGCGGCCGCCAAGAACCACCGCTACGTGACCGTGGTGGTGGACCCTGCCGACTACCCGCGGATCCTGGACGAGATGGACCGCAACGCCGGCGAGGTGAGCCGGGAGCTTCGGTACGAGCTGGCGGCCAAGGCGTTCAGCCGCACCTCGGAGTACGACGCGGCGATCGCCGGATGGCTCAAGGGAAGGGGGATCGGATGAAGGTGCTGGTGGTCGGAGGAGGTGGGCGGGAACACGCCCTCGTGTGGAAGATCGCCCAGAGCCCGCGGGTCACCGCCGTGTTCGCCGCCCCGGGCAACGCCGGCACGGCCGGGCTGGCGCGGAACGTGCCGATCGCGGCCGACGACGTGGACTCGTTGCTGGCCTTTGCCGAGACCGAGGGCGTGGACCTCACGGTGGTGGGGCCGGAGGCGCCGCTGGTCCTGGGAATCGTGGACCGGTTCCGACGGCGGGGACTGAGGATCTTCGGGCCCACAGCCGACGCGGCCCGGCTCGAAGGATCCAAGGCGTTCGCCAAGGCCGTGATGGACCGGTTCGGTGTGCCCACGGCTGCGTACCGGGAGTTCAACGATCCCGCCGAGGCCCGGGCCTACATCCGGGAGCAGGGAGCCCCTATCGTGGTCAAGGCCGACGGGCTGGCCGCGGGCAAGGGGGTGACCGTGGCCCGCACCGTGGAGGAGGCCCTGACGGCCGTGGACGTCATGATGGTGGACCGGACCTTTGGCGAGGCGGGCGGACGGATCGTGGTGGAGGAGTGCCTGGAGGGCGAGGAGGCCAGCTTCTTGGCATTCTGTGACGGCAGGGTCGTGCTGCCCATGGCCTCCAGCCAGGATCACAAGCCGGTGTTCGACGACGACCAGGGGCCCAACACCGGGGGCATGGGGGCCTACAGCCCGGCGCCGGTGGTGAACCCGGAGCTGTTTGAGCGGATCATGGACACGGTGATCCGTCCGGTGGTGGACGGGCTCTCGAGGGAGGGCAGCCCCTATGTGGGGGTGCTGTACGCGGGGCTCATGATCCGGGGCGACGAGATCAAGGTGCTGGAGTTCAACTGCCGGTTCGGGGATCCCGAGTGCCAGCCGATCGTGATGCGAATGAAGGGCGACCTGGTGCCGGTGCTGGAGGCCTGCGTCGATGGCGCCCTGGACCGGGTGGACCTGGGGTGGGATCCGAGGCCTGCGGTCTGCGTGGTGATGGCGTCGGGCGGGTACCCGGGGGCCTACAAGAAGGGCCTGGAGATCCGCGGTTTGGATGACGCCGCATCCCTGGACGACGTGGTGGTGTTCCACGCGGGTACCCGGCTCGAAAACGGCAAGGTGGTCACGGCCGGAGGCCGGGTGCTGGGGGTCACGGCCCTGGGCGACGATATCCCCTCCGCGATCGCCCGGGCCTACCGGGCTGTGGACCGGATCTCCTGGCCCGGGGTCCACTTCCGGCGGGACATCGGCCGGAAGGCCTTGCGGCATCTGTCCTCCTGAGGGTCGTTGGCGGTGGGACGTTGGAACGTTGGAAGGCTAGGAGGAGTCTACGGGGGGTCGGTGGCCGCCGCGTCACCCGTTACGCGTCACCGCAGTTGACACGACGAACGACCCGCGGCGAACGGCCTTTCCGCCTCTTAGCTTTCCAGCTTCCCAGCCTTCAAGCGGGCCGAAGGCCCACTTAACTAAGGAGCTACTTCGATCATGTCCGCAAGACCCAAGGTTCTCATCTTGATGGGGAGCGACTCGGACCTGCCGGTGGTGCAGGAGGCCGCGAAGTTCCTCGACCGAATGGAGGTCCCCTACGCCATGCGGGTCAGCTCGGCCCACCGCAGCCCTGGGCGGACCCGGCGGCTGGTGGCCGAGGCCGAAGCCCAGGGGGTGGAGGTGTTCGTGTGCGCGGCCGGCATGGCCGCCCACCTGGCCGGGGTAGTGGCGGCCGAGACCGTCCGCCCGGTGATCGGGGTCCCGGTGGACGCCGGCGCGCTGAGGGGGATGGACGCCCTGCTGTCCACGGTGCAGATGCCGCCGGGTATCCCGGTGGCCACCGTGGCCATCGGCAAGGCGGGGGCCCGCAACGCCGCGGTGCTGGCGTGTCAGATCCTGGCCCTGAAGGACCCGGATCTGACCCTGCGGCTCCGGAGTCTCCGGGAGGCCATGGCCCGGGAGGTGGAGGAGAAGGACGCGCGAGTCGGAGGGGAAGCGGGATAGGGAGCGGAGCCCTTGACGGTCGCCCCGGGGCCTGTGGTATACAGGCGCCCGGTTTTTGGCTTCGGAAGGCTCGGTTCGTGGGGTCACTTCAACCAAGGGAGGTAGTGCCAGATGAAAAAGATCGTGTTGTTCGTCGCCGCCTGCGTGTTCTCGTTGGGGCTGGCCGTGGGCGCCGCCCAGGCCACCGACGCCCCGGCCGACGGTCTGAAGGTCACCAACTACGGAAAGAAGGCTGCCGTGACCTTTGACCACTCCAAGCACGTGAAGGAGGCCAAGTGCGAACAGTGTCACCACAAGGCCTCCGAGGGCAAGTACAAGTGCGGCGAGTGCCACAAGGCCAAGGGGGGCGATGCGCCCAGCTTCAAGAAGGCCGCCCATAACAAGGAAAAGGCCTGCTGGAGCTGTCACAACAAGAGGGGCAAGACCCCGAAGAAGGTCCTGAAGTGCAACCAGTGCCACAAGAAGTAACGGTGTTGGGTGCTTGCTGACAGAAAAGGGCGGCCCTCGGGCCGCCCTTTTCCGTGGAGCCCATGACGGACGAACTCTTTTTCTCCGACACCCCCCCCGAGCAGATCGCCCGGGAGAAGGCAAAGGCCCGGGAGCTCCGGAGGACCCAGTGGTGGAAGCGCCGGGTCGCGGTCGGGGTGTGCCACTACTGCGGCCGGCGGTTCGCACCGGCCGAGCTTACCATGGACCACGTGGTCCCGCTGGCCCGGGGGGGGCGGTCGGTGCGTTCCAACGTGGTGCCCGCCTGCAAGGACTGCAACACCAAGAAGCGTTACCTGCTGCCCGTGGAGTGGGCCGAGCACCTCGACCGGCTCCGCAGGGGCGGCTGACCCCTCCCGGTTCGGCTTCCTCCCTGGTTTTCGTGTATGCTAGCGTGCGGATCGCCCCGGCTCCTGCCGGGTCCGGGTCGCGGTGGGGGAACACACCGAGCCACCTCGGAGGATGACGCTTGCGAAGACGTGACCGAACTGCAGCCCTGATCTCCCTGTTCGCCCTGCTGTGCCTGGCCGCGGCCGCCTTGCCCCTGCGGGCGCCCGCGGCCACTGGCTTCTTCCACCGGTTCGGCGATCCGTACCCCCGGATCGTGCAGCAGGTGTTCTACTACGTGGAGAAAAAGTACGTGGAGCCCGAGAGGGCATCCCCCCGGGCCCTGGTGGACGGGGCGCTCGAGGCTCTGGAGAACCAGTACCCCGAGGTGCTGGTGGAGCCTGCGGGCGCGGACCGGGTTCGGGTTCAGGCGGGCGGGGCCGAGAAGACCTTCGACCTGTCCCGGGCCGACGTGTACCGGAAGGCGGCCGAGGTGCTGACCACGGTGCTGCGGTTCGTGTATCAGAACCTGGGGGAGGAGGTGGAGGAGCAGGACCTCTACTATTTCGCCCTCAACGGGGCCCTGGCCAAGCTCGATCCGCACTCCACGGCGTTCAGCCCCAAAAGCTTCAAGGAGTTCATGATCGGTACCCGGGGCACGTTCGGGGGCATCGGGTTCGTGTTCGGCATCCGCGACGGCGAGATGACCATCATCAGCGTGATCGAGGGCACCCCGGCCGAGCGGGGGGGGCTCCGCTCGGGCGATCACATCCTGTACATCGACGGCGAGCCCACCATCAACATGCCGGTGGACACCGCGGCGAACAAGATGCGGGGGGAGCCGGGCACCCAGGTGACCCTCACCATCGCACGGGAGGGGTGGCCGGAGCCCCGGGCCATCACTTTCACCCGCGAGGTGATCCACGTGGACAGCGTGGAGAGCTACGTTCTCAAGGACGGGGGGACCCCGCCGGTCCTGTACGCCCGGGTGAAGAACTTCCAGAAGGACACCACGGAGGAGCTGCGTCGGGCCATCCGGGAGGCCGAGGCCGCCCATCCGGACCTCACGGGGGTGGTGCTCGACCTCCGCAACAACCCGGGGGGGCTCCTGGACCAGGCCATCAAGCTGTCCGACGGGTTCCTGGACGAGGGCACCATCGTGAGCACCCGCGGTCCGGAGAAGGACGCCAACTCCCGGGCCTTGGCAGGGGCCGACGACCCGGCCCTCACCCGGAAGCCCGTGGTGGTGCTGGTGAACCAGGGCAGCGCCTCGGCCTCGGAGATTGTGTCCGGCGCCCTCAAGGCGTCCCGGGCCCTGCTGATCGGACAGAAGACCTTTGGGAAGGGCTCGGTGCAGAAGCTCTATCCCCTCACCGACGGGGGGGCTCTCAAGTTGACGGTGGCCCAGTACCTCACCCCGGGGGACGTGTCGATCCAGTCCATCGGCATCGAGCCGGATATCGTGGTGTACCCGGCCCGGATCGAAGCGGGGAAGATGCGCATCGGCCCGCCGCCCACCCACGTGGCCGAGGCCGACCTGGAGAACGCGTTCAGGAACTGGGGGAACGCCTCGGAGAAGCCCTGGGCCGAGCTCCAGTACCTGCTGCCGCCGGACCAGGAGAAGCAGCGGCCGTTCTCCGAGCTGTCCAAGGAGGAGAAGGCCCAGCGGCTGGCCGAGGACTTTGAGGTAGGGCTGGCCCGCAAGGTGCTCGCCGGGGCCGGGGGATCGGACCGGAAGGCCCTGTTGGCCGCGGCCGAGGTCGTGTTGGCCCAGGTCCGGCGAAGCGAGGATCAGAAGATCACCGAGGCGTTGGGGGCCCTGGGCATCGACTGGACCAACGGCCCCGGCGGGAAGGGGCTGCGGGTGGAGGGGCCTGCCGAGACCGAGCTGGTGCCCGGTGAACGGGCTCGGATTCGGTTCGTGGTGGTGAACCGGGGAGCCACGGCGGTGCACCGGGTGTGGGGCCGCACCGAGTCCGACAACCCCCTGCTGCGCAACCTGGACCTGGTGTTCGGCCGTCTGGGGCCGGGGGAGAGCAAGGAGGCCGAGGCCGAGGTGGAGGTGCCCAAGTCGGCCCGGCAGCGGTGGGACACGGTGACGCTGCGTTTGCACGCCCCCGGGGTCGACGAGGCGGGCGTGGGCTCGACGGCGGCCCGGATCCGGGCCGTTCCCCGGCCGGAGTTCGCCTACCGGTACCGGCTTCGCGACGAGAACCCGGCCGTGCCGGCCCGGTCCGGGGACGGCCGGATGGAAGAGGGAGAGCGGATCCAGTTGGGGCTTGAGGTGATGAACCGGGGATCGGGCACCAGTGGAGCGGTGGAGGTGAACATCCGGGGCGAGGAGAAGGAGCAGCTTTACCTGGAGAAGGCTCGGCACCGGTTCGACTCGCTGGCTCCGGGAGCCGTGGTGACGGCGCCCATGGAGTTTCGTCTGGTGAAGGCCGAGGAAGACGGCAACGTGCGGGTCGGGGTGAGCGTGACCGACCGGGACTACGGGGCATTCTTCTCCGACGAGCTCTCGTTTCGGGTGGGAGAGCCGTTTCCCGCCCAGGAGCGGCGGGAGCCCCCTCGGTTCGGAAAGGGCGCCCCGCCGCTGCGCACGGACAAGGATCGGGTCACCTTCGAGGTGGAGGTCACCGACGACTCGGCCGTGCGCGACGTATACGCCTACCGGGAGCGGGACAAGGTGGTGTACCGCCGGAACCCGGAGCGGACCGACCGGATGAAGGTCACCTTGGAGGTGCCGCTGGAGGAGGGGTCGAACCGGATCGTGCTGGTGGCCCGGGACGACAAGAAGATCACGGCCACCCGGACGTTCTTCGTATACCGGACCCGACCGGGCGAGCCCGGCACCCAGATCAGCCAGAGCGAAAAGGCGGCCGGCGAGCGCTGACGGGCAGGGTCGCGCCCCGCCCCCTGTTGTAGGAGCGACCTCCCGGTCGCGATCCGGGCCGTTGCGCCGGGGGCCTTGGCAACCGCGGGGCATGGGGCCTGCTTCCGGCCGCGCGCGAAGCCGGGCGTTGAGATTCGCCGCGCAGGCACGGGGCACCTGCGGTGGCTTCATGCCGGTTCGGCGGGGCCCGAACGAACTCACGGTGCGAGCGTTGGAGGCGCTGCGCGGCGAGCCAAGGAGCCGCGCGTGGCTCTCCAGCAGACCCCATGCCCCCCGAGACCGTGAGGTGGAGGCGAAGAGGCGTGGTGATTCCTAGAACGTGTTGGAATCTTGGAGGTTTTGAAGCATTCTAGCCTCCCAGCCTCCTAGCGTCCCAGCGTCCTAGCGGGCCGAAGGCCCCCGACCGACGACCAACGACCGAAGTCACTGGGAAGGAACCGTCGATGGAGGCACGAGAGGAGACCGGCGAGACCCGGGTCACCCGGTCCGGGTTCGTTGGAATCCTGGGGCGGCCCAACGTGGGCAAGTCCACGCTGCTGAACCGGGTCCTGGGGCAGAAGGTCGTGATCACCAGCCCCAAGCCCCAGACCACCCGGAACCGGGTGGCCGGGGTGCTCACCCGGGACGGGGTGCAGATGGTGTTCTTCGACACCCCGGGCGTCCACGCCGGCCAGAAGCTCATCAATCGGTACATGGTGCGCGAGGCCCTGTCGTGCGTGCCCGACGTGGACGTGGTTCTGTTTCTGGTGGACGCCGCCACGGGCCGCCACCCGGACGACGAGGTGCTGGCCGGGCACCTGCGCCGGTCCCGGAGGCCGGTGATCCTGGTGGTGAACAAGGCGGACCGCAACCGAACGGCCCCCACGGAGGCGTTCCAGGACCTGGTGCCGGCCGCGGCGGTGCACCGGATCTCCGCCCTGACCGGCGAGGGGGTGGAGGCCCTTCTCGACGACCTGGCCTCGCGCATGCCCGAGGGGCCGGCCTACTACCCGGAGGACCAGCTCACCGACCGGCCCGAGCGGTTCCTGGCCGAGGAGTTCGTGCGAGAGAAGGTGTTCGAGCTGACCGGGGAGGAGATTCCCTACAGCGTGGCGGTCACGGTGGAGGCATGGGAGGAGCGGCCCGAGGCGGACCTGGTGGTGATCCACGCCACGATCCACGTGGAGCGGCCCAGCCAGAAGGCCATCGTGATCGGAAAGGGCGGCCGGGTGATCAAGGAGGTGGGACGGAGGGCCCGCCTGGACCTGGAGGCGCTGCTGGGGACCCGGGTGTTCCTCGATCTGCACGTGACCGTGGACCGGAACTGGACCAAGAACCCCCGGGCCCTGCGCCGGTTCGGGTACGAGGTGCGGCGATGAGGCTGGTGGCCATCGTGGGGCGGCCCAACGTGGGCAAGTCCACCCTGTTCAACCGGCTGGTGGGCAAACGGGTGGCCATCGTGGAGGACGTCCCCGGAGTGACCCGCGACCGCCGGTACGCCGCCGTGGACTGGGGCGACCGGAGGTTCACCCTGGTGGACACGGGCGGCCTCGACCCCGACCCGGGCGACGAGGTGGCCGCCGGCATGACCCGGCAGGCCCTCCTGGCCGTGGAGGAGGCCGACCTGATCCTGTTCGTCACGGACGTCCGGGAGGGGGTGCTGCCCGCGGACGAGGAGATCGCCCGGGGCCTGCGTCGGCGGAGCAAGGACGTGGTGCTGGTGGCCAACAAGGCAGACGGTCCCCGGTGGGAGACGGCCGCGGCCGAGTTCTACGCCCTGGGGTTCGAGCGGGTGCTGCCCGTGTCGGCCGAGCACGGCAGGGGGCTCGAAGAGCTCGAGGGGGAGGTCCGCGACCGGCTCCCCGAGGCGGATGCCGAACCGTCCGAGGCCGACGAGCAGGGGACCCGGGTGGCGGTGCTGGGTCGGCCCAACGTGGGCAAGAGCTCGCTGGTGAACCGTCTCCTCGGGGAGGAGCGGGTGGTGGTGAGCGCCGAGGCCGGCACCACCCGCGACCCCGTGGACACCCTGGTCCGCCGCGACGGCCGGCCCTACCTGCTCATCGACACCGCGGGGATCCGGCGGCGCAGTCGGGTCGAGAAGGGGGTGGAGCGGTGGAGCGTGGTGAGGGCCCTTCGCACCGTGGACCGGGCCCACGTGTGCCTGGTGCTCCTGGACGCCACCGAGGGGCTCACCGACCAGGACGCTCGCATCCTGAACCTGGTGCTCAAGGGGGGGCGGGCCCTGGGCATCGTGCTCAACAAGTGGGACCTGGTGGAGAAGGACGAGAAGACCTTCGACCGGACCGTGGCGGAGCTGCGCCGGCGCCTGGGGCCCCACGGCCACGTGCCCCTGGTCAGCATGTCGGCGCTCACGGGCCAGCGGGTCCACCGGGTGTTCGATCTGGTGGACACCCTCTACCGGGAGTGGACCCGGAGAATCCCCACCGCCCAGGTCAACGCGTTCCTCGAGGCCACCTTGAGGGAGCTGCCGCCGCCGGTCAAGGCGGGCAAGCGCACCCGGATCTACTACATGACCCAGGTGCGCACGGCCCCCCCCACCTTTGCCGCGTTCACCAGCTTTCCCGAGGGCATCTCGGAGTCGTACCACCGGTTCCTGGTGAACCGGCTCCGGGATGCGTTCGGATTCGCCGGGGTGCCGGTGCGGTTGGCGTTCCGACGCCGGACCCGGCCCGGAGAGGAGGACCGATGAACCCAGAGCAGCGGACTGCCCTGGAAGCATCGTCAGGCCCCCGGGGGGGGTCGTCCGGGGACCAGAGACTAGAAACTAGATGTCAACCCGGCAGATAAGCAAGCGCTACCGTTCCCTGCGCGGAGGGGCAAGGGACCTGTCGGAGAGCCGGGCGCGGCCTTATCAGGGGCCAGAATTCAGATGCCAGTGGACAGAGGGGGACTACCCCGGCAGTCGGGGGAGCGTTTTGAACACCTGTCCTCTGTCCGCTGAAGTCTGTCTCCTGAGATCCTTGCCTCTCCCTTCGAGGAGGCGCGTCTATTTTGTCGCCGCGTTACTAAGGCCTACGAAGGTATTGCCGGACGCGGGTGGGGGGCTGGCTCCGGCCGGGCGCGAGTGCGGCACCCTCTTCGCCGCGCCTTCGCATGCCGTTGTCAGCCCGGCAGGCCGGGACGCCGGTGGCGGAAGTTCCGGAACTTCCAAGGCGATTCAGGCTTGGTGAGGGCGCGGCGAGCCAAGGGGCCGCGCCCGGCTCTCCACCAGCCCCCCACCCGCTGGTTCCCTTGTGAGCGCCGGAGATCTGGCAATACTTCCGTTGGTATTAATATGAACCCGGCGACGATAGAGGCGCGTAGGTGGTCGCAGGGGCGTGGGGCCTGCTTCCGGCCGTGCGTGAGTGCGGCATCCGCTTACGCTGCCTCCGGCACTCAGCCCCATGGGATGAAATGCGGCTGAAGTGCGGGCATTTTCGGAGTCCCCAAGGCTGGAAGAGCACCAAAGCGTAGGCTGAGTGCCGGAGGCAGCGACTGTCGGAGCCACGCCCGGCGCTCCAGCAGGCCCCACGCCCCAGAGCGGGTCTATATTAGCCGCCGGAGTAATAATAAAATCCGGGCACCTCGGCCCCTTAGCTACCCAGCCGGCCAGGGGGGCGAAGGCCCCGGACAGAGGACCGTAGACCGATGACCGGAGACCGAGGTTACTTGGAGGAGATCAGGGCCCGGGTGGCCCGGCTCCAGGCGGGCATGGACCGCCAGGGGCTCGGGGGCGCCTTGCTCGTGCAGAACGCGAGCCGATACTGGGCCTCGGGGACCATGCAGGCCGGGGCGGTGGTGGTCCCAGCCGGGGGAGACCCGGTGGTGTTCGTGCGTAAGGACCTCGACCGGGCGCGGCGGGAGAGCCCCTGCCGGGTGGAGGGGCTGGCCAGCCTGCGGGACCTGCCGGCCCGGGTTCGGGAGGTGCTCGGCGGCGTGCCCGAGCCTCTGGGGTTGGAGTGGGACGTTCTGCCCGTGAATCAGGCCCGGCGGTTCCAGGGGCTGTTCGAGGGGGTGGACCTGGCCGACGTGTCGGGCGCCTTGGCACTGGCCCGGGCCGTCAAGACGCCCTGGGAGCACCGGGCCATCGCCGGGGCGGCCCAGGTGGTGGCCGAGGCCGTGGCCCGGGTGCCGGAGCTCCTGCGGCCGGGCATCCCCGAGATCGAGCTTGCGGCAGCGGTGGAGTACGAGCTGCGGCGCAGGGGCCACGGGGGGCTGCTGCGCATGAGGGGGTTCAACCAGGAGATCTTCTACGGCCACGTGATGGCCGGCCCCACCGCTGCCGAGCCGTCGTTCCTGGATGCCCCCACCGGCGGGGCGGGGCTCGGCCCGGCCCTGGCCCAGGGGCCCAGCACCCGCGCGATCGGACCCGGCGAGCCGGTCACCGTGGACCTGGTGGGCAACCATCGGGGGTACCTGTGCGACCAGACCCGCATCTTCTGCCTGGGCCGACCCCCCAGGCGGGTGGCCGAGGCGTTCGAGGCAGCCTGCGTCGTGCAGGACGCCGTGATCGAGGCCGCCCGACCCGGCACGACCGGCGACGAGCTGTACCGGGTGGCCCGGCAGGCGGCCGAGGCCACGCCGTTTGCCGACACGTTCCTGGGTCACCGCAACCCGGTGAGCTTCGTGGGCCACGGCATTGGTCTGGAGGTGGACGAGCCGCCGTTTCTCGCCCGGGGGTTCCGGGTTCCCTTGGAGGAGGGTATGGTGTTCGCGCTGGAGCCCAAGTTCGTGATCCCCGGGGTGGGCGCCGTGGGGGTTGAGGACACCTTCCGAGTCACGGCGGCCGGGGTGGAGCGGATAACCCTCTCACCGAGGGAGCTGGTGGTCGTGGAGGTCTGAACCGGGCCGCGCGCGGTTCTCCGCCAGACCCCATGCCCCCCGAAGTTTCGGCGGCGGCCCGGGAGCCGCCCGGCCGCCCAGCGGGCCGAAGGCCCAGGAACGAAGACCGAATCCACCGCAAAGGGGGAAACATGAAGGGAGGATGGAGCGCGGCCCACCTGCGCCAGTGGTGGTGGATCGCGTTCGTGCTCGGTGCCCTCATGATCAACTTCCCGTTCCTGCGGATCTTCGACCGGGAGGTGACGGTGGGGGGGTGGCCGCTCCTGTTCCTGTACCTGATGGGGGGGTGGGCCGTGAGCATCGCCGCCATCGCCGGGTACGCCCTGCTGCTGCGTCGGGTAGACCCCCTCCGGGGGGAGGAAAAGTAGATGCCCCTCACCTGGGGATGGGTGGCTGCCGTGGCCTTCGCCTATCTCCTGCTCCTGTTCGGCGTGGCCTACTGGGCCGAGCGCCGGAAGGACCGAGGCCGGAGCATCATCGCCAACCCCCTGGTATACGCGCTGTCCACGGCCGTGTTCTGCACGTCGTGGACCTTCTACGGCAGCGTGGGCCGGGCCACCATCAGCGGGTTCCAGTTCCTCGCCGTGTACCTCGGCCCCACCCTGATCGCGTTTTCCTGGTGGACCCTCCTGCGCAAGTGGGTCCGGGTGGCCAGGGAGAACCACATCACCTCCCTTTCGGACCTGGTGGCCTCCCGGTACGGAAAGAGCGGATGGCTGGGCGCCCTGGTCACCGTGATGATCCTGGTGGGGAACACCCCCTACATCGGCCTACAGCTCAAGGCGATCTCCAGCACCTTCGAGATCCTCACCCAGGTCTCCCGTGAGGCTCCCTTCCGGGTGGTGGGCCACCCCGAGTCGTTCCTGGAGGACACCGCCTTTGCCGTGGCCCTGGTGCTCGGTGTGTTTGGGGGCATGTTCGGGGCTCGCCGCCTCGACCCGTCGGAGCGGCACGAGGGGATGGTAGCGGCCGTCGCCCTGGAGAGCGTGGTGAAGCTGGCGGCCCTGCTGGTGGTGGGGGTGTTCGTCACCTGGGGGCTGTTCGGTGGGTTCCGGGACATCTTTGCCCAGATCTCCGAGCACGAGTTCTTCGCGCATCTGCTGACCCTGGGGGGGGCACCGGCCCGCTCCTACTCCGCCTGGTTCACCCTGCTCGTCCTGTCGGCGTGCTCCGTGATGCTGCTGCCTCGGCAGTTCCACGTGATGGTGGTGGAGAACTGCAGTGAGGAGCACATCCGGCACGCCATGTGGCTGTTTCCCCTGTACCTGTTCCTGATCAACCTGTTCGTGGCCCCCATCGCCTTCGGGGGGCTTCTCCTCTTCCAGAGCCCCACCTTGGCCGACACCTTCGTCCTGCGGATCCCCCTACGCACCGGCCACAACCTCCTGGCCCTGGTTGCGTTCCTGGGGGGCCTGTCCGCGGCCACGGGCATGGTGGTGGTTTCGTCGGTCGCCATCTCCACCATGGTCCTGAACAACCTAGTGGTGCCGGTGCTGATCCGGCTGGGCTGGCCCCGTCGGCCGGCCCCCCTGCTGCTCCACTGCAAGCGGGCCATCATCGTGGGGGTGATCCTGCTGGGCTACGCCTACTACCGGCTGCTGGGCGAGCGGTTCATGCTGGTGGACATCGGACTGCTCTCGTTCGCGGCCGCGGCCCAGCTGGCCCCGGCCGTACTGGGAGGGCTGTACTGGCGTCAGGCCACGGCTCGCGGGGCGGCGGCAGGGCTGCTGGCCGGGTTCGGGGCTTGGGTGTACTTCTTCCTCACCCCGTCCCTGGCCCGGGCGGGCTGGGTCCCGGTCTCCGTCCTGATCGAGGGGCCCGCAGGCATTCGCCTGCTCCGGCCGGACGCGTTCCTGGGGCTGGCGGGCCTGGACCTGTGGAGCCACGGGTTGTTCTGGTCGATGCTGTTCAACGCCGTGGCGTTCTTGGCCGTAAGTCTCCTAACCCGGCCGTCCCAGGCGGAGCTGGAGCAGATTCCCAAGTTCGTGGATGCCATGCGCCCCTCACCCCGGGTCCGGCTGGACCTTCGAATGGCCCGGGCCCCGTCCGTGGGGGAGTTCGAGGAGCTCCTGGCCAAGTTTCTGGGCGCCGAGAAGGCCCGCCAGCGCCTGGCCGAGTTCTTGGGCGGACCCGGGTACGACCCCCGGGCGGTGCTGTCCGACGATCGCATGCTCGAGCTCCAGGCCCACGTGGAGCGGACCCTAGCCGGGGCCCTCGGCCCGGTGGCGGCCAGCCGGGTGGTGCAGCGTTACCTGGACCTAAAGGGCACCACGTTGGAGGAGATCTTCGACGTGTTCGGGGCCGTGTCCCTGAGCTTGGAGGAGAGCCGGGAGGAGCTCCAGGCGCGGGTGCGGGAGCTGGCCGTCCTGTTCGAGGCATCGAAGCGCGTGGCCGCCACCCTGGACGAGGACGAGGCGATCCGGGCGGTGCTCAACCTGGTGGGGGCCGAGTTCGGCATGGACTGCCGCGCCGTGTTCGTGGCCCGGGGGGGAAGGCTGGAGTCGGCTCAGGCCCACGGGTTCCGGCCGGCCTACCTGGAGGCGGTTTCCATGGGGGCGATGCGCCCCTCCTATGTGGTGCAGGCCATGGCCGACCGTCGCACGGTGTTCCTGTCGGACGCCGGCCTGAGCCCCCGGCCGGTGCCCTTGGAGGTGCTGGAGAACCCCGGGCTGCTGTCCCTGATCGCTACCCCGATCGTGCACGAGAACCAGGTGCTGGGCATTTTGGTGGCCGGTAGCAGCCAGCGCAAGGGGTACTTCTCCGAGAAGTTCGTGGAGGCGTTCGAGGCCCTGGCCACCGAGCTGGCCTTGGCCCTGGCCAACGCCCGGCTGTACCGGGAGATCCGGGAGCTCAACCGCACCCTGGAGCAGAAGGTCCGGGAGCGGACCCGGGAGCTGGAGGAGGCGAACCGCAACCTCCAGGAGCTCGACCGGCTCAAAAGCGAGTTCCTGGCGAACATGAGTCACGAGCTGCGCACGCCCATGAACTCGATCCTGGGCTACACCCAGCTCGTGCTCGACGGCGTGGACGGACCCCTCACGGAGGAGCAGCGGCAGAGCCTGGAACGGGTGGAAAAGAACGCCACCCACCTGCTGAAGCTGATCAACGACATCCTCGATCTGTCCAAGATCGAGGCCGGCCGCATGGATCTGGACCTTCACGAGTTCGATCTCAAGACCCTGGCGGAGGAGGCGGCCGGCGACCTGTGGACCATGGCCGAGGACAAGGGTCTGTTCCTGAGGGTGGAGGCGGAGGAGGGGGACCTGCGGGTGCGTGCCGATCCCAACAAGGTGCGGGAAGTGTTGAACAACCTTGTGAACAATGCTATCAAGTTCACGGACCGCGGAGGGGTGCGCGTGCGGGTGCGACCCGACGACCGCGGACGGCCCGGGGTGGCGGTGGATGTGGAGGATACCGGTATCGGCATCCCCGAGGACAGCCTGGCCGTCATCTTCGAGGCGTTCAAGCAGCTCGACGGCTCCACCACCCGGGCCTACAGCGGCACGGGGCTGGGGTTGAGCATCGCGAAACGGCTGGTGGAGCTGCACGGAGGGGAGATCACGGTCACGAGCCGGGTGGGTAAGGGCAGCCGGTTCACGGTGTGGCTGCCCCGGCAGGGCCCCGGAAAGGAAGGCATGAGGTGACGCGGATCCTGGTGGTGGAAGACAACGTGGACAACCGGGAGCTTTTGGTGAAGGTTCTGGTGCGGCACGGGTACCGGGTAACCGAGGCGACGTCCGGCGAGGAGGCCCTCGACCTCGCGGCCCGGGAGCGGCCGGACCTGGTGCTGATGGACATCAACCTGAGCGGCATGGATGGCCTGGAGGCGACCCGCCGGCTCAAGGCCGACCCCCGGATGGGCGGGGTTCCGGTGGTGGCGATCACGGCCTACGCCATGGTGGGGGACCGGGAGCGGGCCCTGGAGGCCGGGTGCGACGGGTACATCCCCAAGCCCGTGGACGTGCGGGCTCTGCCGGGCCACGTGGCCCGGTTCCTTCGGCAGGGACGGGACGAGGACCCCCAGCCCCCAACCTCTCGAGGGAGCCCACCGTGACCACGGCGCCGAAGATCCTGGTGGTGGACGACAACATCGACAACGTGGAGCTCCTCGTGAAGCGCCTGCGGGCGGCAGGGTACCGCACCTGCGAGGCCTACGACGGGGAGGAGGCCCTGGAGAAGGTGGCCGCCGAGGACCCGGACCTGGTGGTCCTCGACGTGATGATGCCCAAGCTCGACGGCTACGCCGTGTGCGAACGGCTCAAGAGGGTCGAAGCCACCCGGATGATCCCCGTTCTCATGCTCACGGCCAAGCGGGAGGTGCCCGACAAGATCCGAGGCCTGGACATCGGGGCCGACGACTACATCACCAAGCCGTTCAACCCCCAGGAGCTGATGGCTCGAGTGAAGAGCCTGCTCCAGCGCCGGTTCACCGAGGAGCGTCGGTTCACCGAGGAGCGGCTGGACGCCCTGGGGCAGATGGCCGAGGGGGTGGCCCACGAGGTGCGCAACCCCATGGTGGCCATCGGCGGGTTCGCACGCCGCATCCGCGACAAGCTCCCCGAGGACAGCCCCTTGCGGGACTATGCGGAGCGGATCCTCCACGAGGTGCATCGGCTCGAGTCCATGGTGGAGGACATCGTCCGGTTCAAGACCCTCATGATCTCCCCCTACCAGGAGGTGGATCTTCGGAGCCTCGCCGAAGAGGTGCTGCGGGAGGCCGAGCCCGATGCCCGGGAGGCGGGGCTGGAGCTGGTGCGCGCCTTCGAGCCGGTGCCGACCGTGGAGGCAGACCCCCCCAACCTCCGGCTCGCCCTGGCGAACCTGGTGGAGAACGCGATCGAGGCCACCGACTCGGGCGGCACCATCACGGTGGAGACCGCGGACCTGGGCGACAAGGTGCGGGTCACGGTGCGCGACACCGGCCGGGGGATTCCTCGGGACCAGGTGGCCAACGTGTTCGACCCGTTCTACACCACCAAGACCGCGGGTGCCGGCATGGGGCTCACCATGGTGCACCGGATCGTGTCGCGCCACGGGGGGACCGTGGAGATCGAGAGCCGGGTGGGGAAGGGCACCGCGGTTCATCTGGTGCTGCCCTGCCGCCACCCGGGCGGGGACTGATCCGGGACCGGTCCCATGCAATGGCTCGACGCGTTCCTGGAGCACCTGGCGGTGGAGAGAGGGCTGAGCCCCCGCACGGTGGAGGCCTACGCCCGGGATCTCGGACGGTTCCAGGCCTTTCTGGAGACCCGGGGGCAGGGCCTCACGGGGGCCACCGGCACGGACGTGGTCGCGTTTCTCCGAGCCGAGAAGCGCCGGGGCGTATCGGGCCGCACGCTCGCCCGAAGGGTCTCGACCCTGCGGGGATTCTTCCGGTTCCTGTGCCGGGAGGGGGAAGCGCCCCGGGACCCCACCGCCCGCCTTGCCTCCCCCAGGACCTGGAGGACCCTGCCCCACACCCTGTCCCCCGAAGACGCGGCAGCCCTGGTGGAGGGCCCCCGGGGAGAGGACCCGCTGGCGCTGCGCGATCGGGCGATCCTCGAGCTCCTGTACGGGGCAGGGCTGCGGGTCTCCGAGCTGTGCGATCTCACCCTGGGGTTCGTGGACCGGTCCGTGGGGTACGTGCGGGTGATCGGCAAGGGGAGCAAGGAGCGGGTGGTGCCGCTGGGGGAGCGGGCGGCCGAGGCCCTCGGCGCCTACCTGGACCACGCGCGGCCGCGGCTTCTCCGGGGCCGGAAGCGGTGCGACGCCGTGTTCGTGAGCCGTCTAGGGAGACGCATGTCCCGCCAGTCGGTGTGGAGCCTGGTCAAGAAGCGCTGCCGGGAGGCGGGGGTCCCCCTGAGCACCAGCCCCCATACCCTGCGCCACTCGTTCGCCACCCACCTGCTGGAAGGGGGCGCGGATCTGCGGAGCGTGCAGATGATGCTCGGCCACGCCGACCTCGCCACCACCCAGGTGTACACCCACGTCACCCGTCGCCGCCTCGCCGAGCTGGTGCGCCGGCATCACCCCCGGAGCCGAAGATAGAAATGCCCCCCAGGGCTGGGGGATTCTAGTACCAAGTTGCATTCAAAGCTATCGGTCCCCTGCTCAGAGGGGCAAGGGAGCTGCCGGAGAGCCGGGCGCGGCCCCTTGGCTCGCCGCGCAGCGCCTCCGGCGTCTGGACTGCGAAAGGGTGCGAACGGGTTGCCATGAAGTCAGCTCCCCCGCCCCGTGCCTGCGCGGCGAATCTCAATGCCTGGCTTCGCGCCCGGCCGGAGGCAGGTCCCTTGCCCCGCCCCCGGATGCGTATCCGATGGATGGCAACTTGGTACTAGCTCCCCAGCCTCCCAGCCGAAGTCAGCGGAGACCGCCCGCGTGGACCTGATCACCACCCACATCAACTCCGACTTCGACAGCCTGGGCTCCATGGTGGCCGCCAAGAAGCTCTACCCCGAGGCGGTTGTGGCGTTTCCGGGCAGCCAGGAGCGCAGCTTGCGCCAGTTCCTGGTGGAGAGCGCCCTGTACGCGGTGGACGTGCGCCGGGCCCGATCCGTGGACCTGGAGGCGGTGGACCGGCTCGTGCTGGTGGATGTGTCCCACCCGGACCGGATCGGCCGGTTCGGCGAGCTGCTGGGTCGGCCCGGGCTCGAGGTCCATGTGTACGACCATCACCCCGTGTCGGACGAGACCGTGGGGGCTCGGATCCGGCGCATCGAGCCGGTGGGGGCGGCCACCACGCTCCTGGTGGAGATCCTCCGGGAACGCCGAATCCCGGTGACCCCGGAGGAGGCCACGGTCATGCTCCTGGGGATCTACGAGGACACTGGAGGGCTGGTGTTTGCGACCACCACCCCCCGCGACCTGAGGGCGGCCGCGTACCTGTTGGGGCAGGGGGGCGACCTCAACGTGGTCTCGTCGTTCCTCACCCCGGAGCTCACCCTGGAGCAGGTGCGGCTGCTGGAGGAGCTGCTGCGCAACAAGGTGACCCATCGGATCTACGGGGTGGAGGTCACGGTGACCGAGGCGAGCGCCGACCACTACGTGGGGGATCTGGCGTTTCTGGTCCACAAGATCCGGGACATGGAGAACCTCGATGTGGTGGTGGCGGCCGTGCGCCTGGGCGACCAGGTCCAGGTGGTGGCTCGGAGCCGGATCCCGGGCCAGGTGAACGTGGGGGCCCTGGCCCGAGCCTTGGGAGGGGGCGGCCACCCCGAGGCCGCATCCGCCTCGGTACGGGACGAGACCCTGATTCAGGTGAGGGAGCGGATCCTGGGGCTTCTGCCCCAGGTGGTGCGGCCCCCGGTCATGGCCCGCGACATCGCCACCGCACCGGTGAAGTTCGTGCGCCCCGGCACGCCCCTCGCCCAGGTCCAGGAGGCGCTCAACCGCTACCACCTGAACGCCATGCCGGTGGTGGGGGACGACGGTGGGGTGCTGGGCGTGGTCACCCGGATGATCGTGGAGAGGGCCCTGAGCCACGGCCTGGGAGAGGCGGTGGTGGACGACTACATGACCACCGACCTGGAGGTCGTGGGGCCGGAGGCGCCCCTCGACGAGTTGCGGCGTCTGGTGGTGCGCGAGAACCATCGGCTCGTTCCGGTGGTGGACCGGGGAGCTCTTGTGGGGGTGGTGACCCGGACGGATCTGCTGCGGGCCCTGGGGCGGGAGTGGGGGCCGACCGAGGCGCCGGGCGGGCCGCCCCAGGAGCGCGACGTCTCCCGGCTGCTCCGGGAACGGCTGCCCCCCGGCGTGCTGGGGCGGCTCCGGGAGTTCGGCGCCCTGGCTCGCCAGCGGGGCATGGAGGCCTACCTGGTGGGCGGCGGCGTGCGGGACCTGCTGCTGCGCCGACCCGTGGAGGACCTGGACCTTGTGGTGGAGGGGGACGGCATCGCTTTGGCCCAGGAGGCGGGTCGGCGTTGGGGGGCGCGGGTCCGCCCCCACCGGCCGTTCGGTACCGCCAAGATCCGGTGCGCCGACGGGATGCGGCTCGACGTGGCCACGGCCCGGACCGAGTACTACCCTCGGCCGGGGGCCCTGCCCACGGTGGAGTGGTCGAGCCTGAAGCTCGATCTCTACCGCCGGGACTTCACCGTTAACACCCTGGCCGTGAGCCTGAGCCCGGCTCGGTTCGGTCAGGTGGTGGACTTCTTTGGCGGTCTTCGGGACCTCAAGGAGGGCACGATCCGGGTGCTTCACAGCCTCTCGTTCGTCGAGGACCCCACCCGGGTTCTGCGGGCCCTGCGGTTCCAACTCCGGTTTGGGTTCCGGCTGGGCCGCCAGACCGAGAAGCTTCTGCGCACCGCGGTGCGCCAGGGGTTCATGGCCGAGGCCCGGGGGAAGCGGCTATTCCAGGAGTGGGTGGCCCTGCTGCAGGAGGGGGAGGGGGCCGAGGCCGTGGCCCTGGCCGAGGAGCACGGGGTGCTGCCGGCCTTGATCCCGGGGGTGCGGTATGTGGGCAGGGTGGAGGAGCTGGTGGAGCGGGTCCGGGGTGTGCTCACCTGGTTCCGGCTGCTGTACCGGGACTCCGGGCTGGAGGACTGGCGGGTGTACCAGCTGGCCCTGCTGGACCCCCTCAAGGAGGACGAGGTGCGTGCCTGGGTGCGGGATCTGGGGGTGGAGCAGGGAGCAGGCCGGTGGCTGGTCGAGGCGCTCGGGTCTGCGTACCGGGCCTTGGGCGAGCTGCGCCTCGCCCTGGACGCCCGTGGGGAACGGGTGCCCGACAGCCGGGTGTACGAGATCCTCCACCCCTGCGGGGACGAGACCCGACTGTTCATGATGGCCAAGACCCAGGACGAGCGCAAACGCCGGCTGATCAGCCGGTACTACACCCGGCTGGCAGACGTGCGGCCGGTGCTGAGGGGCCGGGACCTCCAGCGGATGGGCATCCCCCCGGGGCCCGCCTACCGGCAGCTCCTGGGCGGGCTCCTGCGGGCCCGGCTGGACGGCGAGGTCCGCACCCGGGCCGACGAGGAGGAGTGGATCCGCAGGCGGTGGGCCGATCGGGAGGAGCCCCCCGGCTCGGATCTTGACGGCAGGCGGTTCAATCGATAGGGTACCCGTTATCAACCGATCGTCCGGTTGGTGCTGTCCGGGAGACCCCAGTCGGTCCCATTGTTACTATTAACGGCGACAAAATAGGCGCGTCACCTCGGAGGGCGGGGCAAGGATTTCAGGAGACAGACTTCAGCGGACAGAGGACAGGTGTTCAAAAATGCTCCCCCGATTGCCGGGGTAGTCCCCCTCTGTCCACTGGCATCTGAATTCTGGCCCCTGATAAGGCCGCGCCCGGCTCTCCGACAGGCCCCATGCCCCCCGGACCGTGATGTGGAGGCAAAGAGGCGCGGTGATTCCTAGAACGTATGGGAATCCGGGAGGTTTTCAAGCCTCCCAGCATCCTAGCCTCCTAGCGTCCTAGCGGAAGGAGGAGGACCATGCCCAAACTGAAGCAGATCTCGGTGTTCCTGGAGAACTCGCCCGGACGGCTCTACGCGGTGACCAAGGCGTTGGGGGACGCCGGCATCAACCTGCGGGCCCTCAGCCTGGTGGACACGGCCGGGTTCGGGGTGCTCCGGCTGCTGGTGTCCGACGTGGCCAAGGCCCGGCGCGTCGTGATGGGGCTCCACCTGCCGGCCCGGATCGACGAGGTGGTCGCGGTGGAGATCCCCGACCGGCCCGGAAGCCTGGCCGCGGTGCTGGAGCCGGTGAACCAGGCCGGCATCAACGTGGAGTATATGTACGCCTTCACCGGGTTCTCCTCGGACAAGGCGGTGATGGTGTTCCGGTTCAGCGACAACGACCAGGCGATCCGGGTGCTGGGGGAGCAGGGCGTTCGGGTGTTGGACGCCCGGGCCTTCGGCATGCTCGAAAGCGCGTGAGTCGCGGAAAGGAGGCAGCGATGGGAGGCTCGTCGGACTTTACCCCCAGCCGGTTCGCGGTTATCGGGGCCGGCCCCGTGGGATGCGTGGTGGCGGCCCACCTGGCGTCGGCCGGCCACGAGGTGACCCTGTGCGACATCGTGGAGGACCTGCTGCGGCCGGCCCTGGACCCGGGGATCGAGATCGAGGGGGCCGAGACCCTGTCGGCACGGGTGACCCGCACCACCACCCACGTGGACGAGCTGGGCGAGTTCTCGCCCGACGTGATCTTCGTGACCACCAAGGCCACGGCGCTGCCGCTCATCGCCTCGGCCATCCAGGGGTTCCACCGCGAGGGCATCCACGTGGTGAGCTGGCAGAACGGGATCGACACCGAGCTGGTGCTGGCCGAGGCCCTGGGCCGGCCCTGGGTGATGCGGGCCGTGGTGAACTTTGGCGTAGGCCTGGCCGGCCCCGGCCGGGTCCACATGGCCTTCCACCATCCCCCCCACTACGTGCAGCAGCTCGACCCGGCCGGCAAGCCGGCCGCCCAGGCCGTGGCCGAGGTCCTCACCGGCGCCGGCCTCGCCACCCAGCACACCGACCAGCTGGTGAACATGGTCTGGCGCAAGACCATCATGAACGCCTCCATGAACCCGGTGTGCGCCCTGACCGGCATGACGATGGCCCAGGCCATGAAGGACCCGTTCGTGGCCGGCATCGTGGACCAGTTGGTCAAGGAGGGGGTGCAGGTGGCCCGGGCCAACGAGATCTCCCTGGGTTGGGACTACTACCGTTATTGCATGGACTACCTGGGCACGGCCGGCGACCACAAGCCCTCCATGTTGATGGACGTGGAGGCCAAGCGCCGCACCGAGATCGACTACATCAACGGCAAGATCGTGGAGTACGGGGAACGGGCCGGGGTTCCCACCCCCTATAACCGCATGATCCGGGGCCTTGTGAAGGGGCGGGAGGAGACCCTGCGCTGAGCCAGCTCCCCCCCTTCCCCGCGGCCGCGAAACCGGCCCCGCCCCGTCGTCCCGGGGCGGGGCCGGTTTTGTCTGGGCGCCGACGTCTTGCGCGACGGCTGGAGAATGGTCGATGATGAAGGCCCGTCGGATGGCTAGCCCGGATCATTCATGAGCGTTCGTCGCGAAACCGCTGATACCAAGTTGCGTTCAAACCGAGAGCTTTCGTGGAGCGGGGCAAGGGACCTGCCTCCGGCCGGGCGCGAAGCCGGGCATTGAGATTCGCCGCGCAGGCACGGAACGGCGGAGCCGGCTTCATGGCAACCAGGTGGAATCCGTACCATTTCGCAGGTCAAACGCCGGAGGCGCTGCGCGGCGAGCCAAGGGGCCGCGCCCGGCTCTCCGACAGGTCCCTTGCCCCGCTTGCCCCGCTGTGCAGGAGGCCAATGGCTTTGAATGCAACTTGGTACGAGTGTGCGTCGGATCGGGACAAGCGCTGGCGCCGAGGGGCGCGGGCGTACGGGGCGGTACGCCGAGCCCCGAGGCGCGAGCACGCCCTGAGGTGGCGTGCAACCGGCGGTTGCAGCAGAAGGCCTCATGAATGATCCGGGCTAAGCAGAACCGAGGTGACCGATGCCGCGATGCGTGCTCGCCCTGTGGATGGCCTTGGTGGGAGGGCTCTCCGCCCTGCAGCCCTCGGTGAACGCCCGGCTCGCCGACCGGGTTGGCGGGTTCCTGCCCAGCGCCCTGGTGTCGTTCTCGGTGGGCACTGCCGCGCTGTTGGTGATCGTGGCTGCGTCGGGCCGGCTGCCAAGGCTGTCGGGGGTGGGTGGGGCCCCGTGGTGGGAGCTGACCGGCGGGCTGATCGGTGCGGTGTACGTGGCCAGCACGATCCTGGTGTTCCCCCGCCTGGGCACGACCGCGGGCATGGCCTCGGTGATCGCGGCCCAGCTGGTGGCCGGGCTGCTGCTGGACCGGGTGGGCGCGTTCGGGTTCGAGCGGATCCCCCTGGGGCCGGCCCGGGTGGCGGGCGTGGCCTTCCTGATCCTCGGGGCGGTGCTGGTGCTTCGGCGGGGGTGAGAGGGGGGGACTGCAGCGCCGTTGAAGCAGCCCTACTTGCCTGGGTCCTGAGAGACGAGAGAGGCTTTTCGCTTTCTAGCCTTCCAGCGGGCCAAAGGCCCATAGCGGGCCGGTGGCCCGAAGTGGAGGGAGGCGTATCGTGGGACATCGCGTGACCGTGTTCAAGCCGTACCCCTTGACGCCGGGGCAGAAGATCCGGATCGAGGGTGGGCCCCGGTCGGGAGACTGGGAGGTCGTGGAGGTGGGTGACCGGACGATGCGGCTGCGCTGCCCGGTGTCGGGCCGGGAGGTGGAGTGGGACCGGTTCGCCTGCTTCGCAGAGGAGCGCCCCGACGCCGAGTGGCCGAGCCGCGAGGGGTGAGGCTCCGGCCTTGACGCACGGAGGGCCTGTAGGAGACCCTTCGGGCTTTCTGGGCCTGAAGCCGGGCGTTGGAACGTGACACTGCCGTTAGTCGTGCCGTCGCCGCGTCACCCGTCACCCGTCACCCGTCACGCGTCACCGCAGTTGACGCGACCCGCGGCGAACGGCCTTTAGCCTCCCGGCCTCCTATTACTAAGGCCTACGAAGGTATTGCCAGACGCGGGTGGGGGGCTGGCTCCGGCCGGGCGCGAGTGCGGCACCCCTTTCGCCGCGCCTTCGCATGCCGTCGTCAGCCAGGTAGGTCGGGGCGCCGGT
>Ga0256830_1000712_pt1 | contig 25007 bp, 24 predicted proteins | sample 128326metaG_FD_190537 | JGI IMG/M metagenome (GOLD analysis project Ga0256830, IMG submission 190537) | Hydrothermal vent microbial communities from Lau Basin, Pacific Ocean - 128-326 | ecosystem: Environmental > Aquatic > Marine > Hydrothermal vents | place: Pacific Ocean: Lau Basin | collected... | reverse complement strand
GAGCTCGTCGTCGGAGAGGAACTTGGCGACCGGGGAACGCAGCGTGGCGTCGGGTCGCACCACCATCCACACGAGGCCCTTCGCCCCCAGCTCCTGGGCCCGCTCGACCAGCCCGTCCAGTCGGGAACGGGACGTCTCCTGGCCACCGGCGTTGAATCCCCGGACGACGCCCCCGCCGTCCAGGGTCGCCGAGAACGCCCGGAACTCGGTCTCGGCGAACACGTCGGAGAGGTCGACGATCTCCATCCCGAACCGCGTGTCGGGTTTGTCGGTGCCGTAGCGGTCCATCGCCTCCTGCCAGGTGAGGCGGGGGAAGGGGCGTTCCAGCTCGACCCCGCGGAGTTCGCGTACGACCTCGACGACGATCTCCTCCAGCGTCTCCAGGACCTCCTCCCGTCCCCAGAAGGATCCCTCCAGGTCGAGCTGGGAGAACTCGATCTGCCGGTCCGCCCGGAAGTCCTCGTCGCGGTAGCACTTGGCCACCTGGTAGTAGCGTTCGACACCCGCCACCATCAGGAGCTGTTTGAACAGCTGGGGCGACTGGGGAAGCGCGTAGAAGGTGCCGGGCCGGAGGCGGCTCGGGACGAGGAGGTCCCTCGCCCCTTCCGGGGTGGAGACGATCAGGGTGGGTGTCTCCACCTCCAGGAACCCGAGGCGGTCCATGACCCGCCGCATCGCCGCGATGGCGCGCGAACGGGCGACGACGTTGGCGGCCATCGACGGACGCCTCAGATCCAGGTACCGGAATTCGAGCCGGGTCCGTTCGTCGACCTCGACCCGGTCTTCGATCATGAAAGGGAGCGTGTCGGCGGGGCTGAGCACCTCCAGCCCCGTCGCGCCGATCTCCACCCGTCCGGTCGCCAGGTCCGGGTTGACGGTCCCTTCGGGCCGTGCCCGCACCTCCCCGGTGATCGAGACGCAGAACTCCATCCGGAGCCGATGGGCTTCGGGGATCTCGGCCGGGTCGAGGACCACCTGGACGATGCCGGTGGCGTCCCGCACGTCGACGAAGACGATGCCGCCGTGGTCCCGACGGCGCTGCACCCAACCCGCCACGGTGACGGTCTGGCCGATCCGGTCTTCGGTCACCTCGACGGTGTGGACGGTGCGGTACTGGGTGGGGGGCATCGGGTTCACTCCTGGTCGATGAGGGTGCGGAGGTGGCGGACGAGGTCGGAACGGGGCACCTCGTCCTGGGTTCCGTGGCGGAGGTCGCGTACGGTCACCGTGTCCCGGGAGCGTTCGTCCTCGCCGCAGATGACGGCGAACCGGATCCCGAGGCGGTCGGCGTATTTGAGCTGCTTGCCCAGGCGTGAGGGGGCGGGCCGTGTCTCGGTGGGGATTCCGGCCTGGCGGAGCCGTCGGCCGACCTCCAGGGCGTAGGCGAACCCGGCGGGGTCCATGAGCGTGACCAGCACCTGGGTGACCGCCGGGGACGCTCCGACGATGCCCGCTTCCCGGAGCTGGTAGAACAACCGGGTCAGGCCGATCGAGATCCCCACCCCGGGGAGCTTCGAGGACGTGTAATACCCGGCGAGGTCGTCGTAGCGGCCCCCCGAGCAGACGCTGCCGATGCCGGGATGGTCGTCGAGGACCGTCTCGTACACCGTCCCGGTGTAATAGTCGAGCCCGCGGGCGATGGAGAGGTCGAGGGCGTAGGCGTCCTCGGGGACCCCGAAGGCGGCGATCGCCTCGAGGACGGTCACCAGGTCGGCGGCGCCGCCGGCGGCGTCGCCGAACTCGGCGGACAGCCGATCCAGGGTCTCGAGGGCGTCGTCCAAGGACGACGACCGGTACGAGACCGTCTCCAACAGACGCTCGACCGCAGCCGGTGCCATGCCGACGTCGACGAGGGCGGCTGCGGTGGCATCGAGGCCGCGCTTTTCGAGCTTGTCGACTTCCCGGAGGACCGTCGACTGGCGGGAGGCGTCGCCGACACCGAGGGACGACAAGAGGCCCCGCATGAGGCGACGGTTGTTGAGTCGGATCGTGAACGACCCGATCTCGAGGTCGGTGAACACCCGGTGGATCACCGCCGGCATCTCGGCGTCGTAGCGGAGGTCGAGGTCGTCGCGGCCGATGACGTCGATGTCGCACTGGTAGAACTCGCGGAATCGGCCACGCTGGGGTGACTCCCCCCGGTAGACGCGCTGGATCTGGTAGCGGCGGAACGGGAAGGCCAGTTGCTGTTCGTGCTGGGCGACGTAGCGGGCGAGGGGCACCGTGAGGTCGAACCTGAGGGCGAGGTCGGGTTCGAGGCCCTGTTCCCGTGCCCCGGTGGACTGGACGAAGTAGACCTCCCGCTCGGTCTCGCCCCCGGTCTTCGTCAACAGCACCTCGGCCAACTCGATGGCGGGTGTCTCCAACTCGACGAACCCGAACCGTTCGTAGGCGGCTCTGATCGTCTCGAGCATGCGTCGGAAGGTGACCTGCTCCGCGGGGAGCAGCTCCAGGACGCCGGGCATCGTTCGCGGTGTGACCATGGGATCTCGTTCGGGGAGGTACCGCAGGGTAGCCCGCCGGCGGCTCGGCTCGTCTCAGTCGGCGGCGAGCTGGAGGAGGAAGGGATTGGTCCGTCGTTCCCGACCGACGGTGGTCTCGGGTCCGTGGCCGGGGAGGACCCGCACCTCGTCGGGGAGGGTGAGGACCTTGGTACGCATCGACTGCAGCAACGCCCGCAGGTCACCCCCGGGGAGGTCGGTCCGCCCGATGGAGCCGGCGAAGAGCTGGTCACCGGAGAAGAGCACCCCTTCGTCGGCCAGGAGGAAGCAGCAGTGCCCGGGCGTGTGGCCCGGGGTGTGGAGCACCTCCAGTTCGACACCGCCGACGGACAGCCGCTCCCCGTCCGCCAGCCCGACCCGACGCTGCGGAGGGGCGTAGTCGCCCGGTGGGACCATGCCGAACAGCATCCGGAGTTGGGCGACCGGGTCGAGGGTGAGGAAGTCGTCGTCGGGATGGACGTAGGTGGTGAGCCCGAATCGGTCGGCGACGGCGCCGGCTCCCCCGACGTGGTCGATGTGACCGTGGGTGACCACGAGGGCGGTCGGCGTCACCCGATGGCGCGTCACCAGCTCGGCGATGGCTCCCGGATCGGGGGGCGCGTCGATCAGCACCCCCAGACCGCCAGGTTCGGGAGCGACCAGGTAGGTGTTCGTCCCGGCGACCCACAGAGACTCGGAGACGATCAACACGATGTCACCTCGGGTCCCCTTCCGGCATGATCCGGTAGGCGGCGTACACCCCGTCGACACCCCGCAGGTCGGAGATGAGCCGGGGGACCTGGGTCGGGTCGGAGAGCTCCACCTCGTAACGGAGGATGGCGACCCGGTCCCGGTTGGTCACCGACGACGACGCCGTGATGTTGCCGCCCATGTCCGAGATGGTGGCGGTGACGTCGCGTAGGAGCTTGGTCCGGTCGAGGGCCTCGACCTGCACCCAGACGGTGAAGTTGCCCACCCGCTCCGGCGGCCAGGACACCTCCACCATCCGCTCTCTCCGGTCGGCGAGGGCGGCGATGTTGGTGCAGTCGGCCCGATGGACCGACACCCCGCGCCCGACGGTCACGAAGCCGATGATCGGATCGCCGGGCACCGGTGCGCAGCAGCGGGCGATCCGCACCAACATGTCGTCGAGGCCTTCGACGATGATGGCGGGGCCGGCGGTGCTGGTGCGGCGTGGCCTCGGCGGCGCCAGGAGGTCTTCGACGTCGTCCTCTTCGGGTCGGGCGAGCCGGACGACACGTTGCGCGACGGTGCTCGCCGACACCGCCCCCTCCCCCACCGCCACCAGGAGGGCATCGACGTCCTTCTTGTTGAGGTCGGCGGCCACCTCGGCCAGATACGACTCCCGGTCGGCGGCGGACAGCCCGAGGCCTTCTCTCCGCAGGAGCGCCATGACCTGTTCCCGTCCTTCGGCGAGGGCGGCCTCCCGGCGCTCCTTCAGGAACCACTGCTTGATCTTCGACTTCGCCCGGCTGGTCCGGACGAAGTTCAACCAGTCGCGGGAGGGCCCGGCGTCGGGCGATTTGGAGGTGATGATCTCGACGATGTCGCCGGATTCGAGTCGGGTGGACAGGGGCAACAGCCGTCCGTTGACCCGGGCTCCCACACACCGGTTCCCCACTTCGGTGTGGACCGCGTAGGCGAAATCCACCGCGGTGGCGCCTCTGGGCAGGGTTTTCACGTCCCCGGCGGGCGTGAGGACGAACACCTCGTCCTGGTAGAGGTCCAGTTTGAGGTGGTCGAGGAACTCTTCGGGGTCGGTGGCGTCTTCCTGCAGGGTGCGGAGGTCCCCCATCCATTCGAGCTCCTGGGCGTCCGCGCCCTCCTTGTACCGCCAGTGGGCGGCGATCCCCACCTCGGCCAGACGGTGCATCTCGGCGGTGCGGATCTGCACTTCGAGGGGCTTGCCGTCCGAGCCGATCACCGTCGTGTGGAGGCTCTGGTACAGGTTGAACTTGGGCATCGCGATGTAGTCCTTGAACCGTCCCGAGATGGGCATCCAGCGGGCGTGGATCAGCCCGAGGGCGGCGTAGCAGTCCTGCACCGTGGTCGTGATGATGCGGATCCCGATCAGGTCGTGGATCTCTTCGAAGGGCAGGCCCGACTCGACCATCTTCCGGTAGATCGAGTAGTGGTGTTTCGGCCGTCCCGTCACCGTCGCGTCGATCCCTGCCTCGGCGAGCATCCCTTCGACCTCGGCGACGATCTTGTCGATGAACACCTCCCGTTCGGGTGCCCGTTCGGCGAGCTTCTCTTCGATCTCGGCGTAAGGACCCGGATGCAGCACCGCGAAGCTGCGGTCCTCCAGTTCGTGTTTGATCTCTTGGACACCGAGACGGTGGGCCAGCGGGGCGTAGACGTCGAGGGTCTCCTGGGCGACCCGGCGCTGCTTCTCGGGGGCGAGGGCGTGGACGGTGCGGATGTTGTGGAGCCGATCCGCCAGCTTGATCAACAGGACCCGCAGATCCTCCGCCATCGCCACGACCATCTTGCGGATGGTGGCGGCCTGGGCCTGCTCCCGGGTCGAGTACGAGATCCGGTCCAGTTTGGTGACCCCGTCGATGAGGTACCCGATCTCGTCACCGAACTGGTCGATGATCTGGCGGAGGTCGACGTCGGTGTCTTCGACCACGTCGTGGAGGAGGGCCGCCGCCAGGGTCGCTTCGTCGAGGCCGTAGTCGGCGAGGATCTGGGTGACCGCGACCGGGTGGGTGATGTAGGCCTCCCCCGACTTGCGGCGCTGCCCTTCGTGGGCTCCCTTCGCCACCCGGTACGCCCGCTTCAGGGTGGAGGGGTCCCCACCGGGGTGATGGGCGAGGTAGGTCTCCACGATCCGGGCGAAGGCCCGGTCCGGGTCGAGGACGGCGGTCTCAGTCGTATCGGAGGAGGGCATGGAACGGGAGGCCGTCGAGGGCGGCGCGGCCGTCGAGGAAACCCAGCTCGATGAAGACCGAGAACCCGACCACGTCGGCTCCGAGCTTCTTCAGCAGCCGGGACGCGGCCGAGGCAGTGCCTCCGGTGGCGATGACGTCGTCGACGAGAAGGACCCGATCGCCCGGACCGACGGCATCCACGTGGGCCTCGAGGGCGTCGGTTCCGTACTCCAGCGCGTATTCCTCCCGGATGACCTGGTAGGGAAGTTTCCCCGGTTTGCGGATCGGGACGAATCCAGCCCCGAGCTTCTCTGCGATCGACGCCGCCAGCACGAACCCTCGGGCTTCGATCCCCGCCACCTTGTCGATCTCGGCGTCGGCGAAGGGTGCCGTCATCCGGTCGAGGAGGTGGGCGAAGGCCGCGGCGTCGCCGAGAACCGGGGTGATGTCGTAGAAGAGGATCCCCGGTTTCGGGTAGTCGGGTACCTCGCGGATCAGTTCACGGAAATCTGGCACCCGATGATTCTACCCAGAACCGGTCATGCTCAACGGCGACGTTTCTTCTTCCGCTTCTTCGGCGGCCGTAACTGCCCGGGGCGGGGTGGTGCCGACGTCTTCGCCTCCTTGGCGGCGCGTGCCTCCTCGGCCTGGCTGGCCAGGCGGGCTGCTTGCTGTCGGGCCTTGTGGGCTCGCCGTTCGAGACGCTGCCGCTGGGCGGCCCATTCCTCTTCGTTCTCCTTCCACGCCCCCAGCATCGGCGCGGCGACGAAGATCGACGAATACGTCCCGGCGGCGATCCCGACGAACAGCGCCAACGCGAAGTCCCGCAGGCTGGCGGCGCCCAGGATGAAGGAGCCGACGAACAGGAGGCTCCCCACCGGCAGCAGCGACGTGAGGGAGGTGTTGATCGAACGGACCAACACCTGGTTCATGGCGCGGTTGACGATGTCGGTGATGGTGTGTTGATCCCCCATCGACGCTTCGAGCTCTTCGACCTTGTCGAAGACGACCACGGTGTCGTAGAGGCTGTAGCCGAGGATCGTCAACACGGCCACCACCGTCGCCGGGGTCACCTCGAAGCCGGTGATGGCGTACACGCCGAGGGTGATGACGAGGTCGTGGAAGAGGGCGGTGATGCCGGCCACCGCCATCTTCCATTCGAGTCGCCACGAGATGAACACGATGGCGGCGGCGAGGAACACCACCAGCGCCTCGAGGGCACGTCGGGCGACGATCGCACCGAAGGTCGGGCCCACCGACTCGATGGAGATCTCGCTGCGGGGACTCCCGGTGACGGCGGCGACGGCTTCGACGAGGGCCTCCTGGGTGTCGGCGGAGACCGGCTCGGTCTGGATGAGGACGGCGGCGCCGTCGTCGATGAGCTGGATCCGGGCGTCGGGTTCACCGACGGCCTCCAACGCGTCCCGCAATTCGGGGATCCCGGCTCCGGCCGGGTTGATGGTCTCCACGGCGAGCCCGCCCCGGAACTCCAATCCGAGGTTCAGCCCGCCCCGCAACGCCAACCCGGCCAGGGCGATGCCGATGAGGACGGCGGAGATCGTGAACCAGCGTCGGCGTCCCCCGACGAAGTCGATGGTGGTCCGACCCGCCAACACCCGGCGCCAGGTGGAGGTGGGTGTCTCGACGGTTTGGGGGACGCTCATGCGGCCACTCCCGTCCTGGCGGCGCTGGCGATGCTGAATCCGGAGCCTTCGGCGAGGGGTCCTTGGGCGAGGATCCATGCCGCCCGGCGGGTGTAGATGCGGGCGACGACCAAGTCGAGGAAGGTGGCGATCCCGAGGGAGAGGGCGAACCCCTTGACGGCGCCGACTGCCAGGGCCCACAGGAGGATCGCCGCCAACAGGGAGACGGTGTCGGCCGTCAAGATCGTCCGGTAGGCGGCCTTGAATCCGTCTTCCACCGCGGCGTGGACCGTCTTGCCGAGACGCATCTCGTCTTTGATCCGTTCGAAGTAGACGATGTAGGAGTCGGCGGTGATCCCCACCGACACGATGATCCCGGTCACCCCCGCCAGCGTGAGCGTCAGACCTTGGATCTGGCCCATGACGCTGAAGATCGAGATCAAGAACGAGCCGAAGACGGTGAGGCCCACCACCGCCACCAGACCGAGGGCCCGGTAGTAGGCGAGGAGGACGAGGGCGACCAGCACCAGACCGGCGAGACCCGAGATGAGCCCGATCCGCAGCGAGTCGGTACCGAGGGTGGCCGACACCTTCTGGACCTGGCTCCGTTCGAAGGAGACCGGCAGGGAGCCGTACCGGAGGGCGATGGCGAGGTTCTGGGCTTCCTGCTCGGCGTCGGGCGACGCCCCCAAGGTGATCTGGGCACGGCCGCCGGTGATACCCACTCCGGGCTGGACGTCGGAGGCGACGGCCGGCGCCGACAACACCTTGCCGTCGAGGACGATGGCGATCTGGCGCTGGGGGTCGCCCACCGGATAGGAGGCGGCATCCGCCGTCAGACGGGCGAACTTGTCGCCGCCTTCGGAGGTGAGGTCGAGGGACACCACCCAGCCGATCCCGGCACCGGTCCCCGGAGGCTGGGGGATCGCGGAGTCGACGTCCGAGCCGAGGAGGGCGGCCGGTCCGACGTGGAGCACCTGGGAGGTGCCGGTCGCAGGGTCGGTCTCGAGGAGCCAGGCTTCACGGGTCGGGTCGTCCTTCACGGTGAGGCCGGTCACGGGGTCGACACCTTCGGGCACGTCCTCGGCCCCGGCGAGGGGGCCGGTGTCGCCCGGGAAGACCTCGAGGACCGGACGGAAGGAGAGCTGTCCGGTCTGTCCGATCGCGTCGAGGGCGCGGCGTTCGTCGGTGACCCCGGGGAGCTGGACCAGTACGGTGTTGCCGCCGGAGATCTGAATCTCCGGTTCCTGCACCCCGCCGACGTCTTCGATCCGCCGCCGCATGATGTCGACGGCGAGTTCGAGCAGGTCCCGTTCGGTGTCGGGTGGGGCGGTGAGGACGACCGAGGTCCCTCCCTGCAGGTCGAGTCCCAGCTTCGGGGTGATCCCCTGGGCGAACAGCAACCCGAGCCCACCCCACGACAGGGCAAGCACGATCAACAGGCCGACGACCCGTCTCGCCATGGGTCAGGACCCGTCGCCGACGCGCGCCGCGATGGCCCGGCGCAGAACCCGGACCTGCCCGGATTCGATGTCGAGCACGACGGTGTCGTCGTCGATCGACCGCACCCGTCCGACGAGACCTCCGATGGTCTGCACCCGGTCGCCGACGCCGAGGGCCGACTGGAGCTCCTGCTGTTCCCGCATCCGTTTGCGTTGGGGACGGATGAACAGGAACCAGAAGAAGCCGATCATCGCGGCGAGGAACAGAAGCGACGTGAAGCCGCTCCCTCCGGTCGTCTCGGCCTGGGCGAAGATGAGATCCATGGGTGAGCCTCGGGGGCAACGTGGCAGGTTAGCGCTCGGCGTCACCCCGGCGAATTCTTCGCTCCACCACCCCGGCCCGGTAGTCGGCGAACCGTCCCTCTTCGACGGCGGTGCGAGCCCCCTCCACCAGCCCGAACGTGTAGGTGAGGTTGTGGAGGGTGACGAGACGCAGCGCCGTCATCTCCCCCACCATCAGCAGATGCCGCAGATAGGCACGGGAGTACTTCCGGCAGGCCCGGCACGGGCAGTCGGAGTCGAGGGGAGCCGGATCGGCGGCGTATTCGGCCCGGCGGAGGTTGTAGTCCCCGTCCGGGGTGAGCACCCGGCCGTGGCGGGCGAGGCGTGTCGGCCACACACAGTCGAACAGGTCCACCCCCCGGGCGATCGCCGCCAAGATGCCTTCGGCGTCGCCGAGGCCCATCACGTAGCGGACCTTGTCGGATGGGAGCTCCGCCGTCACCGCCTCCAGGGCCCGGTCACGCTCGTCGGGTTCCTCCCCCACCGACAGGCCGCCGATCCCGAAACCCGGGAGACCCAGATCGGCGGTCCGCCGGGCGCTCTCCTGACGCAGCTCCGGGTCGACGCCCCCCTGGACGATCCCGAAGAGGGCTTGATCGGCGCGGCGGTGGACCGCGATGGCCCGTTCCGTCCACCGCAGCGTACGTTCCATCGCCGCCCGAACCACCTTTCGCGGGGCGGGGAGGCCGACGCACACGTCCAACACCATGGCGATGTCGGGCCCGAGGAGCTCCTGCACCGCCACCGCGTCCTCGGGGGTGAGTCTCACTTCGGACCCGTCGTAGGTCGAACGGAAGACGGCACCTTCCTCGTCGATGACCGGATCCAACGAGTAGATCTGATATCCGCCCGAGTCGGTGAGGATCGGCCGGTCCCACCCGGCGAACCGGTGGAGCCCCCCCAAGGCGGCGACCTGGGAGGCGCCCGGTCGCAGCATGAGGTGGTAGGTGTTGGCGAGGACGATCTGTGCGCCGACCTCGGTGAGGTCGTCGGCGTCGACGGCACGCACCACGCCGCGGGTCCCGACCGGCATGAACGCAGGGGTCTCCACCGACCCGTGCGGGGTGTGGAGCCGACCCCGCCGGGCGGCGCCGTCGATGGCGACCTGCTCCCAGGTGACGGGGGAGGTCATCGGCGCTCCCGCACACAGAGCATGGCGTCACCGAACGAGAGGAAACGGTATCCCCGCTGGAGAGCCACCCGGTACACCTCCCGCCACCGGTCCCCCATGAAGGCTGCGAGGAGGACCAGGAGGCTGGAGCGGGGGAGATGGAAGTTGGTGATGAGGACGTCGACGACCTGGAACTCGATCCCCGGGCGCAGGTAGAGACGGGTCTCTCCCCGGCCGGCCAGGACCTCGCCCGGGCCGGTCGCCATCGTCTCCAAGGTACGGGCCACCGTGGTCCCGACCGCCACCACCCGTCCTCCGGCGGCGGCGGTCTCCCGGACGGCGACGGCGGTGGTTTCGGGCAGGGTGAACCGCTCCGGGTGGATCACGTGGTCTTCGACCTCGTCGGTGCTCACCGGGCGAAAGGTGCCCAGACCCACTTCGAGGTCGATGCGGGCCAGACGGACCCCTCGGCGTTCCAGCGCGGAGAGCACCGCCGGGGTGAAATGCAGCCCCGCCGTCGGCGCGGCCGCCGATCCGGTCGATTCGGCGAACACCGTCTGGTAGCGCTCGGGGTCGCCGTCCCAGCGGCGGATGTACGGGGGGAGGGGGAGCTCCCCGCTGCGTTCGAGGACCTCTTCGACGTCCCCGTCCGCTTCCAGACGGACGAGGGCCTTGCCTTCGGCGGGGGGCGCCAGCACCGTGGCCCGCAGCGGCCCGAAGTCGAGCTCCGTTCCGGGCCGGACCTTCCGGGCGGGGCGGATCAGTGCCTCCCAGACCTCTCCCCCCCTTCGGCCCAGGACCAGCAGCTCGACCTTGCCGCCCGTTCGGGCCTTCTTCCCGAACAGGCGTCCCTTCCGGACCCGGGTCTGGTTGACGACGACGAGATCCCCGGGTTCCAACAACGCGGGAAGGTCACGGAACCGGTGATCGCTCAGGTCGCGGGCGTCGAGCAGCCGGGCGGCGTCGCGGGGTTCGGCGGGACGTTGAGCGACGGCTTCGGCGGGGAGCGTGTAGTCGAAGTGGGACGTCTTCATCGCGGCCACATTGTGGCTTCGCCTCAGAGATCCAGGGTTGCCTGCGAGCCGGAGGGAGGCTCGAGGCCGAGATGGCGGTAGGCACCGGCGGTCGCGACCCTGCCGCGGGGCGTCCGATGCAGCATCCCGATCTGGAGGAGGAACGGCTCGTAGGCGTCCTCGACCGTCTCGGGTTCCTCACCGACGGTCACCGCCAGGGTCCCCAACCCGACGGGTCCTCCCCCGAACTTCACCACCACCGCCTCGAGGATCGCCCGGTCGACCTTGTCGAGGCCGAGGCGGTCGATCTCGAAGACCTCCAGCGCCCGCTCGGCCACCGGCCCGTCGATCCGCCCCTCCGCCCTGGCGACGGCGAAGTCACGCACCCGGGCGAGCAGCCGGTTAGCGACCCGTGCCGTCCCCCGGCTGCGCTCGGCGATGATGCGGGCTCCGTCGTCGTCGATGTCGACGCCGAGGATCCGGGCAGACCGGCGGACGATGAGGAACAGGTCGTCGGGGGTGTAGTAGTCGACCCGTTCCACCAGTCCGAAACGGTCCCGCAGCGGCGCGGACACGGTCCCGATCCGGGTGGTGGCGCCCACGAGGGTGAAGCGGGCGAGGTCGAGCCGGATCGACGTGGCCGACGGGCCTTTGCCCAACACGATGTCCAGCTCGAAGTCCTCCATCGCCGGGTAGAGCACCTCCTCCACCGCCCGTGGCACCCGGTGGATCTCGTCGATGAAGAAGACGTCTCCGGGGTCGAGGTTGGAGAGGATGGCGGCGAGATCGCCGGGACGCTCCAACGCCGGTCCCGAGGTCTTGCGGATCGTCGTACCCAGCTCGTGGGCGATGATCCCCGCCAGGGAGGTCTTGCCGAGGCCGGGGGGTCCGGAGAGGAGCACGTGGTCGAGGGGTTTGCCGAGGCTCCGTGCCGCCTCGATGGAGATGCGCAGACGCTCCTTGACGAGGTCCTGGCCCACGAACTCGTCGAGGGTGCGGGGCCGCAGGGTCGCCTCGATCTCTTCGTCGAGGGGACCGAACCCTCCGGCGAGGATGGTCTCGTCCCTCATCGGCCCAGCTCCCGGAGGGCGTGGCGGATCTGTTCGGGGACCGACGTCGAGCCGTCGAGTAGGGGAAGGACCCGACGGATCTCGGCCGAGGTGTATCCGAGGCCTTCGAGGGCTTGACGGACCTGGGCGGCGGCCGACGTGGCCTCCAACACCTCGGCTTCGAGGGCCGCCAACTTCGGCTTGAGGTCGAGGATGATCTTCTGGGCTCCCCGGGTCCCCACGCCCGGGACCTGGGTGAGGGCGTCGACGTCCTCGGAGGCGACGGCCTCCACCAGGGCGTCCGGGGAGAACACCCCGAGGATCGCCATCGCCACCTTCGGGCCGACCCCGGACGCCCCCAACAGCACCCGGAACAGGTCCCGTTCGGCGCTGCTCGGGAACCCGTACACCACCATGGCGTCGTCCCGGACGTGGAGATGGGTGTGGATCGTCGCCGATTCACCTACCCCGCCGAGGGCGGCGATCCCCTTGGGGCTCATCGTCACCTCGTACCCGATCCCGGCGACGTCGAGGAGCACCCGACCGTCGCCGACCTCTTCCACCACCCCCCTGAGCCGCCCGATCATGACGCCGCCCTCCCCCCGGGAAGCCGTACCGACTGGAGGTGGCAGAGGGCGACGGCGAGGGCGTCGGCGGTGTCGGCGGGCCGTGGCGGTGCGGCGAGGCCGAGCCTGCGGGTGACCATCGCCGTCACCATCGCCTTGGTGGCGTTCCCGTCGCCGGTGATCGCCAGTTTGATCGTCGTCGGCGGGTACTCGACGACGGGGATCCCGGCCTGGGCGGCGGCGAGGAGGGCCACCCCCGACGCCCGGACCACTCCGAGGGCGGTCTGCAGGTTCCGGTTGGTGAAGATCCGTTCGATGGCCACGACGCCGGGCCGGTGCTCGGCGATCACCGCCGTCAGGTCGTCGAACAGCTCGGCGAGACGCTCGGCATCCGGCCGGTCCCGGTCGGTGCGGATCACGCCCGCCGCCACCACCCGGGGAGGCCGCCCACGTGCCACCAGCCCGTAGCCGGTCCGGGTGAGGCCGGGGTCGATTCCGAGGACGAACATGCGTACGAGAGGGTACCCGACCGACACCCCGGGCCCCGGCAATCCCCTTCAGCCTTCGGCGAAGGCCGCCATCACGGCGTCGTCGATCTCGAAGTTGGCGTAGACCTCTTGAACGTCGTCGAGATCTTCGAGGGCCTCCACCAGCCTCAGTACCTTCGGCGCGGTCGCCTCGTCCACCGGCACCGTGGTGGCCGGGAGCTGGGTGACGTCGGTCGAGTCGACCTGGATGCCCGACGCCCGCATCGCCGCCTCGACGTCGGCCAGATCGGAGGGGGCGCACACCACCTCGAACTGACCGTCGGCCGCCCGCACGTCCTCGGCCCCCGCCTCCAACGCGGCGAGCATCACCTCGTCTTCGTCGCCGGTGACGAGGAGCACGCCTTTCTGGGTGAACAGGTATCCGACCGAACCGGGTTCGCCCAGGCTGCCGCCGTGGCGGGTGAAGGTGGAACGCACCTCGGAGGCGGCCCGGTTGCGGTTGTCGGTGAGCACATGCACGTAGAGGGCCACACCTCCGGGCGCGTACCCTTCGTACCAGATCTCCTCGAAGGCGGCCCCTCCCGCCGACTCGCCGGTGCCACGCTTGATCGCCCGTTCGATGTTGTCGTTGGGCATCGACGCCGCTTTCGCCTTGGCGATGGCGGTGGCGAGGGTGGCGTTGGCTGCGGGGTCGCCGCCTCCCTGGCGAGCAGCCGCTTCGATCGCCTTGGCCAGCTTGGCGAACAGCTTGCCCCGGGCCGCGTCCTGGCGGCTCTTGCGGTGCTTGATGTTCGCCCATTTGGAATGTCCGGCCATGGTCGCTCCTCAGCCTGTCATCTCCACGAACAGTCGGTGGATTCGTGGATCGTCGGTCAGTTCGGGGTGGAACGCCGAAGCCAGCACATGGCCCTGGCGGACCATCACCGGATGGTCCCCGACGGTCGCCAACACCTCGACGTCCTCCCCCGCTTTCGCCACCCAGGGGGCACGGATGAACACGGCGTGGAAGGGGGTGTCGAGCCCGGCGACGTCGAGGTCCACCTCGAAGGATTCGTTCTGGCGTCCGAAGGCGTTGCGCCGGACGACGACGTCCAGCACCCCGAGGAGGGGCTGGTCGCCTTCGGTGACCCCGACGGCGAGCAGGATCATCCCCGCACAGGTTCCGTAGGCCGCCAAGCCGCCGGCGATGGCGGCCCGCAGCGGGTCGAACAGCCCGAACCGAACCGCCAGCTTCCCGATCGTCGTCGACTCCCCGCCGGGGATCACGATGCCTTGGAGACCCGCCAGGTCGTCGGCGTGGCGCACCGTCCGGGGCTCCGCTCCGGCGGCCTCCAGGGCCGCCAGATGCTCCCGCACGTCGCCTTGGAGGGCGAGGACGCCGACCTTCGGCCTCACCGGATCACCATCCCCGCACGGCGAGCCGGTCGCTGTCGTCCAGGGTCTCCAACTCGATGCCGGGCATCGCCTCGCCGAGGCCGCGGGACACCTTCGCCACCACTTCGGGATCCTGCCAGTAGGTGGTGGCCTCGACGATCGCCCTGGCGTAGGCGGGCGGGTTGGAGCTCTTGAAGATGCCCGACCCGACGAACACGCCGTCACATCCGAGGGCCATCATCAAGGCGGCGTCGGCGGGGGTGGCGATCCCGCCGGCCGCGAAGTTGACGACGGGGAGCCGTCCCGTCTCGGCGACTTCGGCCACGAGCTCGTAGGGGGCCCGCAGGTCGCGGGCGGCTGCCATCAGTTCCTCCGGGCCGAGGGTGCCCAGACGGCGGATCTCGCGGGTCACGGTCCGCATGTGGCGGACCGCCTCGACCACGTTGCCGGTGCCGGCCTCGCCTTTCGTCCGGATCATCGCCGCGCCCTCGCCGATCCTTCGCAGCGCCTCCCCCAGGTCTCGGGCGCCGCAGACGAAGGGCGTGGTGAACGCCCATTTGTCGACGTGGTGCTCCTCGTCCGCCGGGGTGAGGACCTCGGACTCGTCGATGAAATCCACCCCGAGGGCCTGCAACACCTGCGCCTCCAGGAAATGCCCGATCCGGACCTTGGCCATCACCGGGATGCTGACGGCGTCTTTGATCTCTTCGATCTTCGTGGGGTCGGCCATCCTGGCCACCCCGCCGTGCCGTCTGATGTCGGCGGGCACACGTTCCAGGGCCATCACCGCCACCGCCCCCGCCTCTTCGGCGATGCGGGCCTGATCGGCGGTGACCACGTCCATGATCACACCGCCTTTCAGCATGTCGGCGAGGCCCCGTTTCACACGGGTCGTTCCTCGTTCCATCGAAACTCCTGTCCGGGATCGGAATGGTACCGCCCTCAGCGCGACGCGCCGTCGACGGCTCGACGGTAGGCGGCCCGGTAGGCACCGACCACCGCCCCCCAGTCGAAGGCCCGTGCCCGCCGCCGGGCCGCGTCGGCGATCCGCTCTCTCCGTTCGTGGTCGGCGAGCAGCCCCACCACCGCCTCGGCGAGGGCATGGGGGTCGCCGACGGGGACGAGCACGGCGGCGTCGGCCGCGACCCAGCGGAAGGCGTCGAGGGCGGAGACGACCGGTGCACACCCCGCCGCCATCGCCTCTGCGACGACGATGCCGAAGCTCTCCCCTCCCAGGTTGGGGGCGACGAAGACCGCGGCGCCGGCCAGCTCCCGCCGTTTGGTCGCCTCGTCGACCACTCCGAGGTAGTCGACCCCGTCGACGGGGCGTTCCCGTCGGGCACCGACCACCCGCAGGCGGGCTTCGGGGAAACGCCGGTGGACCTCGCCCCAGGCCGACAACGCCACATCGAGTCCTTTGCGGGGCTCGTCGCGGCCGACGAACACCACCCGATGGGGATCCCGGGACAGGTCCAGTCGGTACGAGCCGACGTCGATCCCGTTGGGGATGATCTCGACGTCGCCCCAGGCGGCGGGGAGGGCCGACGCCGCCACCGGACTGACCGCCGTCAGGACCCGGTCGGCGAGGAGACGGCGACCCAGCGGCGCTCCCGTCCGGTACAGGACCGTCGTCCACCGTGCCGGGCGGGCATGGAACGTGGCGACGGTGGGACGGTCCGCCGCCAGGGCGGCCCATCCGACGAGGGGCACGAAGGGTTCGTGGAGGTGGATCACGTCGACGTCCGCCAGCGCCTCACCGACGCGTCGCCAGGCCCGGGGCGTGAGGGTGACCGGGGCCCGGGACCGGTTCGCCGGGATCGTCACCGTCGGGCCCACCTCGGGGGTGCCGGCCGCCACGAGACGGGCCTCGTCCCCTGCCGCCCGGAGCCTCGCCACCAGCTCCCGGGCCTGTTGCTGGACGCCGCCGGGACGGTCGGCGTCGTAGGGGCAGACCACGCCGACGAGCATTCAGGTCTCCCGGTCCGATGGCCAGTTGGGCTGGAACAGGTGCCACTGGTCGGGGGCTCGTCGGACGAGCCGCTCCAAGGCGTCGGCCACCTGCTGGGTCACCCGGGCCGTCCATTCGTTCCGTTCGCCCTCGGGGGGCAGCGGCAAGGGCGGTTCCACCACGATGTGGTGGCCGACCCGCGGCCGGAAATAGCTGGCGACGGGAACGATGGGCGCCCCCGTCCGGCGGGCCAGCAGGGCCGGGCCCGGGGGGAGGGTGGTGTCCTCACCGAAGAAACGCACCCGGATGCCCCTGCCCTTCAGGTCCCGGTCCGACAGCAACGCCACCGCACCTCCGCGGCGCAGCGTCTCCTCCAGGGTACGCATCACCCGTGTCCCCCCGCCTGCCAGCACCACGTCGATGTGCATCTGGTTGCGGAGCCTGACGAACCAGTCGCGGATCCGCCGGTTGGGGAGGTCCTCGGCGACCGCCACCAGTTCGAGGCCGATCTCCCCGGCGATGAGGCCCGCCACCTCCCAGTTCCCCACATGGGGGAGGGCGAGGATGATCCCCTGGCCGCGCCGCTGGGCCTCCCGTACGTGTTCGAGCCCCTCGACTTCGATCCGGCGACGCACCTGGCGGGCCCGCCGGGGACGCACCCACAGCACCTCCGCCCAGTATCTCCCGTAGGAGGCGAACATCCGGCGGGCGGCACGGGCGGCGTCGATGCCGGGTCCGCCCACCCGCCGGGCGTGACGCATCGCCATCGCTCGGCGGCCCCGGGCGAAGGGGTAGGCCGCCAGTCCCCCCACCACCCCCAAGGCGTTCGCCACCGCGGCCGGAAGGGCGCCCAACAGCCCCATCCCGGCTCGGAAGGCCAGGTATGCGACGAGCGATCTCACGAATCGATGGCCCGGTACGTCGTCCAGAAACGCTGCCCGACGGTCATCCACACGCCGAGCACCATCAGCCACAGCATCGGCTCGATGAAACCCGTCACCATCCCCAAGGTGACGAGGATCACCCGTTCGGCACGGCCCATCAACCCCCCACGGCCGTCATGACCCAACGCCTCGGCTTTGGCGCGGATGTAGGGGACGACCAGGGCGCCTCCCAGGGAGAGCAGGACCAGCAGCAGGATCCTCACGTCGGAGCGTTGGGAGACGGCGAGGCCGGCGAAGACGGCGATCTCGCCGAGCCGGTCGACTCCGGCGTCGAGGAACGCCCCCCGGGTCGTGACCCGGTTCGACGCCCGCGCCACCGCCCCGTCCAGTCCGTCGATGGCCGCTCCCGCCAGGGCGACCAGGGCTCCGGTCCTCACGTATCCGAGGCCGATCACCACCGATCCGGCGACGGTGATCGCCAGGCCCGACAGGGTCATGGCGGTGGGGGTGAGACCGAGCCGGGCGAGGAACCTGCCGATGGGTCGGAGGAACCCCTGGATGTGGGGGCGAACCCGCATGTCGATCATTGGCCGGCGCAACGTAGCACACCGGGATCGCCCGGTCCGCACCAGAACTAAGCTCGGGGTTCCCCACCCAACAGGAGGTCTCGTGGTCCCGGAGAAGATCCGCAACGTCGCCCTTGTCGGACATGGAGGAAGCGGCAAGACGACGCTGGCCGAGGCGCTGCTCTTCGTGGCAGGTGTCACGACCCGGCAGGGATCGGTCGACCAGGGGACTTCGATCCTCGACTTCGAGCCGGAGGAGACTGAGCGCAAGATCTCCCTCGGACTCGCCCTCGCCTCCTTCGAATGGAAGGGCCACAAGATCAACCTGATCGACACCCCCGGATACGCCGACTTCTCCGGGGACGCCCGGGCGGCGATGCGGGCCGCCGATCTCGCCCTGTTCGTCGTGTCGGGCGTCGACGGCGTCGAAGTGGGGACCGAGCTGCTGTGGCGGGCGGCCGAAGAGGAGGGGATCCCCCGGGCCCTCGTGGTCACCAAGCTCGACCGTGAACGGTCGTCGTTCGAACGGACCTTGGGCCAGCTCCGGGAGACCTTCGGGAAACGGATCGCTCCCATCCAGGTGCCGGTCGGTTCCGAACGGGAACTCCGAGGCGTGGCCCGGGTCGTGTCCGGCCGGGTCTTCTTCTACGAGGACGGGGCCCGCCGGGGCGTGGAGGGGGAAGCTCCCGCCGACACCCTCCCGCTCATCGAATCGAGCCACACGGCCCTGGTCGAGTCGGTGGTGGAGACCGACGATGACCTCATGATGGCGTACTTCGAAGGCGAAGAGCCGAGCCGGGACGTCATCGTCGAGACCGTCCACCAGGGCATGCTGGCCGGGGACATCTTCCCTGTGCTGGTCGCCTCCGGGGAGACCGGCGTCGGCGTGGACATCCTCGCCGAGTTCCTCGTCGAGTTCGCCCCCAACCCGCTCGAACGCCCCGTACCGCCGACCGACGAAGGTGAGCTGGTCCTCTCCCCCGACGCCGACACCGTCGCCTACGTGTTCAAGACCCTGTCGGATCCCTTCGTCGGGAAGATCTCCATGTTCCGGGTCTACTCGGGCTCGGTGCCCCACGACGCCCAGCTCGAAGTCGCCGGCGACGGCCAGGTCCGCATGCACAACCTCTTCTACCTGCAGGGCAAAGACCACACCGACGCCAAGGAGGTGGTGTGCGGCGACATCGCCGCCGTCGCCAAGGTGGAGGCGGTGAGCACCGGGGCGACGCTCCGTACCCCCGGCTCGTCGGTCCGTCTCTCCCCGATCGCCTTCCCCCGTCCGGTGATGGAGCTGGCGATCAGCCCGAAGTCGGCCCAGGACGAGGAGAAGCTGAGTCAGGCCCTCGCCCGGGCCATGGAGGAGGACCCGACGCTGCACGTTGAACGCCGCCCCGACACCGGGGAGACGATCCTGGCCGGCCTCGGGGACCTCCACCTCGACGTCACCCTCGCCCGGATCTCCCGGAAATACGGGGTCGAGGTCGACACCTCACTGCCCAAGATCCCCTATCGGGAGACGATCACGGCGACGGCTTCGGCGGAGGGCAAACACAAGAAACAGTCGGGTGGCCGGGGTCAGTTCGGCGTGGCGTTCGTGAAGTTCTCACCTCGCCCTCGGGGTTCGGGCTACGAGTTCATCGACTCGATCAAAGGTGGGGCGATCCCCCGCCAGTACATCCCGGCGGTCGACAAGGGGATCCAGGAGGCCTTCGAACGGGGGATCTTGGCCGGCTACCCGGTGGTCGACGTCGCCGCCGAGGTCTACGACGGGAAATACCATTCGGTCGACTCCGACGAGCTCTCGTTCCGGATGGCCGGCATCCAGGCGGTGAGGGCCGCCGCCCCGAACCTCAAGCCGGTGCTCCTCGAACCCATCATGAAGCTCACCGTCCGGGTTCCCGAGGAATACACCGGGGATATCATGGGTGACATCAACTCCAAGCGCGGTCGAGTCCTCGGCATGGACACGGACGGCTCGTTTCGGGTGATCACGGCCGAGGTTCCGATGGCCGAGGTGCAACGGTACGCCGTCGACCTTCGTTCCATCACCAGCGGCCGGGGAACCTTCGAACTCGAGTTCGACCACTACGCCGAGGTGCCGCACCAAGAGGCCCAAAAGGTGATCGCCGCGGCGGGGGACGACGGCGACTGAACGAAAGGACACGTCATGTCCCAAGTCGTACTGCGATACGACGACGGTCGGGAGGTCGAGCTCCCGGTCATCGTCGGGACGGAAGGTGATCGGGGAATCGACATCGCCCGGCTTCGGGCCGAGACCGGGATGGTCACCTACGACCGGGGTTTCGCCAACACCGCCGAGACGCAGAGCGCCGTCACCTTCATCGACGGTGAGAAGGGCATCCTGCGGTACCGGGGGTATCCGATCGAGCAGCTCGCCGAGAACTCGTCGTTCCTCGAGGTCGCCTACCTGCTCAACTACGGGGAGCTTCCCACGAAGGGCGAGCTGGCCGAATTCGAAGAGTCGATCCGGGTGCACACCCTGCTGCGGGAAGACATGAAACACCTCTTCGAGGCGTTCCCCCACGACGCCCACCCGATGCAGATCCTGGCGTCGGCGACGTCGGCCCTGGCCAGCTACTACCCCGACGCCTTGAACCCGAAGGACGCCGAGGCGGTCGACATCGGTGCGCGGCGGCTCATCGCCAAGCTGCCGACGATGATCGCCTGGTCGTACAAGTACCGGATCCATCAGCCCTACCCGTACCCCCGCAACGACCTCGACTACACCGAGAACTTCCTCTACATGATGTTCTCGGTGCCGTCGGAGAGGTGGGTCGCCAACCCGGTCGTGTCGGCCGCCCTCAACACCCTGTTGATCCTCCACGCCGACCACACCCAGAACTGTTCGGCGACGGCGGTGCGTCTGGTCGGCTCGTCGCAGGCGAACCTGTTCAGCTCGATCGCGGCGGGGATCCACGCGCTGTCGGGTCCGCTGCACGGCGGGGCGAACCAGGCGGTCCTCGAGATGCTGCAGCAGATCGTCGACGACGGCGGGGATGTCGCCAAGTACGTGGCGAAGGCGAAAGACCCCGACGATCCGTTCCGGCTGATGGGGTTCGGACATCGGGTCTACAAGAACTTCGACCCTCGGGCACGTCTCATCAAGAGCCACGCCGACGAGGTCCTCGCCCAGCTCGGCGTGAACGACCCGCTGCTCGACGTCGCCAAACAGCTCGAATCGGTCGCCCTCTCCGACGACTACTTCATCGAACGCAAGCTGTACCCGAACGTCGATTTCTATTCGGGGATCATCTATCGGGCGATGGGGTTCCCCACCGACATGTTCACGGTGCTGTTCGCCTTGGGTCGCCTCCCCGGCTGGCTCGCCCAGTGGCGGGAGATGAACGCCGACCCGCACGCCCGGATCTCACGGCCCCGTCAGATCTACATCGGCCCCACCGAACGGGAGTACGTGCCCCTCGACCAGCGCTGACCGGGCCGGCGGTCACGTCTCGGGCGGTGGGATCGTCTCCATGTAGGGCTCTCCGGTCACCGTGGCGTCGACGGCGTCGATCTCGACGAGGGCCCGCCGTGTCGGCGGATCGTCGGCCGAGTAGACGATCACCTGCCAGCGGGGACGCGCCCGTAGCCCGACGAAGGTGACCGCCGCCGAGACGGCCCCGACCGGGAACGGAACCTGGGCGGCGGCCAGGGACAGGGCCCGGCGCTCGTCGACCCGGAGGGGCCAGGCGGCGGCGAAGCTCCAGACGGCCAGCGCCGCGGCGATGACGGCCCCTCCCGTCAAGGTCGGTCTGGCCACGGCTCCGACCGCCAACACCGCGGCCAAACCGAGGTAGATCCCCCCGGCGATCCGCCTGCGGCGGGGATCCGGAAACCGGTAGGGGCCGACCTGGGAGGCGTCGAGGTCGTCGGGGAGGGCCTCCGCCTCCGCCACGTCGGCGGGGATGAAGATCCCTTCCCGGGAGACGTGGGGTCGTTCGTCGCTCATCGTGGGGGCCGGGCCCGTTCGGTCAGTTCGGAGACGGCGTCGGCGAGGGCGACGCCGCGGCGTTCCTGCTCGTCACCGTAGTACCGCATCCCGACGGTGGAGGCCTCCACGTCGCGGTCGCCCACGACCAGTACCGCCGGATGCTTCTGCGACAGAGCCGTCCGGATCTTCTCGCCGACCGTGTCGTTGCTCGCGTCGACCTCGACCCTGACGTCTCCGGCTCGGAGCGCGTCTGCGACCCGGCGGGCGTAGTCGACGTGACGGTCGGCGACGGGAACCACCGTCACCTGCACCGGAGCCAGCCACATGGGGAAGGCCCCGGCGTAGTGTTCGACGAGCACACCGAAGAACCGTTCGATCGACCCCGCTTTGGCGGCGTGGATCATCACCGGACGCTCCGGCGTGTTCTCGGGGCTTGCGTACTCCAGCTCGAAGTTCGCCGGGAGCGCGAAGTCCACCTGGATCGTGGCCATCTGCCAGCGGCGGCCGATCGCGTCCCGGACGTGGACGTCGATCTTGGGACCGTAGAACGCCCCTTCGCCTTCGGCCAGGCGATAGTCGAGGCCCGACTGGTCGAGGGCGTCGGCGAGCTCGGCTTCGGCCTGATCCCACAGGTCCAGCTCCCCCACCCACTTCTCCGGGCGGGTGGACAGGTCGGCTTCGAACTCGGTGAAGCCGAAATCCCGCAGCCAGGTGAGCACGAAGTCGAGGTGCATCGCCAGTTCCTGCTGGAGCTGATCCCGGGTGCAGAAGGTGTGGCTGTCGTCCTGGGTGAACCCTCGGGCCCGGAGCAGGCCGTGGATCACCCCGGACCGTTCGTACCGGTAGACGGAGCCGAGTTCGAACAGCCGCAGCGGCAGGTCCCGGTACGAACGGCCTCGGCTCTTGTAGATGAGCACGTGGAACGGGCAGTTCATCGGCTTGACCCGGTACTCCTCGCCGTGGTCGAGTTCCATGCCCGGGTACATGTTCTCGGCGTAGTAGGCGAGATGCCCCGAGGTCTCCCAGAGCTGTGCCTTCGCCACGTGAGGGGTGAACACGAACTGGAAGCCGTACCGCTCGTGGAGTCGGCGGCTGTGGTCTTCGATCACCCGTCTGGTGGCGCCGCCTTTCGGGTGCCACACCACCAACCCGGCTCCGAGATCCCGGGGGAAGGAGAAGAGGTCGAGTTCCGGCCCGAGGCGTCGATGGTCACGCCGTTCGGCTTCCTCCAGTCGATGGAGGTAGGCATCGAGGGCCTTCTTCGATTCCCAGGCGGTCCCGTAGATCCGCTGGAGCTGAGGCCGCCGCTCGTCGCCCCGCCAGTACGCTCCCGCACTGCGAAGCAGCTTCACCGCCCGGAGGCGGCCCGTCGACGGGACGTGGGGCCCCCGACACAGGTCGACGAACCCGTCGTTGCGGTAGAGGGTCACCGCGCTCCCCGGCTCGACTTCGCTGGGTTCCACCGATTCGATGATCTCCCGTTTGTAGGGATGGTCTGCGAACAGCTCGAGGGCCCGGTCCCGCGACACCTCTTCGCGCACGAAGGGCTGGTCGGCGGCGATGATCTCCGCCATCTTCGCCTCGATACGTTCCAGGTCCTCGGGGGTGAACGGCCGGCCGATGTCGAAGTCGTAGTAGAAGCCGTCCTCGATGGGAGGGCCGATGGCGAAGGTCGCTCCGGGGTACAGCGAGAGGACCGCCTGCGCCAGGACGTGGGCGGCGGAATGCCGCAGGACGGCCCGGCCCTCTTCGGTGTCGTCGGTGACGATCCGCAGCCGGCCTCCATGGGGCAGGGGCCGGGTGAGGTCGAGGAGGCGCCCGTCCAGTTCGACGGCCACGGCCGCCTCGGCGAGGCGCTTGCCGATCGAGCGGGCGACGTCGAGTCCGGTGGTGCCGTCGGGATAGTCCTGGGTCGATCCGTCGGGGAGTTCGATCGCGATGGTCATGGATGTCCGAATGGCTAGCCTGAGACGACGCAGGGTACCTGCCTGAAGGGCGGAGTCCGTCCCCTTTCGGCATCGAGGAGAGAGACATCACCTATGGACGCCTTCGAGATGGTCTCGTCGCTCGTCCCCGGCACCACCGTCCGGGAGTTGAGCGGACACCGGAACCGGATCTTCCGGCTCCTCGAGGAGTCAGGACGAAGCACGATCGTCAAGGTGTACGCGACACCTGCCCGCGAACGCCGGGAACGTCATGCCTTGGAGGCCCTCGCCAACGTCCCCGGCATCCCGACGATCCTCGAACGGGGCTCCACCGCGGGGATGCCGTGGATCAGGATGAACGACGGCGGCGGCTGGAACCTGGCGGCGCTGCCCCACAACTTGGAGGCGGCCAAGAAGGCCGGGTCGTTGCTTCGGGGTGTGCACGAAGCCCTCGCCCCGATCACCAACCTGGAGGGGGGCCTCGACGCCGACTACGTTCGCTCCCACTACGCCTCGACCATCGAACGGCTCGGCCGCTACCGCCGCCGCGCCGGGATCCCTCCGGAGGTCCTCGAAGCGGCCCGTCACGCTCCGGCCCCCGAATCCAGCGAACCGCGCCCGGCGCACACCCGACCCGAGCCACGCAACTTCGTGGTCGCCGAGGACGGGACGGTCACGCTGATCGACTGGGAGTGGGCGACGCTGGCACCCCCCGAATGGGATCTCAGCCTGGCGACCTGGCGGTTCGACCGTGAGCTGGGCGAGGACGCCGCCGCCGCCCTCTGGGCCGGGTACGGGGCGAGCTTCCCCCAGCATCGGCTCCGGCCGTGGATCGCCTACCACGCAGCGATGATGCTCCTCGACGCCGCCGAGCAGCGGGACGGGCGCCTCGGGGACCTCGCCTACCTCGTCGACGACCTCGCCGCCGCGGTGTCCTGAGGTCGCGAAATCCCGGCTTGGGCGGTCCCTCGGCCCTACCCTTTCTGCGGCCCACCGAGGAGGTACGAGGATGCTTGGGATCCAGCGACGCCGCCGCCGTGACCTGCGAGACGAACGCTCCTCCGCGCAGGCCCCCGACGACCTCCCCTGCCCGTGGTGCCTCGCCCCCACCCTCGAGACCGACTCCCGCTGCCCCAACTGCGGTCAGCGTTTCGGCTGAGGCAGCGACGGCAGGGACAGCTCGAAGGAGCTCAGACAGCCGCGGCGGACGTACCGGAGGTCGCCGCCGAGGAGGCGGGCGAGCTGCCGGGAGACGCTGAGGCCGAGACCCATCGAGCCCGGACGTCCCTGCTCCTCCCGTAACCTGACGTAGGGCTGGAAGACGAGGTCT
>Ga0256830_1000711_pt1 | contig 25022 bp, 23 predicted proteins | sample 128326metaG_FD_190537 | JGI IMG/M metagenome (GOLD analysis project Ga0256830, IMG submission 190537) | Hydrothermal vent microbial communities from Lau Basin, Pacific Ocean - 128-326 | ecosystem: Environmental > Aquatic > Marine > Hydrothermal vents | place: Pacific Ocean: Lau Basin | collected... | reverse complement strand
GGTGAATTAATGGCTCTGGACCTGGCCGGAAAATTGCCCGCGCCAAGGAAGGAGTGAGGAAAGTTTCATTAAAATAGAAAGAACAACCGGGGCCAGGTCGTTGCGTTTGTTCGAGAGTGTTTATTATATAATCGGCGCCGGTCTCCTGGTGGGCTGGTTGCCGACAATTCTTTTTATTTCCGGTTGCGCTGGTTACATGACCACGCAAGAATCATTTCCAGATGCGCAGGCTATGGAATCCCGGGTTCGGAATTACCGGGATTGGCTGCAAGTGAGCGAAAAAGAACTTGTGTCCCTGGAAAAGGTATTATCCCCCGTTCTGGAAAGAGCCCGGCAAGCCGATTTTCCTTCGTATTCCGTACTGGACAAGAATCTTACTGAAATGCGAGACGCCGTTTCCACCGTCAACGATTTAGCACGCGCTCAGAAGAAAATGATTCTGCTGTTGCAACGGAGAAAATCGCTGACGGTGCGTTCAAAGATCCCCGGGGACACACAAACATTTATCCGGAAGTTCACACAAACCGATAATCGAATTGAAGCGGCGCAAGCGAATTACCGAAGAGGGGAATCGAACCTTGTAAAATTCTTTAAGAAGAAAAACGAGAAACTGGTTTTCCTGCAACAACAAATCGCAGAATGGGAACCGCAAATGTTAGCGTTAAAAGTGAAACGCCACAGGTTGGGACCGGGGATTAAGAAATTCACGGAAGAAATTGCCGCTGAACTGGCCCTTAATCCTCCGGAGAGAACGGTGAAAGTATTGGCTGAACGATCGAAGGAAATGGAAACGATTGTTGATCAATTCGATAAAATCGAGAATTATTACAGGAATATTGACCGGATTGCCGCCCGGGAAATCGGAGGAAATGTTTACCTGGGGAAGATCGGAGATCCGCCCAGGGATTATGAACGAAAAATGAAAAATAATCTCAGACGGTATGAGCAATTATTGCTTTCGCTTGAACGACTCCTGGGGGAATAAATCCAGGCTGTCAGAAATGTTTTACCCCAAAAAAGGATTTAGATTGTTGATTGTAAGCCCCCCGTTCCACCCCCCTCACCAATAAATCAAATTCCTCTTGCGTCCTCTGTGCCTTAGCGGTGGTAATAGTTTTACCGCCGAGACGCGAAGATCGCGAAGGATTGCGGATGCGGGGACTATTTCAGCAGGGTTACCTTTTTCCAGAATTGGAGCTGCTTGCCTTCGGCGATGATGAGATAGATTCCCGCCGGGACTCGTTGCCCGATATCATTCCGGCCCGCCCAGGTGAATTGGTAAGGTGTGTATTTCGTAGGTAGATAGCCATCGAAAATGCTCGCAACTTTTCTTCCGCTCAGATTTACGATGTAAATTTTTATCCGTTGCGGGACGGAAACGGTAACATCAATTTTAGTGAGGCGATGATATTGTGATTTGGATAAATTGAAGGGATTTGGATAGGGATTGGCGAGGGAAAAGTCCTCGGGACGATCGGTAATAAGCGAATCATAAACCCCATCATCCAGACTTAGCTGGTAATCCCAGTCGGTGCCATCGGCTTTCTGGCTGACGACGACAACATAAATCCATTTATATCCATTGGTGGGATCGATGTTAATGGGGGAAGATGACTTAACGACATAATCCCCCGTGGTTGTCTTCATGATAGCGTGCAGCATTAAATCGTCCTCGGGTCCGGAGGTGTTGGTCAGGGTTACCTGAACGGGGGTATTCGCGATTATCCGCGTGTATTGGCTGGCATATTTTTGCAGGTTGGAACTGTTGATTGTCTGGGTGTTGCCGGCCGTAAAGGCGATGAGCCGGAAAGTGGCCGGTCCTGTTACGGGATAATCATCAGCCTCTTCGTAGCGAAATATCCCGGCCTGCGAAGTGGAAGACATGATCCGGTTCGCGATCGCCATTTTATTCAGCGCATCGCTGAAATCCGACAGCTCCGGGGCCAGGCCCGACGTAATCGCGAGGTGACTGTAATCGTCATTTTTGCTGTTCAGGATAATGCTTTTCTCCCAAATCCGCCGAATGGTATTCGTCCCTCCCAGTTGTTCATCGATGTATTCGAAATAAATAAAGGAGCCATACCAGTGGTTTCCGTCGGAAGCGTCCAGGGAAATATGGGGTGATCCGAACCATGAGGGCATATATTGATAACAGTCGTTAATGTCATCATAAATGACTTCTTCCATCCATACCGCGGTGGCTTCCATCAACCAGGGCTTTTCGGCGGAGTCATACCCAAACTGTACAGCATGAAAAAATTCATGGGCGGCTGTTACCTGGATACTCTCCAATTCGTTGTTAGGGAATCCGGTATAATCGTTCCTGATGACAATGTAACTGGTGACGGAGTTATTTTCTTTTACCGAAGAATTTTCGTTATCGCCGTCATCACGGGCGAAATATTCGCTTTGAGTATAGCCATAATAGTTCGCAGTTATAGAATCAACGTAAACATCATAGTGATTGGAACCGCCGTTATCGTAATCTGCCGGCAGCCAGCCATCGCCCGGGGGGCGATAATACCCCATTTGGTTAATGATCCGGTCGGCTACGGTGTTGAAGGTTTCGGAAACCCGTTCGATATAGTCGGGTATTGAATTGGCGTTGTTATCGGTGCTGTCGACGGCCTGACCGCCCGATAGTGAATAATGGAAACGAAAAATCCCCTGGTCGTAGATTTGGTCAAGTCCCTCTGCCTCCGGCCGGGTTCCCCGGGAGCGGGAAACCAGCTTGTTGGAAAAATTAAAGCCCAGTCGCTGCAACGCGATTTTCTGGTCTGCCGGAAGGGAATGCCCATTTTTGGCAATATCCAGTAAATAGGGGGTCAAATGCTGAACAGGGGTTTGGTTAGTAAACGCCTCAATCACGATTTCGGCGGATTGCGACGTGGTCCATTCCTTCCCTATCAACAGTCCGGTGAGGGCATATATGATCAGCAAAGTTCTCCGGTGTGCCAAACCGGTTTGGTGAGTATCGTTCTTATGGTTTCCGGTCATGGAGTTGTTTTGTTTTTCGTTTACGGAGATAGACCCGCGCAAAAATACCCATCAATATTAACCCCAGGGCATAAAAGACGGCATAATAGATGGAGAGTTTGCTCATTTTTTCCTTTTGGGATGGATATACATGTCATACACATAAGTTCCGGATAATATCAGCAACCCGGCAGGCAATTCCCAGGCCACGCCGGTTTCCATAGCGTCCTGGGAAAAAATCCCGGCTACTGTGAGTGTCGTTCCCGCAAGGTAGAGCGCATTGCGAAGACGATTGTACAATTTATCTTCGTTTGAAATCGCCGCTTCGGCGCCGGTTTGATTTGCGGCGGACGTGTTTTGTTGCTCTTCCAACAGAACGGTGACAACTTCCTCAATCGGGAAGCGCAGGTTAAACAGGATTTCGGGAGGGACCTCGGAGCGGTAAAAATCGAAGCTTTCAATCGGTTTGGCGATCCGGAAGGCCAACTGGGTGGTATTGGCGGTATTGGTGGCCTGTATTTCCGTAATCGGATACACGGGTTTGGCAGACATGATTTTCGCCGTATCGGAAACGGCTCCCAGGATGGTTATGTAAAACCAATTTGTCGGTGTGGCCCAGGCGGTAATGTTTTGGTCTTCAATGACTTCAGAAGTGCGCAGTTGGAGATACAGACCGTTGCGTTTGACTTCCACACGTAAGTCTGTCACCCGCAGGCGATCCTGCGCCGGAATCGAAGTACCCAGACTGAGACCGGTGACCAGGAGCAGAACCCATCGTAATTTATTGTTTTCAAGCATTAAAATTCCCGTGAAACTACGCCGGTTCAGAAATAGTTTCACCAGGATATTCCAAAAGGTCTGACAAATGAGATTAAATATTACCACGATGGCACGAAGGATTAATGAATGAAACAAAGCCAAGATCTCCCGACGAAGGTCGGGAAGCGAAGCGAGTCCGCTGAACGGACCGGCGCATGCCGGGAAGCCAGATAAGCACTCACGTTTCCCCGACAGTCGCTACGCTTCGTCGGGGTCTCCGCTACGTTCCGACACGCTTCACATTTCACATTAAAAATGTTTAAATCGCTATTAGACAGTAAATTACAACATGATAAAATCCGACCGGGACATAAATGCAATGAATTACCCACAGCAAAACGGTTCGGTAAATACAGTCCACCGGGAACAATTCCTTTCTTATGGAATCCTTAACGTTTTTCTGTTGTTCGTAATGTTGCTGTCGATCGTTTCTGCTCAATCCCCGCCCCGGGTAAAAATTACGGACCTGGTTGATCGAATGGATGAAAACGGATATAATAGGAAGTATTTACCCGATGCCAAAGAACCCTATTCGGGAATCGTATATAATCTTTACGACAATAACCAGAAGGAATTCGAAGGGTTCCTGACCGGGGGAATCCAGGACAGCCTGTGGACCTGGTGGTACCCTAACGGTCAGAAAAAATGGCAATTAACCTTTAAAAATTATCAAAAACACGGCAACTGGCGTGAGTGGTACGAATCCGGACAAATCAAACAGGAGGGCAAGTACCGCAAGGGTCAGAAAGTGGGACTGTGGACCCTGTGGTACGAAGACGGGCACAAGTCTTCCGAAGAACGGTACGAGGAGGACCGCCTGAACGGGAAAATCGTTTTATGGTATTCCAACGGTCAAAAGGAAGGCGAGGCGAAGTATATTTACGGTTACAAGGAAGGCCCCGATTTGGGGTGGTACCCCAGCGGTGAAAAGAAATGGGAATTTTTCTGGAAAAACGGCAAGGAGCATGGCCTTCAGGTTGAGTGGTATCAGAACGGCAATAAAAAGTACGAACACAATTTCCGGAACGGTCAATGGACCGGCAAATTGTACGAATGGTATGAAAACGGGCAACCACGAATTGAAGGCGGCTTCAAGGTGGGGGTCCAGGACGGTCCCTGGACCTGGTGGTGGAACAACGGGGAAATTGCGTTAAAAGGAAATTATTCGTTCGGCTTCCCAACCGGCGCCTGGACCTGGGTTTCCAAACTGGGGAAAGAAACCGTGAAAGCGAATCCCGACGCGGATTGGGTTATAAGCAAAATCGAACATTTCGAAAAAGAACGGTGATGGTTAACCTGTTTTTATTCACCGCAGGAGCGCAAAGAACGCAGGGGTTGTTGAAAATAAAATACTTATTTACGGGCGGTGGGGGACATTGGCATAATCTCGCCAATCAGTGTTCCTGATCGATTGACATTATCCTCCTTATCCCCGTGGGCTCGCTGATGAATTACTTGGGTAAGAAATAGTATATTGTAAATGATACAGGAAATGCAATGAATAAAAGAAAGTTGAAGAAAGCATTAAGAAGAATTAAATATTTACCACGGAATAAGGATTTGTTTTTTTATATGTCAAATAAAATCAGGCATTTTCATTTAAAACTTATTAAATCGACAAAAGTTGCATATCCATCAACCATAATGTTGGAGTTAACCAATTATTGTAATCTTGCATGCACAATATGTCCAAGAGAATCCACTTATGGTAATGAAATGGATAAAGGAATGATGGACACAGAAAAAGCAAAGAATATTATTGATGAGGTTTCTCCATATCTGGATTCCATAGGTCTGACAGGAATGGGTGAAACTTTTATGTATAAAAAAATTGAAGAAGTAGTTGATTATATTAAAGAAAAAAATAAAGGAATCATTATTTCGGTTTCTACCAATGCGGTATTACCGAATTTTATTGATAAAGTAAAAAACCTTGTGGATAAAATTGATACAATTCAAATATCAATCGATGGTTTGGATGAAGTTTATGATTCCATACGGATAAATTCAGATTTTAATTTGTTGGAGAACAATATTAAAACCTTAACAAAATTATGTCAGAATTCCTCAACTGATTTAATGTTGAATATGGTTATAACCAAAGAAAATTATAAATACATGCCCCGATTGGTAAAATTTGCCGATAGCGTAAATATTAATTATGTGGATTTTACTTTATTTAATTTGGCGGCGGTAACAGATTATTCAATTGATTATTACAAATTTTACGAATCAAAGGAGTTCCTTGATGTTGTTGCCGAATTGAGAAAAGAAATTGTAAATGCTAAAAATGTATATGTAACGGAAAGAGATTTTAAAACTGATAACAGTTTCCAAAAATGTCCGTTTCCCTGGTCACATTTTTATATTAGTCAAGATGGATATATTCCTCCCTGTTGTGCAAAACCATTTCCTAAAGAAAAGAATTTTGGTAATGTATTTGACAACAATTTAATCGCTATACTAAACAGTGATAATTTCAAAAAATGGAGAGAGATGTGGTATAAAAACATAACGCCCGATTTTTGTAAAAGATGTTATTTCGTTAATGTAAAACCTGTGAAAGTACACAACCGCTAACAATGTCCGTGCAATGCAGGGTGAAGTAGTTAAATTAGCGGATTAGTGTTAACGGTCGTTTAAAAATGTGCCGGTTCATGCCTACGGTTTCCAGGTGGATGGGTTCAGATGGGCACGATTTTATATTCTGTTTAGTCAGCCTGCCGGAATCACCCTTAAACGCGTAAACCCGAATCGTTTTAATCCTCTCATGCGGTATTACCGAATTTCATTGATAAAGTAAAAAAACCTTGTTGATCAAAATGATACAATTCAAATATCAATCGATGGTTTGGATGAAGTTTATGAACCAGGAACCAAGTGACAATCCGCCAATTACTAAGGCATCATTCAGGATTATTTCGGATAAGCGAAAATTTTCAATTAACAGCAGGGTTGGAACATAACCAATCGATTCGTGATCATAAATCCGGTTAACAGGGGGTAAGAAATTCGGGCTAAGGACAATGTATTGGTTTTTACCGTACTTGACTCCTCTCGAGACGCTGGGGTAAATTCACTGTACTATGGATGTTATTCGATTAAAAAATATGGTTTTTTACGGATACCACGGAATGAGTGTGTCGGAAAAGGACCTGGGCGGAAAATTTGAAGTTGATCTTGATCTTTATCGATCATTGAAAAAAGCCGGCCGGGCGGATAATATCAAGTATACCCTGGATTATCAGGCGATATACGAAACCGTTTATGATTGCACCAAAAACCACAAGTTCTATCTTATCGAAGCATTGGCGGAAAAGATTGCCCGGACCATTATAAAACTCTACGAAGTGGATCGATTGGCGGTGCGCGTACGGAAACCTCACGCTCCCGTGAAAGGCGTACTGGACACGGTTGAAGTTGAGGTGGAAAGATCCAAAACCGACTATGTCTGAGGTGGCTTATCTGTCGTTGGGTTCTAATGCCGGTGATCGGGAAGCGAATTTAGCCGGCGCCATTACTTCCCTGAATACCTATCCCGAAATTCATGATCTCAGAAGCGCATCGTTCTATGAAACCGAACCGTTATATAACCGTGACCAACCTGATTTTCTGAACACGGTTGTGGAATTGAAAACCGAATTTTCGGCCTTTGAATTGTTCGATACAATTCGTTATGTCGAATCGTTATTGGGCCGGCCCGAGGTGCGAGAAAAAAACATGCCCCGTACGATTGACATTGATATCCTGTGTTACGATGACGAGATCATCGATACCGAAGGACTTGTCATTCCCCATCCGGATATGCCCAATCGACGATTTGTTTTGGTACCATTTTGTGAAATAGCGCCGAATTTTGTTATCAGTAAATGGAAATTAACGGTCTATGATTTGTTGCGCATCTGTCCGGATAAATCCCGGGTGGAGAAACATTACCCGGAAAAAAGCGCATGAGAAATCTTTATTATATTGCGGTTGAGGGTCCCATTGGAGTTGGGAAAACCAGCCTGGTAAAGCTGTTGGCGGACCGCCTGGGCGCGCGCGTGGTCCTGGAAGAGTTCGAAGACAATCCCTTCTTGGCGGATTTTTATCGGGATCCCGGTCGATATGCTTTTCAAACCCAATTATTCTTTTTGCTTAAACGTTATCAACAGCAGCAGGAACTTCGACAGGTGGATATATTCCACAAATTGCTGATCACCGATTATATGTTTGTCAAGGACCGCCTGTTTGCTTCGCTCAATCTGAGCGAGAAAGAGATGAACCTGTACGATACGGTAGCCAACCTGTTGGAACGGAACGTGATCAATCCCGATCTGGTAATTTATCTTCAGGCGGATACGGATACGTTGATGCGAAACATCGCCCGGCGCGGCCGCTCCTTCGAGACAAATATTTCGTGGGATTATATCGATGCCTTAAATCAGGTTTACACCGAATATTTTTTCCGCTACCAGGATACGCCGCTGGTAATTATCAATACCAATAACATTGATTTCGTTCATAACCCGAATGATTTGGAAGAAGTCATCAATGTGATTCGCCAACCGGTCACGGGGACCAAATTTTTTAATCCATCCACCGGGTTTTAGAGTTGTTAAAACTAATACTGATAGGAGCCATCATTTACCTGGCGGTAAATATATATCGATTTATTTCGGGCATTAAAATAACGGACGACATCAAATCGAATATGAATAATAAAAAGGATGATGCCTTATCCAAAATGGATATTCAGGATGCGGAATTCAAAGATCTGGATAATCAGGATTAGTCTGTCTCTTGGCGAACATTAAACACCTGTTGTTTGGTAGGTATCGATACGCAGATACGGGCCTGGTGATATTACGGGTCGGAATGGGAATCATGTTTATCCTCCACGGTTACCCGAAATTGTTTGGCGGTACGGCCGTGTGGGTGGATATCGGCGCCAAGGGGATGGGGAGCTTCAGTCCGGAACAATATTACGTTTTCTGGGGTTTCCTGGCCGCGATTTCGGAATTCGGCGGCGGACTCCTGCTTATACCGGGATTATTTTTCCGGGTTGCGCTTACTTTCCTGTTTCTGACAATGGTGTTTGCAACCGGATTTCATGTTATAACGGGGCAGGGCAGCCCTTACCACGCGATGGAAGCCGGGATTCTATTTTTCAGTCTTCTATGGATCGGTCCCGGAAAATATAGTCTGGATACTAAGTTATTCGAGGGTAATTCATGAAAGCAGTTCGTATTCATGCGCACGGCGGACCGGAGGTATTGCAATGGGAAGAAATACCGGACCCCGAACCGGGCGATACACAGGTCATTGTCCGAATCAAGGCGACTTCCTTAAACCATCTGGACATCTGGATACGTAACGGCGTGCCTGGCACTCCGTTGCCAATCATATTGGGAAGCGACGGCGCGGGCGTGGTGGAGGAAGTCGGGAAAGGGGTAACCTCCTTTAAACCGGGGGATGAAGTCATCATTCAACCGCTCACGTATTGCGGACGTTGCCGGTTTTGTGAAACAGGACGCGAAAATTATTGTCGCTCGTTTGGGATCTACGGCGAAAATCAGGACGGCACTCACTGTGAATTGATGGTCGCGGAAGAGAAGAATTTGCGGTTGAAACCCGATTTTATGTTATTTGAAGAGGCCGCCTCCTTCGCGCTGGTAGGCCAGACAGCGTATGCGATGCTGGTCCGGCGGGCTCGAATCGAACCCGGTGAGTCGGTGTTGGTCTGGGGAGCCGATTCCGGCGTCGGCAGTATGGCTGTCCAGATTGCCAAAACCAGGGATTGCTTTGTCATAGCAACCGGTGGTTCCGAGGAAAAATTGCGCTTTGCGAAAGAATTGGGGGCGGATATCGTAATTGATCATTACCGGCAGGAAGTCCTTACAATTATAAAGGAGGTAACGGCCGGTAATGGGGTGGATGTTGTTTTTGAGCATGTCGGCGCGGCGACCTGGGGAACCAGTTTAAAAGCCCTGGGCCGGGGCGGGCGACTGGTAACCTGCGGCGCAACTACCGGCGCCAAAGTAAACCTTGATTTGCGGCACCTGTTCTTCAAACAACAATCGATCCTGGGATCGACCATGGGCGACGTGGCCGCTTTCGAGGCCGTTTTCGCGTTGGTCAAAGAGCGAAAAATAAAACCGGTCGTTGATCGCGTGTTCCCGATGAAAGAGGTGCGAAAAGCCCACCAGTATCTTGAAAACCGCCGTCAATTAGGCAAGATAGTATTGGTTCCCGGATAATTTGGGTCGTTATTGCGTGAAATGATTACCTTCTTAAACGCCCGGTACAAACCGGTAAGGGTGATTAACCGGGGGTTGCCAACCCGGGTATTTCGGAATAGTTCGAAAAACATAAAAACCGTCAAGGACCGAAGATAATGCTGAGGATAACGCTGTTAATCGTTACCATGTTGACGTTGCTCACCGGAGAACTCAGAATTCGTGACAGCGCTTTTGGTCTGAATATCGGTTCCCAGGGGTCCGGTATCATGTACCAGCGGCGGTGGGAAATGAAACCCAACCTCTTTACCGGAGCCGAAATACGGTTTTTCGACATCAAATCCAAAGACGAACTGATCATTTATGATTATTATTCAGGACAATCCTACACGGTAAACGATCAAAGTTTGGTCATGATACCGATTTTCGGAAGTTTGTTCTATTTTCCTTTCCATGGAAAAATCGAAAACAATTTTACGCCATTCATAACGGCGAAAGCCGGTCCCTTGATTACCATTAACGGGGATGAATCGTACGCGCGCTTTGTCGATCGCTGGCAATCCCCGGAATTCCAGATCACACTTGGTGGTTACATTGGAGTCGGAACCGACATTCTCTGGATGGGAGGCAGTGTTCTTTCGATCAGTGTCGGCATGGATATTTTTCCCATGCGAGGCCGCGTTGACGGGAAGACCCAGTATAGCGGACTGTTATTTCAAATAGCGTTTGGTCGACGTAAATAATGGCCGATCGGATATTCTTTTATGTGTCTCCTGAAAATATCGCGGGAGACGAATTTGTCCTCGATCCGGACGAGTCTCATCATTTCAAACGCGTATTGCGAAAGACGACGGGAACCAATATCTGGTTGAGCAACGGCCGGGGGAATGTGTACCGGGCGCTGGTTGAAGCCGTGGATGGGAACGCGGTTTCCGGCACAATCCTCCGTTCGTACCCGGGATGGGGGGAAAGTCCCCGGGAATTGCATCTTGCCCTGGCGATTTTAAAACGGGAAGGGATGGAATTGGCGGTGGAAAAAGCGGTTGAGCTGGGGGTTAAATCAATCCAACCCGTAATAACGGAACGGTGTGTCAGACGAACCGTTAACGTTGATCGGTTGTCCCGAATTGTAGTCGCGGCCGCGAAACAATGCGGCCGGAGTTATTTCCCCGCGATAAAGGAACCGGTGGCGTTGGCATCGTGGGTAACCCGGAACAGGGAAAGTGATGGTTATGTTGCCTGTCATGCGGAGGGGGCGATTACACTGAAACAGTGGGACGAATCACGGAGTGACAAGTCCCGGGCGGTTCATGTCCTTGTCGGTCCGGAAGGTGATTTTACCCCGGCGGAAATAAATTTGTTGAAGCAGCACCGAATTGAAATCATTAATCTGGGGCAAAGACGGTTGCGGTCGGAAACGGCGGCGCTGGTATCCCTGGCTGTATTAAACGAATTGAATTCAACACCATTGACGGAGGAAAAAGAATGAACGATTGTATATTCTGCAAAATCGTTGATAAGGAAATCCCGGCGGAGATTGTTTATGAAAACGAAGAGGTTATGGCTTTCAATGATATCAATCCGCAGGCGCCGATACACGTATTGATCATACCCAAGAAACATATTCCGACACTAAATAACATCATTGCCGAGCAGAAGAAATTAATCGGCGAAATTCTGATGGTGGCGCAGAAAATTGCGCGGGAAAAGGGAATTGCCGAACGGGGTTATCGAACCGTATTCAACTGCAATGCCGATGCCGGTCAGGATGTTTTTCACATTCATCTGCATTTACTGGGCGGCAGAAAGATGACCTGGCCCCCGGGATAGGTGGAAGCGAAATGTATTTGGTCAGAGCGTCGTCCCGATATAAAATATAGTATCGCCTTGCCGAAATCTGTAAACTTCACGACGGAAACAGGCGCCTGATAATTCTGAATGTATATATCCGAACTTAAAATTCATGGTTTTAAATCCTTCGCCAATAAGGAAACATTGCATTTTGGCGAAGGCATTACCGCTATTGTCGGTCCTAACGGATGCGGCAAAACAAATATTGTTGACGCGATCCGTTGGGTGCTTGGTGAACAGAAATACAGCGTTCTCAGAAGCGGCAAAATGGAGGACGTTATTTTCAATGGAGCCAAAGGGCTCAAACCGCTGAGTGTTTCCGAAGTATATCTGACCGTTCAAAACAATCGGGGCAAATTGCCGGTGGAGTATACCGATATTGAAATCGGTCGTCGTCTGTATCGCAACGGCGAAAGTGAATATTTCCTGAATCGGATCCCCTGCCGGTTGAAAGATATTCAAAACCTTTTTGTCGATACGGGGATGGGAGCGGATGCCTATTCGGTTATCGAATTAAAAATGATTGAACAGATCCTGTCGGAAGGAGGCGACGAACGAAAACGGATGTTCGAGGAAGCGGCGGGGATTAACAAATATAAATCGCAACGGCGATCGGCATTTCGGAAATTTGAGGCCACCAAACAGGATCTGGAACGAATTAATGATATTATTGCCGAGGTTGAATCCAAGGTTCGTTCTTTGAATCTTCAACTAAAGCGCTTCAAACGGCATGCCAAACTGAAGGAAAAATTGAAGGAAAAGGAAATCGCCTTAGCGACGATCCAGATTGTAAAATATAACGAGCTCGCGGAACCCCTGCGCCTGAAGATAAAAGAGTTCCAACACCTGAGAGAATCCAAGACGGCGGAGGAGGACGTTCGCGAAGCGGAATTGCTGAATTTGCAGAAGACGTACCAGGAATACGAAAAGGAACTGGCGACCTTACAATCGGCATTGAATGAACTGGAGAATGAACGGGAACAAATCCGGCAAAACGTCCTGGTCTGGACGGAACAAATCCGGTCCGCCGTGAACGCGGTGAACCGTTTGGTGCTGGAGAAAACGACCAATCAGAACAAACTGACACAACTGGAAAATCATATCGGGGATTATACCGAGGAAATTCGCCTGCTTGAACCCCGTATCGATGAAAAACTCCAGGCGTACAAAGCGAAAAGGGAAGAATTCGGTCGATTGGAAGAAGCCTACCGTAAAGCTCAGGCTGAGGTGGAGCATATTCGGTCACTCCGGTGGGAAGAACAGAAAAAAGTTGCCGATCAACAAGCCTTAATCGATCGGACCAACTCCCTGATACAGGAGAAAAAGGGACGGATTAAACACCTTGCAGACAAATTGGAAGCGCTGGAATCGAACCAAACGGATTATTCGAAACAACAAAAAGATCTGGAAGCAAAGAAGAAACAAATATTAGTCGAACTGGAAGATAGAAAAAACCATTTATCCGAGCAGGAACAGGCTCTTTCGGCGCTTCAGAAAAAGCGTCATGAACTTACTTTGAAACATCATTCCGCTTTGACCCAGGTCGAATCGCTGGAGTCACAGTTACAGTTTTACCGCGAATTGGTTTCCACCCGTGAAGGATTTCCGGAAGGGGTTCGCCATATTCTTGAGAATCAGGATGATTATCCCGGTATTCTGGGGACCGTCGCGGATTTATTTCATGTTGATGAAGAATATCGTCGGGCAATGGATAGCGGTCTTGCCGACCGGGCCCATTATCTGGTTTCCGTGGATCGTTTAACGGCTCTTAAAACCTTAGCCAAAGCCCGGGATGAACAAACCGGTAAATTGACGATCATTCCGTTAAAAGAGGTAGCGGCTGTATCCCCGCGTTTAAAACCCCTGCCCACCTCCCGCGCCATTATTGGTCGCGCTTCGGAGCTCATCGTAGCGGACAAGACATTAAAACCGTTGGTCGACTATTTACTGGGGAACCTGATTGTCGTGGAAGACCTGCATACCGCCTTGCAGGATACGCAGTTAAAAGGTTGGGATCTGGTGGATCTGAAAGGCACGTATGCCGGTACCAATTTCATTTTAAAGTATCATCCCGAATCCGATCACGGCTCAATTATCGGCAGGCTGCAAAAGATCGAAAAATTAGACCGCGAAATAGATCAATTGGTTAACCAGTCACAGCGTATTAAGGATGATTTGGATTCCCTGGATCAGGAGATTATTCAAAAGGAGACCATTATTGAACAATCTTCATTACAGGTGGAAGAGTTGTTGGATGAACAATCGGGTGTGGAGACGGAAATAATTCGTATCCATTACCGGCAGTCACAGGCCCTCGAAGCGATTCAGGAGATTACGCATGAACTGACGGAGCAGCGGAAACAGCTCCACCAGCTTACGGACTCTACCGATGCACTGGTTCCGAAATTACAGGAAACGAAGAACCGTTTTGATATTTTAACCGAAAAGGTCAAGGCTGCCGCTCAGGATCTTGAAACGGCACGTAATGAACGGGATGCCTTTAACCAACAGGTCCAGGATATCAGGATTGAATTATTGAATCTTGAAAATCAAAGGGATAATCTGCAATTCCAGTTGCGTACGGCGGAAGAAACAATCAAGGAGCTAAAAAAACGCCGGCATGAGATTGATGATGAAATCAATGCCCTGGAAGCGAGGAAAGAAAGCCTGGAGGCCCAAATTTCCGAAGGCGACGCCGCGCTTGAAAAAGTGCGCGGAAAAATCACACATCAGCGTTCGGTAATAGAATTGAAGCGGGAATCCTATTCATCTACGTATCAATCCATTGAGGATCTTCAGGAGAAAATCCGGTCGGAACAGAAAAATCGTGAACGGATCTTAGAGGAATTGAAGCAATGTGAATTACAAATAGCCGAATATGAACAGCATATCAAGTTGATCCGGGAACGAATTCGTGATCGTTATGAGGTTTCGGTATCGATCCCCCCTAAAAAAGATGTGATACGCGCCATGCAGGAGTCAGGGGATGAAGACGACCTGGAAATGGAAATCCAACGAATAGAACGGAGCCTGGAATCAATCGGCCCGATTAATATGGCGGTACAAGCGGAATATGAAGAGGAAGATAATCGTTTAAAGTTGTTATATGAACAACGGGACGATTTGATCGAATCCGAAGAGAACCTGTTGGAAACGATCCAAAAGATAGATCGGATTGCGCGCAAACAGTTCAAAGAAACTTTCGATTTGGTTAAATCCAATTTTGAAAAATTATTCGCATTATTTTTTGAAGGGGGAACGGCGTCGTTATCTCTGACCGGGGACCCCGATCCGCTGGAAGCCGACATTGTTATCCGCGCTCAACCACCGGGCAAACGCAATCAATCGTTACGGATGCTTTCCGCAGGGGAAAAGGCGCTTACGGCGATCGCCCTGTTGTTTTCCATCTACCAGGTAAAACCGAGTCCCTATTGCATCCTTGATGAGGTGGACGCCCCACTGGATGATATCAATATCCATAAGTTTACCCGGGTATTGAAAATGTTTAGTGAGGAAACCCAATTTCTGGTGGTTACGCATAATAAATTGACAATGGAAGCCGCCAATTATCTTTACGGTGTCACCATGGAACAAAAAGGGGTTTCCAGGTTGGTATCGGTCAAATTTGACTCGTAACCCGATCCCTGTCCCTTAATCCATTTTTTGTTGTCGTAACTTTTTCGAATAGGTTTCTTTCAGGTGTTTTTTTAGATGTCGATAAACGATATTTCCTAATTTCCGGGCACCTTCGTTAGTGAAATGGACAAAATCATAAAAATTTCTTGAGCTTTTTTTCATCTCATGGGCGGCGTCGATGACAAAAACGTCAAATGATTTTCCGGCTTCAATCATTGAATTATTGTATAGCTCCAATATTTTCCATTTCGTATTTCCGCTATACCGATCAATTTGAATCCTTCCCAGGTCGACCTGTGTCCGATCATCGGTTCCATATCCGAACAGCGCCGGTTGGGTGATAAAAACAGGTTCGATTCCGTTTGCCTTTGCCAAGTGGATTAACATTTTCAATCGTTTGTAAAAACCCGGGATGTATTGCGATCGGTGAAACTCCAGGAGGGAATCCAAACCGGGATCAGGGTAGTTCACCTGCGGCAATGCTCTCAGATCAACATTGTGGTGGGTCAATCCGCGCACTTTGGCCTTGGCCCAGCGGAAAAGATTGAGCGCCAATGAAACCGTTTCGCTATATAACGACAATGATTTGACAAAATCCTTAAAAGAAGATAAACGCACACCCCCCCTGATTACGAGTTCATCGTGTTTGGTGGGATTGGTAATGCCGACTTCATTTATCCCGATCAGGAAAAGAACCAGCGTCGGTTTAAGTTTAACGATGTAATCTTCCATCAGGATAATATGGCCGAAGGTGGAATGCCCATCCAACCCGGCGTTATTCAACCAGATATTTTCAAAATCAGTATGCAAATTTTTGTATAAAACAGCGGGCCAATCCTTCCCATCGGATAATAGGGAACACTCGGTAGTGCTTCCACCGATGGTAATGATACTGATGTAATCGTCCAGGCCCCCGGATGGCAATTCGGGACCGCGGAAGCCCAGACTGTTTTTGGTGTGCACAACCGGGTCATCAACGCCGTTTATATTCACCTTTCTGAAAATATATTTTTTGTTTACAGGCAATACAATTTTATCACCTTTAATTCGTTGCTCAATGGGATTGTAAAGCCGCAGGATTCCTTCAACGATTACAAAGGCCAGAAACAAGCCGATAATCAGACTGATAATATTTTTCCCGAGCTCGGACATTGAATGAAATTACAGAAAGTGTATGATATTAAATCGTTAAAATGAAAGAATAAAAGTGCTCCATCGGATACGGGTATTCATAGATCCAAATTCGAGGGATCCAACAGCAATTTACAGTGGCAAGATTGGCTTCCCGACATCGCGACCTTTGCGTTTTTTCGGTTTAAGAACTCACCGCCGAGGCGCAGAGGATGCAGAAGGGGTTTTTGGTATTAGGTTTCATCAGAGTTTTTTCACATTCATTGCGGGTTGCGTTAACGATAATTCAGTATTTGGTGAGGATTCTGATCAATGTTTCTTTTACCAACCAATAGCCGTTGTCGCATGATCCTTAAATAAAACTTTGCGCTCAACTTAACTTCCCGGCATGCGCCGGTCCGCTCAGCGGACTCGCTTTGTTTTCCGACAAGGTCGGGAGCTCTTGGTTTCCCGGCATGCGCCGGGATTTCGCTTCGCTCAACTTGGTTCTTGGTTCTTGGTTCTTGAGTTTTACCTAAACCTGCAGGCTCAATCCTTCCCATGCGCAATGGACTTTGATGTCGGCTTTTTTTGATTTGAAGAAGGATTCCGTCGCTTGTTGAATTCCGGTCAGTTGCGCGTCGGTCCGGTCCGGATCATGGTGGAATAGAATTAACGTTTTGATTTTTGCATCCAGGGCCAGTTGCCTGACCTGGGAGATCAGTGAATGTCCCCAACCGTGTTTGTGTGGCATATCGGCTTCAGTATACTGGGCATCGTGAATGAGTATGTCGCTATCGGCGCAAAACGCCACCCACTCATCGTAGGTGGTGTGGATTTTATCGGGCGGGTCCAATTCATTGTCGGTTACGTAGGCGCAGGAGAGCCCGTCTTCGGTTATTTTGTAGGCGCTGCCGCTGCCGGGATGGTTTAGCGGTTTACGGGTAATATTTATTCCGTGACGACGCAATTCCGTTTCGACATTTTCCACTACGCATTCTGTTCTTGAGGGCAGTTCCTTCGCTTCCACGGGGAAATGGGCCCCGTCCATTTGATCCAAAAGGGAACACAATTGATCATGAATGGTTTGTTCACTCGGACATACGTAAATCTCACGTTCTTTTTGATAAATGGGCAGGAAAAAGGGGTACCCCTGCATATGATCCCAATGGCTATGGGAGACCAATAAAAAAATGGGTTCATCCGTGTTAACCAGTTTTTGACCGAGTGAGCGGATTCCCGTACCGGCGTCCAGAATTATGTTTTTCCCCTTGTTCAATTGTACATGGACACAGGAAGTATTGCCCCCATATTTCACCGTATTTGAGCCCGGAGCGGGAATGGAACCACGGACGCCATAAAAATCAATCTTCATGAATTTCTCCTTAAATAGTAGTTAATAGGATTTTATTTTATTATAGCAAGCCTACGGATTGATTAACCAATAAAAATAGTACCCTTTATCGTTATACGCAATTAATTTTATATTCGGTGTCGGGAACGCGAAAAGCGCTTATGTATTCCGTCTATATAAAGGGGTGTTTTTATGAGGGAAAGGCGCTGTGAAAGCAAAGCTAAATATATTGTATCACAAAACAATATCCTCTAATTTCGCCCGCTGTTCCGGAACCGAAAATTTATGCTTGATTACATAACCGACAGATTTGAAACCATATTCCGCACCGTACGTGGATTAGGGAAGATAACCGACGCGAATATCCGGCAAACCGGGCGGGAAATCCGCCGCGTGTTGCTGGAAGCCGACGTGAACTATAAAGTCGCACGGGACTTTATCAAACGTGTTTCGACCAAAGCGGAAGGCACGAAGGTTATCAAATCCATCAAACCCGGTGAACAGTTTATCAAAATTATACGTGATGAACTGGCTCAATTGTTGGGCGGGGAAGCGGTTCCGTTAAATTTGACATCGAAACGACCGACAACGATTCTTATGGCCGGGTTGCAGGGGTCGGGAAAAACGACCACCTGCGCCAAACTGGCCTGGTATTTAAAACAGCAAGGGAAAACGGTTTTATTGGTAGCGGCCGATATTTACCGGCCGGCAGCCATCGATCAGCTTAAGGTTCTGGGCCGACAGATTGACGTTCCGGTTTACGCGGAGGGTATCATCGATCCGGTAAGTATTTGCAAAAATGCCCTGGGAGAGGGTAAGAGCGATGGAGTTGACGTAATCATTTTTGACACGGCCGGGCGACTTCATGTTGATGGTGAAATGATGGATGAGATACAGTCCATAGCCGACGCTGTTTCGCCGGGTGAGACTTTGTTTGTGGCCGACGGAATGACCGGGCAGGATGCCGTGAATTCCGCCCTGGCATTTTCGTCAGCCCTCGATTTAACGGGGACGATATTAACCAAGATGGACGGTGACACACGGGGCGGGGCGGCAATTTCAATCACGGAAGTTACCGGGAAACCAATCAAGTTTATCGGTGTTTCCGAAAAGATTGACGGCCTGGAAATATTTGATCCGCACCGTATGGCCGATCGTATCCTGGGATTCGGCGATGTCGTTTCCCTGGTGGAAAAGGCTCAATCCGCTGTAGATGAGAAAGAAGCTCAAAGAATACACAAACGACTCCTGAAAAATCAGTTTGATCTGGAAGATTACAGGACGCAGTTGCGTCAAATTCGAAAAATGGGACCGGTCGATCAATTGCTGGGTATGCTCCCCGGCGTCAATCGGAAAATGTTAAAAGGTATGCAGGTGGATGAGCGTCAGCTTTCGTGGACCGAGGCCATCATTAATTCAATGACGCCCAAAGAACGGCAAAATCCGCACATAATAAATGGAAGCCGCCGTAAACGTATCGCTTCGGGCTCCGGGAGGTCGGTCCGGGAGGTAAATCAATTATTAAAACAATTTCAACAAATGCAGAAACTGATGAAGAAAATGGGGACGCTGAAAGGAATGGGGAACCCGTTGTCCGGTCGGGGAATACCACATTTATTTCAATGATTTTATTCATGTAAATTATCACGTATCATTTTCGGTATTCATAGCGAATAAAAAGTAGGAGAGATAGAATTGGCGACGAAAATAAGACTGAAACGTATTGGCAGACGGAACAGACCATTTTACAGGGTTGTTATCATGGATTCCCGGGCACGCCGGGACGGTGCAGCCATTGAGGAAATTGGCTGGTATAATCCGATTACCCGTGACAAGGAAAACAATTATTCCTTAAAGGAAGACCGTGTTATTCACTGGTTAAAAGAGGGTGCCCAGGTAACTGAAGCGGTCCACAAGTTGATCCGTCGGGCCGGTATCGCGTATAAGTGGCACCTTATGCGGCAGGGCTTGGATGAGAAATCCATTGCCAAAGAAATGCAAAAATGGGCCCTTAACCGCGAACAAATGGAAAATAAGGGAGTGAAAAAGGGGAAACCCAAAGAGGAGAAGAAAGCAAAAGCCGAAGCCGAGGCCGAGGCGCCAGCCACGACTTCGACCGTAGAGGAGAGTTCGGAAGTTGAAACAAAAGCGGAAACCGATGCCGTTCCGGCAGGTAAGGAAGCCGCCGAGGAAGCAGCAGTGACAGAAGATACGGTTGAAAGTGAAGGCGAGACGACAACTGAAGTTGAATCGGAAAAACCTGCATCGGACGAAGTAGCCGAAGAAAAAGCCGCTTCGGAAGATCAGGCCGAAACAGTCCCCGATGAGAAAGCTTCCGTTGAAACGGAAGTTGACGGGGATAAATCAGATTCGGTGGAGGAGGACACTTCCGGTGACACCGAACCTGAAAAACCGCAGGCAAGTACTGACGACTCGAATGAAGAAAAAGGATGAGAATTTGCCACGGAAGATAAATGACTGAATCAGAATAGACGAAATGAAGCTTACGAAGGAGGAAGTAGGATATGCAGGAGTTTATTGAATACGTCGTGAAGAAACTGGTAGATAAACCGGATGAAGTAAAAGTGAATGCCGTTGAGACCGAGAAAAGAATCATCTACGAATTGACCGTAGGTGAAGGTGATTACGGTAAAGTTATCGGTAAAAGCGGTAAGAATATTTCCGCTTTGCGTTCCCTGGTGTTTGCCATTAACGCCAAGCAAGGTGGAAAAAGAGCGCGTCTGGACGTAATCGATCGGTAACAATGAAAAACCTCTTTGCCATTGCCAAAATTACACGCGCCGCCGGTTTAAGAGGTGAAGTGCGTGTCAAACCGCTTTCGCGTTTTTTCGATAATTACGTCGAAGAAAGGCCGTTATTTGTCGGTTTTTCTGAAGAAATGAGCCGTGAAGTTACGTTGGATGGTAAAATTGGAATTGGCAAAGCCGTGCGTTATCGGTTTAAAGGTGTTGAATCGCGTGATGAAGCGGAAGCATTGATTGGTCAATATCTTTTCGCTTCGGTAAAGGAAGATGATAAAATCCATTGGATTTCCAGTGACCTGCTGGGCGCTACGGTCTTAACCGAAGCCGGCCAGTATGTTGGTGAATTGACCGAAATATTGTGGCTTCCCAGGAATGACGTCTACGTGATACGCGATGGTAACAACCGGGAAATCCTGATCCCCGTGATTAAGGAAATTGTCAGTCGGGTTGATCTTGAAACGGGGTTGATCTTGATTTCTCCCATGGATGGTCTGCTGGATTGAAGCAGATCGGCGTTATTACGCCTGTCCCTGAGATTATTGAAACAATCATTCAAAACAGCATTCTCAGACAGGCCGTGGAACGGGAAATTGTCCGTTTCCACATCTGTGATCTCCGTCAGTTCGGAGAAGGAAACTACCGCCAGATAGACGATGCTCCCTTTGGCGGAGGGAGTGGGATGGTTATGATGCCCGAGCCTTTGTTTAAGGCAAGTGACTATCTTCGCGATCTCATGGGCGGTGAGGATGACGTGCGCGTCATATACCCCTCACCCCAGGGAGTTGCGTGGGACCATTCATCGGCGGAAGAAAACAGCCAGGTGGATAAGCTCATTTTCATTTGTGGTCATTACAAAGGTATTGACGAGCGTGTACTGGAGACAATCGTGACCCACGAATATTCGATTGGTGATTATGTAGTTTCCGGCGGAGAACTTCCGGCAATGATCATGATTGACGGAATCGTGCGCTTGATACCCGGAGTGTTGAATACGTATGAATCGGCGATGACCGATTCCTTTGCTGACGGGCTCCTGGATGCCCCCTATTATACACGACCACGAACGATACGCGGAATGAAGGTTCCTGAGGTTTTGCTCAGCGGACATCATCGGCAGATTAAAGAGTGGCGACAGGAGCAGCGGGAACGACGAACAGAGAAGCGTCGCCCGGATTTGTGGAAGAATTATTTAAAAAAACAAAAGGCTTCGGAGAAGTAAATCATGGATAAGTTACAAGAGGCTGGGAAAGAGTACCTGCGTTCCGATATTCCGGAATTTAATGCCGGCGATACGGTGGCCGTGGATGTTCGGGTAGTGGAAGGCGGAAAAGAGCGTGTTCAACGCTACCAGGGAGTGGTGATCGGATGCAAAGGAAAAGGTGTGGAAGCTACTTTCACGGTACGCAAAATTTCCGGTGGTATCGGTGTGGAAAGGATATTTCCACTACACTCACCAATGATTGCCTCACTAAAGGTAGTCAGGCGCGGTAAAGTTCGCCGGGCAAAACTCAATTATCTTCGGAAATTACGAGGGAAAGCAGCCCGGATTGCCGAAAAACGGTAAACGCAGGAATATCCTTCAATTAACCCTCGCTGCCATCTTTTAGTGAGGGTTTTCTTTTTGTGGATTCTACAAAATGTCCAATGGGATTTACAGACTCAAATCCGAATGTATGATCAATAGCAGTTAATACCGGAACCCGATGCGACGCGATGAAAAAATAATCCTGATGATTACCGGCGGTTCGCACATGTCGGTTCACAGTTTAATGCTGGTGTTCCCGAATATCCTCCTGGTTCTTCAAAAAGAATATCAGGCCGGATTGGATACCTTGGGGTTCGTGGCCATGGCCAGCGCGTTCATGTTCGGTTTGGGCGCCATTCCGACGGGATATCTCGAAGCCCGGATCGGCGGGCGTAACCAACTGCTGGCATACCAATTCGGAACATCCTTTTCCGCGGTGATGGTCATGTTGTCGCAATCATTATTTACCATGACAATTGGTTTAATGCTTTTGGGCATGTTCAGCAGCATTTATCATCCCGCCGGGTTGACCATTATTTCCCGAAGGATTACGAATATCAGTAAGGGGATGGCCATTCACGGGATTGCGGGGTCGATCGGACTGGCGATCGGACCGATCATGGCTTCATTGTTTACCGAATTCTTTTCCTGGCGGGTGGCCTACGGCACGCTGGCCGGATTTAACTTGCTGTTAGCCCTGGGTACTTTGTCGTTTATCGGATTAAGAAAAGGACGGGCGCAGGTAGTTGATGAGGCGAAAACGGAAAAAACAGATCGATTGGCTTTGGCGCTTTACTACGGAATCATGGTAGTAGTGGGAATGGCATTTACGGGGTTCACGACGTTTATGCCGACGCATTTTGCGGTGGAGACGCGAAACGTGCTGGGCGCACTATCCGATACGTTACGGGGCGGTGTTTTTACCACCACCGTTTTGATATTCGGCATTATTGGTCAAATGATCGGTGGCTATCTCGGCAGCCGTTTTAATCGTGTCAAACTCCTATTGTGGATTGTCCTGATCAATATTCCTTTCATGTTCCTGTTCGGAATTCTCTCCGGCATACCGGTGATCATATTCGGAATCATATTGGGTATCGTCCATTTTGCCGTACAACCGGTCGGGAATTCGATTATCGCCCAGTACACTCACAGTCAACATCGTGGGTTGGGGTATGGAATCAGTTTCTTTTTCAGTTTCGGCGTTGGCTCCCTGGCAGCCGGTTTAAGCGGGTTGATCGCCGAAAATATCGGCATTTCCTATGTGTTCCCGGCCATGGCATTGATCCTGTTGCCGGGGGCGTGGCTGGCCTATCTGTTTACAAAGAAAAGATAAAAAGTCCCGGTTTCCGGATTGTCTCGGGATAAGCATGTCCGGTCTCGTTCCCCCCGGAAATATCCGCCATTCGCACACGCGGGAAATCGCTCCCGATAACATCGTATCCCACGGCAAAACATTCATCAGAAATAAACATTTCGGGTTAAATTTGTTTCCGTAATGAAGCCCCTGCAAAAAGATTTATTGAAAGAACTCCCTTCCGTTTCGGAAGTCTTGCTGGAAGTGCCGGACGGGATCGATCTCCATCGTGATTATATCACCTTTATCATCAAGCGCTCTATCGCCCGTTTTCGAGACGCGGCGCGAAAGGGGATATTGGAATTGTCCCGTGAGCGGATAAAAACGAATATTGTTACCGAAGTTGTGCGGCGCGCGCGACCTTCCCTTACGAAAGTAATCAACGGCACCGGGATCGTTTTGCATACCGGTTTCGGCCGGGCGCCGATTCATGGTGACGTTTTCAAGCGTGTCGCCCGGCGATTGGGGGGGTACGTTAACCTGGAATTTGATTTACGGACGGGCAAACGGGGCAACCGGTTGGATCATGTCCATGATTTAATCGCGGCCGTTACAACGGCTGAAAGCAATCTTGTTGTCAATAATAATGCCGCCGCCGTGCTCTTGACACTGAATACCTTGGCCGAGGGTAAAGAGGTGATTGTGTCAAGGGGACAACAAGTGGAAATCGGCGGTTCGTTTCGGATTCCCGATATAATCCGCAAGAGTCACTGTGTTTTGAAAGAAGTGGGAACCACGAACCGAACCCATTTGCGCGATTACGAACAGGCAATTGGTCCCAATACCGGGCTGCTGCTCTGGGTCCACACCAGTAATTATATCGTAAAAGGTTTCACCAGTGAAGTGCCGCTTGCCGATTTGGTCGCCCTGGGAAAGAGAAAACGTATACCGGTTATGGCCGACCTGGGTAGCGGCGCGTTGCTTGACCTTACCGCGTTTGGGCTGCCCCGGGAAATCCCGGTGTGGGAGTTGGTGCGAACCGGAGCTTCCGTCATAACCTTCTCAGGCGACAAACTATTGGGCGGGCCGCAAGCGGGATTGATTATCGGTCGAAAACGTTTTATTAAAAAGATAGTGTCGAATCCCATTTACCGCGCCGTGCGATGCGATAAAATGACGTTGGCGTTCATGGAAGAAATATTGAAAACGTATCAACCTCGGCAAGTCTCCGAACGGAACCTGGCGTTAACGTTGTTATCCACCCCGCGGTCCGTTTTAAAGTCGCGGGGGGAAGAAATATTGGCGGCCGTTTCGGAAGAAAAGAAGGATCAATTAGGGCTTTCCCTGGTGGAATCCACGGTTGAGGCGGGGAGTGGTTCCCTGCCGGTGGAGAGGATCGACAGCATGGCTTTAAAGTTTTGTCCCCGGGATCGGAAAGTATCGGAATTGGCGCAACAGTTGCGTCTGAGTT